>Ga0180434_10005430_pt1 | contig 15020 bp, 12 predicted proteins | sample SS_ome_7_FD_132453 | JGI IMG/M metagenome (GOLD analysis project Ga0180434, IMG submission 132453) | Hypersaline lake sediment archaeal communities from the Salton Sea, California, USA - SS_1_D_2 metaG | ecosystem: Environmental > Aquatic > Non-marine Saline and Alkaline > Hypersaline >...
TCAAACATTGCACATGCCGTTGCCAGATCAGCGGCCGCATGGGAAAAGTCAGCAGGCGTTGGATTCCCGGCACTTTGTAACAACAGATTTTCCAAAGTGTCGGCATCCTCCTGCGTCATATCCCCATCAGTCACTGCTTCTTCCAATGCGTTTTGCGCCTGTTCAATTAGAGCTGCTACCTGACTCAAATCATCTGAGGCGGCATTCGGGTGATCGAGATACCAGGGCTGCAAGTTGACCAACCTGTCACCTGCCGCACAACAGGCATCTCTCACAAACAAATCAAGGCGTATGGGTCCACCTCTCATATCTCTTGAGCTGCTCCCTTTTGGGTCTCGGGGTTCATTGCCGTTAGTTCACCTTTTCCGGAACCATAATTTTTCCGCCGGTGAACATCTGGAACATTCCGGCGGGAGGAAGCGCGCCAGGATCGATCAGGCCGGCCCAGGGGTCGTCGGGGCTAATGTAGATTTCGACCATGCCCTGGATGGACAACCAGCTGGCCGGCACTTTATCTTCTAGGGTTATGCGGTACAGATCAGGACCTTCGCCTGGCGGGACCACTTGGAATATGGTGGTTTCAAGGCGGGGTAATCCGCTCGCCAATAGTTCTACTTCAAAGGGCTCCAACTCCCGGGTCAACCCCGACGTGAATTCCAGAGACATGCGGACCACGCCCTCGTGGGTGACCACGCCTTTCCAGCTTTCGCCGTTCTGGCCCAGCGTGAGTTCAGCCAAGTACTTAGGGAAGCCAATGCTGCGGCCGCCGTCGAGCGCAACAGCGTCGTCCAGCGGCATGGTCACTGTGTGCCAGCCAACCTCCCCATTGTACTCGCACCTGATCCCGAGAGCGCCTTCCAGGTAAGGCTTCATGGGGCAAGGCACAACTGTCACATAGTCCACGATGAAGACCCCGACCGCGGGCCGCTCCGGCATATCCATTTCGGCAGGGAGCAGCTCGCGGTACAACTCCAGGTCTGCGGGCTCGACCACGGTGAAGATGCCGTAGAAATCCTGCCACGTCCCTCTCTCTTCATACGACTGGAAGCCGCAAAAGTCGTCGCAACCGGATGCGAACAAAGAAATTGCGACTGCAGCCATCACCATGTATACGCTCCTCGGAAGCTTCATATGCTCTTTTCCTTTCACCCTGATCATCTCAAGGATCGCCTGAGTGTATTCGTCAATTTTCCTGTGGATATTGTTTACATGGCTTTTCGATATCGGCAGCTTGCTCTTTTGCGAGAGCCATGGTTTTTCGTTTCAAAACTCCCACGATGTATTCTCCTTCATGAGCCAGATCATCCTTTTTTTTATGTCTGCGCCAGATCATGCTTCCAAATCCGGTCACGTTTCGTGTTGGAGGACACACTTGAAGGCTTGACTTCGGGAATGCTCAGAAGGTCAGGCAGATGCTTCAGGGGGCTCCGTGTCAGGCGCGATTCTTTCGGCCGCGTTTTTAAGTGTCTGACCAATTCAGGGACCAGCGATTCAATATGCTGTCGATATTGCTGTTCAAATTCATCAATCGTGATTGAGCCTGTTACAAACTCCTGAACCATCTTGATCTGCGCTTCAAGATGCGCCTGTAGGTCAATCACCTCGTAGAACAGCTCGAGCAAGACCCATCTGAGCCGCCGCGATGAATTGGCCGCCGAAACCATCAGAACCTGGTCAAAATGCCGGACCAGTGTATCCTGAAATTCGACGGTCGACTCTGCTATTTCACGCCTGGAAGCCCCGTTCATTAATTGTTCCATCTGGATGTCGAAAGACGCTGACACGGACAACAGCTTCCGAAACTCCAGCCGTTCAATGGAACGCCTGAATACCGGGGGTAGAGCCCTCGTGAAAAAGCGTACGGCCTGAATGAGCAACTCCGAGCCCAGTTCGACCTCCGGGATATGCAGAACACTGTCTAACACGTCGAGGCCTCCGCGCTCTCGCATGTCCAGGACCGTGACCCCTGAACCCTGCAGAGATTCAACCAGGTTCATTCGAGCAAGGATTTTGAGCGCCACACGCAGAGAGGTTCGGTCGACCTCCAGTATCTCGGCGAGTCGACGCTCGGGCGGCAGCCTGTCACCCGGCTTCAATGCCCCGACAAATATCTGAGCGACAAGGAAATCTGTGATCTGATCTGACAGCGTTCTTTCCGGCATGGAACGGCTCCCACTGGGTTATGAATAGCTATTGAGAGCTTCTATAAAAAGGGCACAGGCTCGTGGAAGGGCTAATCAAACATTGCACACGCCGTTGCCAGATCAGCAGGCGCGTGGGACAAGTCAGCAGGCGTCAGATTCCCAGCACTTTGTAACAACAGATCCTCCAACGTGCCGGCATCCTCCTGCGTCATATCCCCATGGTCCACGGCAGTCGCAATGGCATTGCCTGCCTGGTTGAGCAATAATTGTAGCTGTCGAATGTCTTCGTGAATGGCATCGAGTTCTGCCGGTTGCGCCAGACTGCTGGCGTTGGAGGCTCGAGCCTGCGCAGCGCACACGGCATCGCGAACCAGTAAGTCCAGTCGAATGGGCTTGTAACGGGAAATTCCGCCAATAATGTCCTGTGTCAAAGGGGGGAAAAGTGCTTTGCCCACGGCACGCCGTACCGGTGAGTTGGCAGTATAAATGCTCCCATCGGGCGCAATGCTGGAAACGGAAATCGACTCTTCCCTGCCTTCGGCAAAATAACGCAATTGGCCTGTATCACGATCCAGTATGCCCATACCCACGTACAACATCGCGTTCCCGGTCTTGCCCCCGCTCGGGATGCCAATCCCACCACCGACGCTGATAACAATACCGTTCGCGGTAATGGTTGCCGACAAAGCATTGGACTGGAGGTTGACCCAGGGCCAGCCGTCAAAGGCGTTGAGGTTTGCCGTCCATGCCAGTGACCCGCTGTCACCATGATCGATCAACTTGAAAACATCTTTGCGTGTCGTTGCATACAGTTCGCTATTGTCCGGCGAAACAGCCACCGAGGCCGATAGCGGTTCTTTAACATTCAGCCGCCACAGCTCATTCAGGTTGCTATCGAGCGCAATCACGTTGCCCAGATTATCGGAAACGTACACTCGGCTTCCGTCTTCGCTGATCGACGGGGTGGAGCCGGTACCTCCCACGAAACTGACGCTGTTGAGAACGCTGAATTGCTTTCCACCGTTTCCGTCATCCACAAGCTCCAGGGAATAGAGAGCGCCCAGCTCAGACTCACCGTCCAGGGTGCCGTCATCGCCATCGGGTGCGGTGGCCGCCACATAAATCATGCTCGTGTTTGGATCGATGCCGAAATAGTTTGTCACGATGGATCCACCGCCAAAGATCGCATCGGTAATCCCGGAGAACCGGCCAAGGCCGGTTGGTGTGGGACCGAACACGGCATCCATCAACGCATCCGCGGCGGTAATCACAAACTGGGGAATCTGAGAGAGCACGCTAACCGCTGGTGCCCCGGGAATCTGACTGACGGGGGCGACACTCTGCCCGCATAATCGCTCCACGGCAAGGATTTTGCCGTCAGTAGTGACAGCAATCAGCGAGTCGGTCGCCGGGTGGTAATTAACACCGAAGCAATGGGCATGGTAACTTTCTCCCGGTACTACCGGTGGCAAGCTTAAACCGTTACTGCTGCTCCAAAGGGTGGAACCCTCGGGCCGCAACGCCATGATCTCGGTATAGGTGTCATGATAGATGATTTGAGATCCCGGGTTATCGGGGTCATTCAAAATCAATGGGGCCCCGCTTCCCGCATTGATACCGTCACCGGGTATCGTCCAGCGTCTCGCTCCTGTTTCGGCATCCAGGGAAACCAGCGACACATTTTCACTCGGATACAAAGGACTAAAATAGAGGTTGCCTTCGTTATCGTAGGTAGGGCCTGAGGGAATATACATTGACGTTTCAGCAACCCAATCGAATTCAAACATGGGGGCTGCGGCAATCCAGACATTATCCGAATTATTGGGCCCCACATGCATGGTACGGAATGCGTCTGGTTGTGGAATAACGCTGTAGTCATAGCTGCCGACAGTTCGCGCGCCCACGGGCGCCCAATGCGTTTTCTCAGGGGGTCCAAATTCTCTGGGAGGGGGACAGCCTAAACTCGTAGTAGAAATTAGAGCCAGGCTGGCCAGTATCTGAATGGTCGTTTTGCGTGTACTCATGACTTTGCCCCTACCCTCTTCTTGTGTTTGGCTTGACCCGGATTGTGCTTCCCACCGTTTCTCTAGGATCAAACCGGAACAACAGGGCAGTTTGGGAAAAGCGTCTTGAGGGTTTATTTTTCCCGCGGCAATCAACAAGCTTGTAATGTTGACGAAGTGGTAAAACCAATAGTACAATCTGTCTAACCATTTTGTCAAGAGGAAACAGGTCCAGCGGTTCTGATAGGTCTCTGGGTTGCAAGCTGAGAGGGTAAGATGCCTTGAAGATGGGGGAGAGCTTCTTCAAAGATCACGGGTCGGAGGATGCAGCGACCAGTAATCGATGTTGTTCATGTTTAAACGAATGAATCGATGGCGGCCGGCAGTCAAGACTGAAACCCGAAAAGAAGGAGGAGATGGCATACCGCGAGATCGACATGAACCTCACGGAACAGCACAGGTCCCTCAGGGACACGGTCAGGAAGTTCGGGGCGGAAGTCATACGCCCGGCAGGGTTGGCCCTTGACAAAGCTTGCAGCCCCGGCGGATGTGATCGCAGAGGGCTCCGTACTGTGGGACGTCATCCGGCAGTTCCACGAGCTCGGCCTTCACAGGGCCGGCATACCGCACGCCGTGGCCTGCAAGTGTCTCTCCACGGAAACCGCCTTCCATGTGGCCGGCGAGGCGGTCCAGATCCTGGCCGGCAACGGCCTGAGCCGGGAGTACCCGATCGAGAAGATATTCCGGGACGCACGGGCGTCCATGATAGAGGCATGGACTTTGACTACAATCCCCATCTGGTGTAACAGTTGACCACGATGAGGCCCAAGGAGGTCCGGATGGGGGAGGCGGAGGTTCTTTTCCAGCCTTCGGAATATGATCCCTGGGCTGAGGTGGAGGTCGTCAGGGTCCTGGGCACCGTTTACACGGTGGGCGACAACTCCATGAAGCGAGGTGCGGTCGTGGCCGAACGGGACCCGATGGAGGACGGGCCGGCGGGCTCTACCGGTATCCGGGGAGGAGGAAAACAGATGAAAAAGAAGACAGTGCGCGTACTATTACTTCTGGTGGTGGGGTGGATGCTCACTCTTCCCTTTGCTGCCCACGGGGACGTGTCACCCGGTGACGTGATCGACAGAACGAACTGGCAACAGATCGAAGGGCTCGTGCCTGATCCGGTTCTGAACTGGATCAAGAGCGGCGATTCGATTGTGATAGACGCGTTGAATTACGACCCGGCCGAATTCCTCCCCCCTGCCTGTCTGGAATCGATGAAGACGAACCCCGGCAGATACGATGTCGACGAGGATGGTCTGCTGATCGACGTGAAGACCGGCGAGCTTCCGGCGTTCATCAACGGCCTGCCCTTTCCGGAAATCGACCCCACGGACCCGAAGGCCGGCTCAAAGATCATGTACAACAAGAGCTACTACACGTATGCCGTGGGCAATCTCTACGTCCCTTTTCAAGGTATCTGGATCGGAAGAAGGTCAGGTGTCGAGCGCGAGATCGTGATGGACTACTCGACGTACCCGATGGACGGCTACCCCGCTGCAAGAGAAGAGCCCAATGCCGAGAACCTGGAAATGCACTCCATCATCCGCGCCCTGGCGCCCTTCGACATCAAGGGGACGAACATCCTTCTTTGGCGCTATCGTGACAAGAAGCAGGACAGCACCTTTGCCTATGTTCCGGCCATCCGGAGGGTGCGACGAATGAGCCCGGCAAACCGCTCCGATGCCTACCTCGGTTCGGATTTCTGTCTGGATGATGCGTGGGGGTACGCGGGCAAGATCAATGCCTTCGAATGGAAACTCCTCCGGAAGGAAGACCAATTCGTGCCCTTCTACCCCGCCGATCCGGTGCGGCTCGTACAAAACGAGGCGGGCGAATGGGAGACGGTGAATCCGGGGACCCACGATGTAACCTACGGATTCAACAAGGAGGGCCACCAGGGCCTGCCCTGGTTCCCCACCAACCTCGTCTTCCTGAAGCGTCCCACCTATGTCCTCGAGGCCAGGGCCAAAGACAAGTACTACAACTACGGTACCCAGTACCTGTGGATCGACGCGGACTTCTATCAGCCCACCTACAAGGTGATCCACGACCGCTCCGGCAACTACTGGAAGGTGGAGTGGCAAGCCCAACTCGGGTTCGAGAGCGCAGACAAGAAAATGCGGCTCATGGGGCTGGCAAACATGATGGCCTTTGACGACCGCTCCGACCACGCCGGCATCATCGTCCTCGTGAATCCGAAGAACGTGGCCCGCTATTTCGCCCAAATGGATCGGAACGATTTCTCCCTCGGGGGCTTCCAGATGCTCAGCAAGTGAGTCCGCTTCCGCCTTTACGTGCTCGAAGCAGAAGATCTCCTAAAGGTGCGGGAGGCTCTTGAGCAGATCAAGTGTGTCGACGCACTCTGAGCTCCATGGGGAGATCTCCGAGAAGGCCTCGGCCATGGCGAACGCATTGCCGGAGGAGACTTTCTATTTCGACGACATACCCGCCTACGTGGAGGCCGCGAGGGAACGCGGATGGAAGGGCATCTGTTTTCAGGACAGGGAGCAAGCTGAAAGGGAAATGAAGGCCGAAGGGATGGTCTGGGCGTAAGGGGTTCGTCCAAGGCTTCGATACCGCAGAAGGGGAAACGCCCGGTCCCTGCCCAGAATCAGGGAGAAACCGCATACCGGGCGATCCAGATATCCAGATCCCCTGACGTCTGGGTGATCGAAGCGGAAACGTACAGGTCCTGACCCAGCCCTCTCGCCAAGCCGATACCCGTGTCATATCCGTTCCCGGGGCCGTTGTAGGTGGTGTAGGCCTGCAGATCGAGATTCGTGTCGTATCGGGCGACCCACACGTTCGCCCCTCCCGTCGCCTCTGAGTAGACGCCGGTTTGATACAGATGTCCGCTTCCGTCCAGAGCAATGGTGTAAGACACGTCCTCCCCGCTTACCGGGCCGTCCAGAGTGTCGCTTTTCAACAGACCCAGGTCGGTGTCATACTTGGCCAGCCAGGAGTTGTAACTCTGGCCGGGCTCGATGATCGTGCCGGTGACATAGAGGGTTCCGGCGCCATCGTACACAAGGCCATATCCCTTGTCCTCCTCGCTGGTCGGGCCGGCTACGATGGTTTCGTCTAGGAGATTCAATCCCGTATCGAACTTCCCCAGCCATATGTCGTAGTCCGTTCCCGCCTGCGTGACCGATCCGCTTACAAAGAGATTCCCCTCCCCGTCAAGGGCCAGGAATCTTGCCTTGTCCGTGTCATTGACCGGTCCGTTCAATGTGGTGCTGGTTTGGAGGTTCAGGTCCGTGTCGTATTTTCCGATCCAGATATTCGCCCCTTCCCCCGTCTCGCGCAACGTCCCTGACACATACAGATTCCCGAGTCCGTCATAGACGATTCCATAAGCGTCGTCGGAATCGTTTTCAGAGCCGTTGATCATGACCTGGTGGACCAGTCCAAGGTCTGCATCGAACCTGGCGATCCAGATATCGTGATTCTGGCCCGTCTGTGAGACGTATCCGACCACATAGACGTTTCCGGTCCCATCGAGCGCGATGGAATACCCGGCGTCGTCACCGTTTCCGGGACCGTTGAGAGTGGTGCTCGTCTGGATATCGAGGTTCGCGTCCATTCTGGCAAGCCAGATGTTCTCCCCCTCGGAAGGGACAGTGACGTAGCCCGTTACGTAGAGGGTGCCGTTACCGTCATGCAGAATGCTGCGAGGTTCGTCGTTCCCATTCGTTCCACCGTCGACCGTAATGGAGTTGACGAGGGTGAAGGGGGCAGCGGGCGGCCAGGCGTCCTGGCCAACGAGAAAAGCCCCTGACAGGGCAACGATCGCGATCCATACGGGGACGTGCTTCTTTCGGAACATGAGGCGTTCCTTCCGTTGGCAGGGGGTTGGACGAGGAAGGGTCCAAGTTGATATTCTATATATAAACAAAGCGTTTCGTCAAGCCGAATATCACGGAGAACAGGGCAGGGGAGAAGGGTTGGCGAGATCGCGCGGTTCGTGGGAGGGGAAGAAGAGGGTGGCGGGACCATCCTCAGGCGGTCCCGCCACCTTTGAGAGTCTGCCGTGCCTTGTCCGCACTCGATAATCGATAGGAATTTTCTTTCGGTTAGGCAGAGTGCGAAGAAGGGAATTGAGTGTCAAAGAGAAAGAGGTCCCATATGTTGCGGCTGGGTGCGTCAGGGAGAGAATACGAAGAACGCATCGGAGGAAAAGGGTTGAACCGGGGGAGAATGCGCCCTCGGTTCCGATCTGGCGTTGGCCAGCCAGAGACCGAGATGCTTAAGAATTCTCCGGATCTTGGCGATTGGAGACTGCCAAACATAAAAAAGCTTCACAGCCTGATTGATCATCAGAACCATCTTCCTGCTCTTCCCACAGGCCACCCGTTCACAAATGTGGAACACTGGTACTGGGTGTCGACTACCATCGTCACCCTCACCAGTTCTGGGATGACCGTAGGAATCGATGGCGGTGTCGTTTTCTACGACGATAAGGGCAGCGAATACTGGGCGTGCTGTGTGCGAGACGGGCAATAGAGAGAATAATCAGCTATCCCCATACAGTGTGGGAAGGGAAAAGCGTGTCCAAGGGTACATCTAGTCCTCCCAGGCCCCATTTACGCCCTCAATGACATCCTCAGGAACGACATCGCTTTTGAGTACGGCGTTCGTCTTTCGCCACTTGTTTGATTCTGAAGGCATTCTTCTTCCGAACCATGTAGGTTTTTCGAATCCAACCAGGCTTGAGCCCTACCTCGGCTGCAGATTGACAGATGGCTCCTCAACCGCGTCAAACTGACGCATTGCACGCCATTTTGGCATCGCAGGCGTCAAGCTCCCGAGATGCATAGCAAATAAGGTGAATCCCGCTGAGCACGGATGTCACTCTGGCGTCCAGACCGCTGCCTTCAAGACCCGTTCCTCTTCACCCTGCTTGGCTTGATGGATCGTAACACATCAAATTATTGAAGAGACTTGTTCTTAGATACAGCGACTCGTCTCTGGCACGATTCCTGAATAGGGTATTCGTCGAAAGAGGGGGATCAGCCCCCTTGGCTCGGTTGAAGCAAGAATGGCTCGAAATGCTCTAACGCTTTTTCGGCATCCATGCCCACACACACGAAAGGGCCTTCTGCGTCTATCATGGCAGAAGGATCTCTTGAAGGAGGAAACGAGCGATGGCGGAGAGAATCTATCGAGTGAACATGACGACACTGAAGACATCATGCGAAGATGTGCCCGAGAAGTGGAAAGGGCTCGGCGGCAGGGGTCTGACCTCGGCTGTTGTGGCCCAAGAAGTGAAGCCGACCTGTCATCCTCTCGGGAAGAACAACAAGCTGATTTTTGCCCCCGGCCTGCTGACCGGAACCGCGTGCGCAAATTCGGGAAGGCTTTCGGCCGGCGCAAAGAGTCCGCTGACCGGGACGATCAAAGAGTCCAACGCCGGAGGTTCTGCAGCCCAGAGTCTGGCCCGTCTGGGGATCAGGGCCCTCATCCTTGAAGGTCTGCCCGAAAAAGACACCTTCTACAGCCTGCTCGTGGACAAGGACGGGGTAACCATCCGGGAAGACGACAGCCTCACCGGAAAAGGCAACTATGATGTTGTGGAATCCACGATCGAGAAACTGGGCAAGAAGATAGCAATACTGACCATCGGCCCGGTCGGTGAAATGTGCATGGCGGCAGCCAATATTTCCGTGAGGGACCCTGACGGCAATATACGCAGTCTCGGCCGGGGCGGACTGGGCGCGGTCATGGGCTCGAAGAAGATCAAGTATATCGCCATTGACGATACCGGTGGAGAGGGCGTGAAGGTTCTTGATTCCGGCAAATTCAAGGCGGCTGCCAAGGTATTCTCGAAGGCCCTCGTCGAGCATCCCGTGAGCGGGCAGGGGCTGAGACAATACGGCACCAATGTGCTGGTCAACGTGATCAATGAATGCGGCGGACTCCCCACCCGGAATTTTCGCTATGGCCGGTTTGAGGATGCAGAGAAGATAAGCGGCGAAACCATGCGTGACGTCATTATCAGCCGGTCCGGCAAGCCGTCTCATGGCTGTCATGCCGGGTGCGTGATCAAATGTTCACAGGTCTACAACGACAAGGACAAGAACTATCTGACATCCGGCTTTGAATACGAGACCATCTGGGGTCTGGGGGCAAACTGCTGCGTGAGCGATCTGGACATCCTGGCCGAGGCCGACCGGATTATGGACGATATCGGCATTGATTCGATTGAAGTCGCTGATGGGATTGCCGTTGCCATGGAGGCAGGGGTCATTCCGTTTGGTGATGGCCCTGGGTTGTTACGGCTGATCAGGGAAATCGGGGCAGGGACACCCTTGGGGAGGATCATGGGGGCCGGAACGGCGGTAGTGGGAAAGGTTTACGGGCGCACCCGGGTTCCGGTCGTGAAGGACCAGGGGCTGTCGGCATATGACCCGAGATCCATCAAGGGAATCGGCGTCACCTATGCCACCTCCACCATGGGAGCAGACCACACTGCAGGATACACCATAGCCACAAACGCTCTGAAGGTAGGCGGGTTCGTAGACCCCCTGAAGAAAGACGGGCAGATCGAGCTTTCGAGGAATCTGCAGATTTCTACTGCCTTCATAGACACCATGGGGCTCTGTGTCTTTGTTGCCTTCCCGGTATTGGACAATCCGGCTGCATTCAAGGCCATTGTCGATATGATCAATGCCAAGGGCGGCGGCGAGATTGCGGAGGAGGATGCACTCGAGTTCGGCAAACAGATACTCCGGACTGAACACGAATTCAATCTGGCTGCGGGCTTCACCAACAAGGATGACCGTCTTCCGGAGTTCTTCGAGGATGAGCCGGTCCAGCCGCACGATGCTGTCTGGGATTTCACCGGCGACGAGATCGACACATTCTGGAATTTCTAGTGTGCTGTCGCTCGCCGGAAACGGCATATACAAGGTGGTTCATGCAAGGATGCTTGCAGCCCACATCGACAACAGAGCGGATGTAACGATCGGCGTGTGGAAATGCCCGAAGAAGACAGGGAGTATTCTAGGTCGGTTCTGGAGTACGAGGGCGTAGTGTGAGAACCTGAGAAGGTGGGAAGATGCGTACAGGGTCTTCTCCGTCAGGAGCGTGAGCTTCAGAACCGGCCGGCGATCTTGACCGCCCCATAGGGACTGTCGGCCACGTCGATCATGTTCTGGTCCCGGTCGCCGTAGTCCTCCCCTTCGAAGTAGAACCGGTCAAAGGCCCAACCTCCCTCGAAGGTGAGGGCGACCTGCCTGGTTACACCCAGTCTGATTCCGCCGCCGATTCGCTTCTCGTAGTAGAAGATCCGCTCGTCGTTGTTGTCCCGGTCAGCGCGGAAATACCGCTGGTTGCGCCAGTCGAAACCGGCGAACACGGTCAGCGGCCAGGATATTCTGTATCTTGCTTCGGCCTGGATGTTTCGTATGGCGAAATAGCTCAAGTTCAGCGAAAGCTTTTCGATCGGGTTGTAGGCAAGGGATGCGAAGGGGATGCCGATGACCGCCCTGAGGGTATCCGAGGGCTCCCACCAGTATCCTGCTCCCGGAAGGGGCACGTAGTTCAGGAACTCCCTGTTGGTGGCAAAATACAGGAAGAAGAGCCAGGCATTTCTCTCCTTGTGGGGTATGCGGAGGAGACCGCCCAGCGTTCCATCGAAGGCATCCCCGGCCTGAAAGGGCTCGTTACTGGCGGAGCCGATGCTGGCGTTTACCCCCCAGATCCAATCGTTTCGTACCACGCCCCGGTAGTTTCCACCGATCCGGACTTCCCAGAGCTGGCTCGGAAGCGGGATTTCCTCCCTCGGCAGAAAGGCATCGGTGGCTGTGTCCTGCAGTTCCACCCTGGCGGTGATTCCGAATTCGTTGCGCTCGTTCTGCCAGACAGGAGCCATAAGGAAAAAGTCGTGTTCCATCAGGCCGAGGTCGGTGTCCTGGCCTGTCACGTCTGAATCGGCGTAGACGTCGAGAGAATATTGACTGATCACTGCTCGATTTCCCAGCTCTTTGCCGAACCACCTTGCTACGTCGATGCTCTGAGCGAAGGCAGAGGAAGCCAGAGCAAATGTGCAGAGCAGGATGGAAATGGTCGTTCTTTGCATTCTCTTCAAGCGCGGACCTCCTTGAGGGGCCGTTCGTGATTCGAGCCTCTTCCGATCTCTGTGGAGAGGCTCAGTCCCGGCTCCTCATTTCTACCGGGCATTTGCCTGAACCGGTAAGCCCCAGGACCTTGTCGACCCGAAAGGAAACGAGGTACAGGTCGCTCTCCTGTGCTTTCTCGAAATACTCTCTCAGATTCATGCTTCCATTCTCCTTTCCGGAATCGCCTCGTAGAACACCGTCTCCATCTGCGGAGCTCTTCCGTGCGCCCTAGAAAGAGATGCTTCTTGCCTCCTGTAGGTTCCTTTGCGTTCGGGAAGAATACCTCAGGAGGGGGAAATGCGGAAGGGCTACCTCACCGCCCGCCTTCGGGCGGAAGATCTGGATTTTCTTGAATCCAATCCCTGCCATGGGACATCCTTTCACTATAGGAAGTGCCTGAAAACAAAAACAAAAGTGCGGAATGATCGTAGATCGCCCTGCGGATCGTCGACGCCCTGAGCCCTATGGAAGTCTCGTGGAGAGATTCAAATGATTCGATTGAAACAGACGATAGTGGTGGATCGCAGGATTCGGGACGTCTTCCAGTACGCCGGTGATTTCGAAAACCTCGAAGAGTGGGACCCGGGTGTCTGCGAATCGAAGAAGGTCACGCCCGGGCCCGTGGGTGTGGGCACCGTTTACAGTGTCGTGGTGAAATCCGGCCCGTCCCGGATACCGATGCGATACGTGGTGACGGAATACACGCCTCCGAACCGGGTCGTCCTCGAGGGTGCGGGCAAGAGGCTCAAGGCGACCGATTCCGTCACCTTCGAGGAAGAGGGGTCGGGGACCAAGATCACATACGTGGCGGATCTCGCCTTTTCGGGACTGCTCGGCTCGGCCGAGCCCCTGTTCAAGGGAGCCCTCGATCGTGTCGGCAGCAGGGCGGCCGAAGGGCTCGAGTCGGCCCTGAACGAACGTCGGGGCACTCCTGAACACAAAATCCGCAACCTCATCAAGGACAGGACGATCTTCCCGGGCATGCTCGGTTTCTCACGCCTCGGCTACAAGAAGCGGAAGCGGTCCTGGGCCCCTGTGACAGACTCCCTGGAAGGCAGATCCATTGTGGTTACAGGTGCCACATCCGGTCTTGGGCGAGCCGCAGCCCTTGGTCTGGCCAAGAAGGGCGCCCGCGTCGTCCTGGTGGGACGCGATCCGGCCAAGATCGAGGAGACCCGGCGTGCAATCGTGGACGAGACGGGCAACCCGGAAATCGCCATTCAGGTCGCCGACCTGTCCCTGACGGACGAGGTGCGTGGGCTTGCGGAGAGGCTCCTTTCAGAGGAATCAACCCTCCATGTCCTGGTCAACAATGCGGGGGCCCTGTATACGGACAGAGGCGTCACTGACGAAGGCATTGAGAAGACCCTCGCCCTGGATCTGCTGGCTCCGTTCCTGCTCACGAATCTTCTGATGCCGAGACTGAGGGAATCGCGGCCGGCCAGGATCGTGAATGTGTCCTCCGGCGGCATGTATACGCAGCGGGTTCGGGTCGATGATCTTCAGTATGAGAAAGGCCGATACGACGGCAGCATCGCCTATGCCCGTGCGAAACGAGGACTGGTGATCCTGACCGAGATGTGGGCAAGAGACTTGAAGGCCGCAGGGGTGGTGGTCCACTCGATGCATCCGGGATGGGCCGACACCCCGGGCGTCTCATCATCTCTCCCCTCGTTCTACAAGATTACGAAGAAGATCCTTCGCACACCTGAAGAAGGCGCGGACACCATCGTCTGGCTGGCCGCATCCAGGGAGGCTGCGGACTCCTCGGGCCAGTTCTGGCTCGACCGCCAGCCGCGAACCACCCATGTCTTTCCCGGAACGCACGAATCGCAGGAAGAACGGAGACAGCTCTGGTCCAAGCTCGAGAGGCTTTCTGGCTGGAGCAAGGACAAGGAAGGCACCGATGGTTGAGGAGGGCTGTAACGATACCCCACATCCTCACGCCAGCTTGAACCGTGCCAGGCCCACACCGAAGGCAACCAGGGAGATCAGCGCCAGGACCCCCACCTCGGGCAGGACGTCTTCGACGCCACGACCATACCACAGGATGTCCTTGAACGCGTCCATGGCCCAGGCGTTGATCGTAATGAGATGGGCGAGGGTCTTCATGAAGTCAGGGACGATTTCCAGGGGCCACCAGCTGCCGCCCAGCGATGACATGGCCAGGACGACCAACAGGGAGACTCCGGAGAGCTGGGATTCCGTTTTCACGAATGTGGCCATCAGTATACTCAGGCTCGTGGCCGCCATGGCAACCGCTGCGCCGACCAGGGCCAGCCCCCCGAGGGACTGGCCCAACTCCATACCGAACACGAGATGGCCAAAGGCAAAGAAGACGGTCATCTGCAACAGCACCGTGAGGAAGGTGGGTAGAAGCTTGCCGATCAGGATGCTCTTCCTGGTGACGGGGGCCATCAGCAGGCGGCGGAAGGTCCCCGTTTCCTTCTCCCGCAGCAGGGTCCCCCCTCCGGAGAGTATGGTGAAGAGCGCGAACATGACCGCGTATCCCGGAACGTTTTGCTTGAAGGGATCCACCCCGCCTCCTTCCACTTCAAGCACATTCGTCGCATTGACCAGGACCGGCGGGTTTTCCCAGAGTTCCTCTGATTTGTCCCGGACGCGGCGCCCGACCTCTTCCGGGTTGGCGAGCCCCTGGCTTGCGGCCATCACCTCTTCCACAGCGATCTTTAGAA
>Ga0180434_10005431_pt1 | contig 15019 bp, 17 predicted proteins | sample SS_ome_7_FD_132453 | JGI IMG/M metagenome (GOLD analysis project Ga0180434, IMG submission 132453) | Hypersaline lake sediment archaeal communities from the Salton Sea, California, USA - SS_1_D_2 metaG | ecosystem: Environmental > Aquatic > Non-marine Saline and Alkaline > Hypersaline >...
CTGCACACAACAATACTAAACCACTTATTATGCATGCAGCACCCACAGCTACCATCATAACTTTTTTCCTTATGATATCTTTGTTTGTGTTCATTCTCTCACCTTCTATTTCTTTTAATAATATATTACTCTTTACTATATTATAACCAGCCTTCCTTCTATCTTCCTTTGATAATTTCATGGCTCCCACCCATAAACAAACTCTTTCATTTGATTCTTATCTTCGTCATTGAAGGGTATCTGAACATAATGCTTCAAAGCCACCATATTATTATGACCCTGACTTAAAAATATATGATTTGCATACATTGGATAAAACTTAAACAACCAACATTCCCAAGTCTTCCTTGTTGATTTTGGACTTTCACCTCCAACCTTTATCCCAGCAGCTCTTGACCATCTCTTTAAATTCTTTCTCCATCCACTGTACTCAGGCAACTCTTTATCCAAATCCAAATAAGCTTCAATAACTCTTACCCCAACAGGGTTTAATACTACCCATCTCTCTTTCATCTTAATCTTATTCTTCCTAATTGCATAAGAATCATAATGAATTCTTTTATTCCCTGGTTCAAACATCTGGGGTTTCTTCTTCAGCCTCTCCAATTCTACATACCTTGACCCCGAATACAATAGGGCTTCAAATTGCACCCTACTATGTTTTTGGGGAATCACTTTAAGTATTTCTTTTACTTCCCAAGGTCTCCAAATTCTAACACCTTTAACCTTTAAGAATTCCCTACTATTTTTATTTTCTATATTATCTAATATACTATCACCCCTTATAGGTCTCTATACTTATATTATATAAGTGGGGAATATATATAATTTTTGGTAACTTTAGTAATTCAAATTACTGTTTCAACCAAAACATTTATATACATAGGATGCCATATTAAAAAATGGGAATTAAAATGAATAAAAAAACAAAGCCAATATCAATTGAGGTTTATGTAGATGATTATCAATGGTTCAAATCCCGTCATATAAATGTATCAGGTTGGTTAAGAAATCAATTACACCAATACAAAGAACATCAAACAAGATTAGAAAACATAGACAAAAAGTTTATGGTGAAACAATGAAAATAATATGCTTTAGTTGCAATAAAGAAATATCACCAGGCGATGGATGCATAGAAGAAGGTAAACAATTACACAAAGAATGCAGAGACAAATATCATAAATGGCTTGATATGATGCATAGAGAGATGATAAAATGAGAGTCACTAATCTGACCGGGGGAAGGGGTTATTACGTCCTATCCTTTCTTAAACCATTTTCCCTTCCCCTGACCTCCCCCAATGGAGATGGTATGAATGACTAAATATAGAGCAATTGTACAATGTGATAATGATAAGTGCAACAAAAGATATACATCAATTGCAATGAATAAGATACAACCTGTTAGATGCAAGTTCTGCGGAAGCACAATGGTTAGAACATTAGAAGCTTGGCCCGTAGATGAAGAGACAGACCCAATCAAATTACTAACAACTAAAGAAATCAAAATGCTTCTCTCCTGCAGTAAGGGAGAAAAATATAAAAAACTAATGAGGGAGTATTATGAACGAAAAGGTTTCTAAGGTAATGCCCTACCTTATGATATGTTTAGGTGCTATATTAATTGGTAGCGGTATAGCATTAATAACAATCATACTAATAGCAGGAATAGCAATAGTAATCCTGGGAGGAACTATCTGTTATTTAACACATAGCTACCTAAAACTAAAAATAAGGGAGATGAAAAAATGGATAAAGAAAACGCAATAATGATAGGCATAAGCATAATCGCACTAATAGTATTTACCATTGGTGCAATAACAACAACTATAGTACCGCAAATCTATGCATATGGAATTGGCATCATAATTATGACTTTTGTTCTAAGCCTATCTATAGCAACATCAATAGGAACCAAAAATTAAATAAAGACAATCTATATATAAAATAATGAAATGGAGTGAAAAGAAATGTATAAAGTAAAAAAAGTAGTTTTTGAAGATGCAGGTCAAACTAAGACAGCTTTCGGAACAGTAAGTTTTGAAGATGGTTTTGTAAAAGTAACTGATTCAAGAGGAAGAACTATATACATCAATAAAAATGCTATAACATTCATCAAGGACCTGGGGGATTAAACAATGGTGGATGTTATAACCTATAGAGGACTATTGGCAAAAAACATACCTCCAATAGAATTTCTTGTTGATTTAATTATACCTAAGTCTGGTATAACCTTTGTATGTGGGCCCCCAGGAACTTTTAAGACCAATCTTTTATTATATACTTCCATACAAGGGAACATTGGTAAAAGAGTTTTAGACTTTGATGTTAAAGAACCTTTTACTACTCTTTGGATAGATGAAGAGAATAGAGATATAGGTATGAAAGATAAATTGGTAAAGATTACAAATGGGTTAAACCTTTCCCAGACTGACTTCCTTAAGAACAATATACTTATGATTAGTCAAAACTTTAAATTAATAGACGATAAGTACAATAAGATATTAATTGAAATATTAGAAAGGTATCATCCCAATATGATTGTAATTGATTCTTTAACTAAAGTCTTTCCTTTATCACAAAGGGATGAAGATGATATCAAAAAGATATATGACCAATTAAAATTAATTATAGACAAATATAAAGTATCCTTTGTATTTATACATCATACACGTAAAGGTGATGGTAAACATACTATAGGATTGGATGACATTGCTGGTTCAAGGGAATTAGCTGCAATGGCTGATAGTGCTATATTAGTAGAACATAAATTTAAAAACACTTATTCAGTGCGTCAAGTTAAAAGTAGACATGGAATAATGTGTGATGGTATTAACTTTAAAGTGCATGGTGATGATGATTCAATGGTAATAGATTATAGTGGAACAATTAATGAAGGTTATACTCAAGTCAAACATACAATAGCAGCACACATCACGGAATGGATAATGACTAATGATATAAAATCATTCAGTCGAAAGGAAGTTCATAAAGTAATGATTGACAATTTTAAGCATAAGAAGTCATCAATTGACCAAGCAATTATTCATTTAGTGTCAGTAAATTACATCGGAAAAGACCCTGAAATCTATGGCAATTACAGGGTGCTCAAATAGGAACTTCCCAGGCTTCCTGAAATCCTGTATATAATACATAATATGGGAAGTTATTTTGGGAAGTTGGTATAAGGTATATATATTCCCAAAACCTTTTTGGTGTTTTGGGGAAACATATACCCTCCTAACATATATATTATCCTAACATCCTAAACATCCTAAATAAGAACCTTGGGAAGTACAATAACTTAAAGACCCTTTTCTTTTTCTTACTAACCATGCTATCTATCTCTATATTGGATAATAATATTATTGTAAGGAAACAAGTAATTAATAATGGGGGAGAGGGTCCTTCCTTTGAAATTGATGCTCGTACAATATTTAATTATATATACAAACATCAAAAGTAATTGATTCAATCAATTTAACCAAAAATTAAAAATAGTAGGACCTCCATATATATACCTAAGGGCTACCATGGTATCACTCGAGAACATCCAACAAGCTGAGGCCACATATAAACAATCACCATCCCAATCTAATTATTCTATATATAAACAATTAGTAGAACAATATAATAAAGAAAACGAACAACAATATCAAATGGCACAACAAAGAGCCCAAGATGAATATATGCGTAGTATACCCCCTGAAGTAAAAAAATCAGGTGCATTCGCCCTAAACGAATATACTAACATCTCCAGACAATATAGTGAAGGCAAACTTACAGAACAAGAAGCCCAAACCAAATTAAACCAACTATACCAACGTTATCCTGAAACTAAGAAAATATTAGAATCAGAAGAATATAAATATTTTGATTCTACAACAGGTAAACCTAAATGGGAAGAAATACCAAAAGATGAACGTAAATATTATGAAGGTGCACACGATTATTTTAAATCAATGTCTAGGGAAGAAAGAGAAGAATTTGTAGGAAAATCAAATATTGAAAGAAGAGTAAAAGAATATAGAGACCCTTTTCATGTTGATACAGTTTTTAAAAAGAGGGTAGCAAAACAAGCAGGGATGAGAAGTAAATTAATATTATCAGATAAAGATATTTATGATGCTGTCTTTCAGGTATTATGGGAAGACCTTACAGAAAAGGATGCCAAAACAAAGTATTATTCTAAATTAAATCCAATAGAAAGATTTGGTGAATCTGCTATACAATCTTTTCGACAATTTGCAGTAGGTACTGCTCTATTCCCTGTTCAAGTAACTGAATGGGCTGGTATTAAAGTTCCTATAGCATCAGATATTAAAAAGAAATATGAAAAATATGAACAAAAACAATCAATAGGTCCTCCTGGGATTTTAGCAGAGTCAATGGTAAAAGGAGAAAAAACAGCTAGAATAACTTATTTAATGGCAAAAGGGCAAACAAGGGAACAAGCCCTAGAAGACCCTGAGGTTAAAAGGTTAGATGAAAATCTTACAGAAATAAAAAGACAAAGAGAAAAATATCCTATTGGTGCACTAGGTGCAACATTTGGTGAAGCAACATCTATATATTCTGCTCCTAAAATGATTGGTTATGGAAAAGCAGCTGCAACAAGGGGAATTGGAAAAATAACAAAATATGCTTATGCAAAATATCCAAAGTTAGAATATATAACAGCCAAGGCACATTACTATTCACCTAAACAAATGGGAAAAAGATTTTGGTATGGAAAAGTAAGAAAGGTTCCACAAGTTACACCAGAAGAATGGATTGGAAAACCTGGGAAATCAGGATTTGTAGAAAAAACACCAAAACAAACAATGATGCAGTTAAAACGTGTTCCAGGCGAAACCCCAGGAACATACCAGTTAGGTCATGCAACAGCAACACCATGGCGTAGTGGAAAAGTAATACCAGCTAAACTTGCTAAAGGAAGACCAGGAGAAATGGCAGGAACATCATTTTCACCAAAGGGATATGTTCAAGAACATTTTTTAAGATTAAGAAGACAATGGAACCCTCCTTACAATGCTGAATATTCAGTATTTCCTAAATTTTTTAAGAAAAGACCTGCAATAGAGTATGGTGAATATCCTGTTAAAACATTACCTCGTTGGGCAAGACGTTCCCCAGAATTAGCATCTAAATATGCAGCTAAATATCCACAAAAAGGTTTTATAGCACAAAAAATGTATGCAGGTGGAGTAGAACCTGAAATCAAATTAGTACCAAAACTTCCATACAAAAAAACAAATATAGAATCATGGTTTGTAAAACGTGGACAAGTAGTTAAAGTAGAAAAACTAAACTTTATGCCTAAAAAAACAACTATAAAAATACCAAAATCATATTCAGTAAAGATAATACCTAAAAAAATAATAGAAAGTTTATCATATGAAGGACAAAGACCATCATCTATTATAGGTTCAATAGCAAAAGCATCACTATCTAAAAGGGTTTCTTCATATCAACCATCCAAACTTTCTATACCATCCAAACCTTCTTATAAAATACAAACAATATCATCTAAACCATCTAAATCATCTAAATCATCATATCCAAAAATAACTACAACAGTATCTAAACTTTCAAAACCATCATATCCATCATATCCATCATATCCATCATACCCAAGCAAACCTTCTTATCCTTCGTATCCTTCGTATCCTTCGTATCCTTCGTATCCTTCGTATCCATCATACTCTTCTAAAAGAAAATATTTATACTTAAAATCTGATTATAAGTATCCAGTAGGAATGAAGAAGAAAAGAAAAAAGAAAAGCAAATACCGTGAAAGAGAATATAAAATACCAAAATTTAATTTAAAGAAGGTGAAATTATGAAAAGAATGTTTATAGCACAAGAAAAATTTAAACCCCCAAAATACATAAAACTAAAACTATAGGAGCATCAAAGGATGAACTTAATACCCTACGCCAGGTTTGTATTCACTTTAGGTCTTGGAGGCTTACTATACTTCGTCTTCAATGTCCTAATAAAAGAATATATGCTTCAAAATCCAACATTAGCAGATGTAGCACGTTCTGGGCCTTATGATATTTTTTTATTGGTTTGGAATGGATTCACCCTGATTATAGTATTTGTTGAAGCTGTAAGACTATTTATGTCAGTTCAACGCAGGAGTGGATATGCATGAGAGCAATGGTAGTAGCAATCATATCAGCAACCGTCCTCTTCTTCATATTGATTGCAATGTGGTTACCATTCGACACAACAATATCAAATATAGAAGACTTTACCAACAATTCAACAATGATAAAGAATGAATATAAAAACTACGCCAGTGACCTATACAATAACATACGAACATGGTTTACCTTTGCGTTCGTAGTATCATTGGCTTGTATCCCAATAGGTTATGGTATTGATTCTTTTAGACGTGAACATGAAGAGTTTCAGGAGTATGACAGATATGGCCCATACTAAAAACAACAAGCTATTAATAATGTTAATAATAATAACTATCTTAATGTCCAGCGTAATTTACACACCAATTATGACCGCAGGAATAGGTGACTTCACAAGCCAAATAGACCAAAACAAAATTAATGCAGATGGTGACCTCAATAGTATGCTTCGAATCAACGACACTGAATATCTACTTCACTGTTACATGGACTCAGCATTAGATGGCTTCGTTGAGACCAGACAATGCAATTCAACATCTGGCGTAGGCCAAGGTAATTTTACAGGCGTTCAAATAGATAGATATGAATTTGCACCCTCAGATGGCATCGGTGCAGGAATGTGTCCTGTTCGTAATTCAGATTTCTACCTCATCGGCTACAGCGTTGGCTCAGGCTCAAATAGCAAATTCTCAACAGTTAAAGTATCTGAAGCAGGTGCAATCACTAAAGCACTCCAAGGAAATGCAACAGACAATCATTCAGCCCTTTACTATAACTTAACACAACTTCACGGCAATTACTATGTTGCAGTTGCACAAGACTATGGTGGAGACCCAGACCCAATCTATCTAACAACTCTCTATGTCAACTCTTCAAATGGAACCTTATGGATTGTAGATTCACATCAATTAATTGCAGATGGTAAATATCCAAAAGTATCCCGCGTAACCGACAATGTAGTTGCAGTCACATGTGTAGGGGCATCAGGCTTTGTCAATGTAACAACATGGCACATCAATGACACAGGGAATATAGGCAGACTATACATAGACAGTCAAAAACATAACGGAATCACTAATGGTAAAATTGGATTTCTCCGATGCAGTGACACCAACTACTATCTTGTAACATATACTTATGAATCAGTAAATCTTTATTATCCAGGCGTAGGTTCAGTAACAATCATTCCAGACGGTAACATCACAACAGACGCATCATATGGTGATTCTTATGAATGGGCTCGCAACAGTGGTGCAACAGGCTATTACCCTCAACCATTCACAATCCAAAATGAAAACATCTATGGTATTTGTGATGGAGGCTTTGTATACATATTTAATTCATCAACAGGAAACATAGACTTACATGGAAGCACAAATGGATACGAATCATATCCTGGCGGTACACGTTCATCTTACTATTCAGACGTAATACGCTTTAGCGAAGATGTCTTCGTCGGTTGCCTTACAACAGGAGGAGAAGTATTTGAATTTTCTTTTGGTATAGAAAACAATTGGGCAGCCCCAGCAATCACACCATATCCTCCAAACGGTTCAGTCCTTGGTGACACATCAACATACCTCTCTGTCTATGTTAGTGATGACAATGGTGATGACATGAACATCAAATGGTATAGCAATGTATCTGGTTCATGGAAATACTACCAAAGTAACTCATCTGTAAGCAATGGAACATATTACCTTTACCATAGTGATTTCAATTCCCTTTCATGGGAGACAGAATATTATTGGCGTGTTGACGTAACAGACTATCTCAATGTCCATAACACCTCAGAGCTTTACCATTTTTCATGTAAAAACTTCACTGGAGGTGGCGGCACCAACGGCTCAGACTATGTAGACCTTCAACCAAACCTCACCGTCAATGTATCAGCAACCCTAGACAATATCACATGGTATTGGTGGAACAACAGTGCATGGGAATGGTTTGGCAACAATGAAACCAACTTTGTCAGTGGCAACTATTCTATGCATTTCCAAAATGCAACTTCATGCTGCACTTTATACCAATGGGCAGTTGACTTAGAAAATTCAATCACAGGCGTTTCAAACTTCTCAACGTATTGGTTCATAAGCATGTGTCCATCCAACCCAACTAACTTCGCAGTCTCACGTTACAACGGAACCTGTCATAACCTCACATGGACTAAATGGTCCAACTCTAATGCAACAGGCACAGTATACACAATGATTCGTTATAGTAACACATCATTCCCAACATCACCTACATCAGGAATAGAATTATACAATGGTACCAACGCCTACTACAACCATACCGACCTCGTAGAAGGACGCACCTACTACTATAGTGCCTGGACAATATATCATAAAAATAATTCATGGTGTACATCAGGCACATACACAACCAAATCATTAGAATCAAAAGGTGGCGACTATAACATAACAATTAGATGGGAAGGAGACAACAACAAAGTAATAGTAGGCTCAGACTTTTGGAAAGCTCTTAACATAACATTCCGTCAACGCAATGGCACAGTAATAACAAATGAATCAATATCTAACTACGGTTCTAACCCCTTCACAATATCAGTCAATGAAACACCAGACGTAATCTACATAACATATGATTCTTGGGGTGTTCTCCGTTCCCTCACACCAAATGCAACAGAACGTTCACAAACCTTTTGGTTTAGCAACCGCTCCTTCTGGAACGGCTCTGACGTCGATGACCTTTCATCATCCCAACTATATTACAAATTTGAAATACAAGACCAAACACGTAATAGCATATTCAAAACATCACCAGAAACCAAATTCTATATCTACCGAGACTACAATAGTACAGTCTCTCAAGACATACATCAAATGTTTTTAGACAGTGAACGTAATGCATGGGCATTCCTTGAATATGGTCGTGAATACTACTTTGGAATAGAATGTGATGACGATAACAGACCATACATCGGTTCCTTCTTTGCAGAACAAGACCAAACAATCACAGTAATCATATACCCAAAAAATGATACAGAATATTTTATTAGTGAATTCGTAAATAAAACAACAACCGCCCTCTCCAACAAATTATGGATTAATTATACAGATTCATCCTTCCGCACTAATTACCTTATGATTAAAATTTATGAAAGGGATAGTAATGGAACAATGACCTTAGTCAACTGGACCGCCTACTACAATACATCCTCGGTCAATCGTAAATGGTTTGACACAGAAGGATATGACCCAGACAAAACATATGTTGTTGATATCAATATCACACATGATTATTTTGATTCAGTTATACATATCCGAATATATACATTTCCATACATTAGTGGCAAAATAGATAAAGGATGGTTCAACAATGTAATGGAATCAGTACTAGGGGAATGTCCAGTCACACCAATATCATGGGCATCATTAGTATCTTTTATTATTGCCTTTGTGATGCTTGTCACCTTCGGTTCCTATAATGGTACCGTTGGACTTCTTATGTCTGGCTTCGCAGTATTTGGTATGGAAATATTCTTATGGGACAATTCACCAACTCGATTTATAGCAGGGGTGACAGGAGTTACTATGATAGTGTTAGCAATTATATTTAGTTATGGAAGTGGTAAAAGATGAAGGCAATGCAATTTGTTACATATTTCTTTCTATTCAACGCATTCCTATACATATTTACATCAATAGGAATCTACAGCATATCAATGACTGAACCAACAGAGGGTTGGGTTGATTTAGGAGAAGGAAAAGGTTTAATAGAGACAGCTTTAGAAATGGCTGGTGTAGGTGCAGTAGCAGCAACATTTACAGGTATAGCATCATATTACTTAGCAGGAGTAACTGGTTTACAGGCAATGTCCCTAGCGGTTCTTTTAGGTTTCTTTGTATCTCTATTTTACAATACTTATGGAGTTATGCAAAACATATCTGCAAGCCTTGGAGAATTTGCATTTGTTCTCAATACCTTCTTCATCTTAACAGGTTCAGTCTTTGTAATATCATTAATATACGCAGTAGCTCAAATGGGAATGGGAGGTGGTCGTGCATATGAGTAATCTACCAAACACATCCTGGGTCCAAAACATAACCGACAATCCAATAGAACATTTATTTACATCCTTTACAACCTTCTTCGGTGCCTCCGTGTTCTGGATGCTTATAATAGGAATTATAGGAGTAGCAATCTACCTACACTCAAACCGCAACCTCCCCATCACCATCGGTTACTTCTTAATAACTCAATTATTCCTAGCAGCAGCAATACCTTCAATTATGACTATAGTCTTCTTAATAATAACATCATTAATGGCTGCATCACTTGCATACTTCACATACTTTAGGAAGCAATAAATATGAAAACATTACACCTTATGATATCAATAAGCATCCTAATTACTTTAGCAACTCCAGCTTTATCTTCAGATTGGACAATAGACGATGACAAAGTATACATAGATGATAACTTTGTTTACCTTTCAGCAGAACCTCACACAATAAGTAGTAGTGGTTGGGTTACATTTGAACTCCTTTCAAAACAATACAGCGGTAACATAGACTGCATATTCGGCTTCAACCAACCCTCTACCAAACCAACCAAACTACAAATATATAGCAACTACACACATCAAAAGGAAACCCTAATACCAAAAGTAACCTTCTATAACACATCCTTTTATGATGTTAATAAAAGTGTATGGGTAAATGAAACAAAAGAATATACGACCTATGTTAAACAATATACAAATGAAACTTATTGGGATTGGCAACCTATACAAGGAAACTTCAATAAAATCACTCACGAGTTTCAAGATATGAACACATGGTACCTAAAACAAAACATTCCTATCAATTCAGGAGTTACATACAAAATAAGAGCATGGTTAGACATAGACTTCAAAGGATTAAAAGAATCAACAGGAAAATATTGGTGGGCAGTTAAACCATCGGGAGAAACTCTAAACCAAGCAATATCAAATGGACATTTCTACTACCTTGACCCTTGGTGGAACACATCTTGGGGTTGCCGTGTTCCAATAATCATAGACCATAACTACGTCTCTGAATGGCTCCATGACTATCCTGCTCTAATAGTAATCAACTCAACCATTAGTGCAGATTGTGATGCAGGTGCATCAATTAGATTTACACTTGACGATAACAGCACCCTCCTTAACTTTGAAATAGAAGACTACGATAACTTTAACCCTGCAGGTTCCAACTACATTTGGGTAAATGTAACAGACATATCACCAACAACAAACACCTTAATTTGGATGTACTACAATAACGGTTTAGCAACAGATGGACAAAACGTCCCTGGAACTTGGGATGGACATTTCCAAGGTGTTTGGCATTTCAACGAATCCTCCTACTTATGGGAGAGCACATCAAATGGCAACCATGGCACAGCAACAAATACACCAGACGATGCAACAGGAATTGCAAATGGTGCAATTAACTTTGATAAAGCATCATCTGAATACTACAACATGGGCAACGTCTGTGACCAAACAACCAACCTATTCACTGCAGAAGGATGGTTTAATGCATCAAGAGAATACACAGATGAACAAACTTTAGTAAATAAAAAATGGTCAGGAACAAACAAATGGTATGTCCAAATAGATGATAGTGGTGCAGGTAACAATTATAGATTTGCATGTATTGATGCAGAAGATGATGTAGTAACAGCAGACCCAACCTTATTAGCTGTTGATGGACTATATCATTACTTCGTTGCAGAACGTAATGCAGACCAATATTTCTCATTGGCAATCATGGACGTAGGAAATAAAATATTTAAAGGTAACACAATTAAAACAGGTGACATAGGAACCCTAACAAATACCGAAGACCTATGCTTTGCATCATACACAGGTGGAGGAGATTACTATGCCAATTGCTTAGATGAATTTCGTATATCAAACATAGCAAGAAATGATTCATATGTCAACCTAACTTTTGATATCATACACAACAATAGTGATGTAATATCATTTGGAACAATAAATTGTTCATATAAACCATCATATGTATACTACCTACCTGATATCAATTGGTTACATCCAGCAAACCTTTCAAACAATATATGCCCATGTAATGGTTCCATCTGTTTCAACATATCAAACCCAGGTGGTAACAATATGAATGTCACCATCTATTATACAACAGCGGGGTATGCTGGATTTTATTACAGAGTAAATATCTTAGAATTCCAAAACATATCAAATGGAACATATTGCATCTGCATTGACAACCTCTATCCTTCAGCACACGCAGTAGGATGGTCAGAAGACAATGTAACGGCAACATCAACAAATGAATGGCATAACTTCACCTTCGACAACTTCGAAGCAGTCAACATAGATGGAACAGGTTCTGCAGTAATAATTCCATACACTGGACACTACGATTTATCATATTGGTTAGTATCAAAAAACGATGAAGCAGCACCTGCTGGAGATGTCATTGCATTACGCATGATTAACAATGGACATGAAATCAATGCATCATATAGACAAATAAATTTTCAAAAACAAGATAATGAACAATACATAACATCAATATGTCACGATGACTTCGATGCAGGAGACATCATAAACTTCCAATACATAGTAAACGACCTATCCTGCCAAATAGTAATGGACGGAGACTACACAACAAATGACACTAATGCATTTGCATCAATTGAATTTATAGGTGAAAGTCTTGGCATCATATACAATCAAAACTACTATTGGTACATAAACGTAACAAACTACAATGATGCAGGGGGAAATGAATCAATACCCCGCGTCTTCACTACATCTACAAATATTACAAACTGCACTGCAGCTGCCTCAGGGGAAGACCCAATATCATATGCTTGGGTAGTTGGTATAGCAGTTTTATTTGGAGGCTTAATATTTATATTTAATAAAAGGAGAAAATAAAATGATAGAAAGTTTATTTATGATGTGTATAGCAATAGCATTCCTAACCTTTATCTTAGGAATAGAAAAAGAATCAATGGTCTACACAGGCCTATCAACCATCCTTTGGTTATTAGTGATGTTATCAGCAACATCAATAATTGTACCAAACGCAGACACATACTATGACCTGGGCTTTAGTGCCTTCTGTTTAGCCTTCATCTTCATAAATATCATATGGATGATTAGATATTTCTTTTCTGTTATAGAACTAAGAGAAAGAAAAAGGACATATAAATTTTAGGTGATATTATGAAAGAAGAAACCTACTACTTATTCAAGGGCATTGGAAAATACTCCAAAGATGATAAGTTCGTTACAAAGATAAATACTGCTATTGATGAACTATCACAACATGGACGCACTATGCCTGATGGAAAAGTATCAAGAGCCATTGCAATGCGTATGAGAAAAGCCCATTCAAATGGACATATATACTTTGGATGGGACCGAAAAATATCACAAAGCGTAGTAAGTCTTAAACCTGGGTATAAAATCAAAAGAACATCAAACCGCAAAATCAAACTAATACCCCCAGAAAAACTATACTTATAAACACCATCTTGAATTTTTCTATATGATTCTTATTAAATATAACCTTGAAATGTTCTAATTGATTAACCTTTATATATTAGGTAAAAGAATTTTAATTATAGAAAGAACGGGCACGTCGGTAGCATAAAAACCTAACGTGCGAGGTCATATATGGAGTAGATAATATGAAAGCAAATGTAAGTGCCAAGGAACCAAGCAAGAAGTTTAACTACATGGACCCTGGAATGATTATGGCTGTTGTAGTATCCTTAGTGATATTAGCTGTCGGTGTTTTTGCGTTCTTCATAACCCTAAGTCAGTTAGATGACCAAAACGCTTTAGCAGACTCATTTGATTATGCACAGCAAAATGCAACAGACAATGTCTCGTCTACAGGTAACAGCGTATTTAACGTGATTGGTATTGTCTTGATAATTGGTGCGATAATGACTATTGTAGGGCTCATATATAATTACGTCCGGTAGGTGAACTAAATGAAAAAGTTCGGCTTTATGGACCCTGAGCAAATAATGGCAATAGTGGTTTCGTTAGTTATCTTAGGTGTAGGTATATTTGCCTTTTTCACTGTAATATCAAATACAGATGAACAATGGCAAAGCATCGAAGGAGTATCAGAACCAATTGCAGGTTCAACGCAATCATCCGAAAACAATGCAACGTGGTATGAAATACAAAATGCAACAGGTAATGTCAGTGGAACAGGAGACTCAGTCTTCAATGTAATGGGTATAGTTCTTATAATTGGCGCGATTATGACGATAGTGGGTCTTATCTATAGTTATGTTAAACCATACTAAAGGTGACAGCATGAAGAAAGCTAAGATACCATACAAGAAACCAAAAGTCAAAATCGGTAAGAAAAAGAACAAAAAATACTATAAACCAGAATTCAAGGTGTAAACAATGACAACCAGACGCATTAGAGCAAGGACAGCCAAAGCAGCAAAGAGAAAAGCATGTAGTAAACGTAGAACGGTCACCAAAGTAAACTACATCAAAGGTAGTAAAAAAGGTGCCATGAAAACATACAGCGTTACAACCAAACGAAAAAAATAGGGGAATAATCCCCTTCTTTTATTTTTTATTCATTCAAAGTAGGGACTATTGACCCTGTTCAGGTAGCTTCAAGGGATTTTTAATTAACCACCATGCGTATCCCATAACTACACCAACCATAGCCATATCTACAACTACCATCATTTCCCAAAACGGGAATATGGTTAACCCAAAGCCTGCACACAACAATACTAAACCACTTATTATGCATGCAGCACCCACAGCTACCATCATAACTTTTTTCCTTATGATATCTTTGTTTGTGTTCATTCTCTCACCTTCTATTTCTTTTAATAATA
>Ga0180434_10005434_pt1 | contig 15005 bp, 8 predicted proteins | sample SS_ome_7_FD_132453 | JGI IMG/M metagenome (GOLD analysis project Ga0180434, IMG submission 132453) | Hypersaline lake sediment archaeal communities from the Salton Sea, California, USA - SS_1_D_2 metaG | ecosystem: Environmental > Aquatic > Non-marine Saline and Alkaline > Hypersaline > Sediment...
TCAGACTGATGTAATGAAAAGGAGCACGTATGAACGTCTTTGACCTGTCGGAGTTGGAGAGCCGGGAACTGCTGGAAGGGACAGAGGCCCGCTTCGTGCACGGCGAGAGAATGACTGTCGCCTACTGGCGGTTTGAGCCGGGGGTCCCTCTGCCGGAGCATGCGCACCCACACGAGCAAGTCACGAATGTCATGAGCGGAGAATTCGATCTGACCGTGGAGGGAGAGACGCGGCGCCTCGGACCCGGGTCTGTGGTCGTCATCCCTCCCGACGCGCGGCACGCGGGTCGGGCTGTGACGGACTGTCGGATTATCGATGTCTTCCATCCCGTGCGCGAGGACTATCGGTGATTGGTCGTTTCCAGGGCCTGGGCGCGCGCATCTTGTGGCAGGCTACGGCGCTCGCAGTCCTTGTGCTGGCTTCGTGCAGTCCCCAGCCCCTGTCGGTTACTCGGGAGCCCACGACACTGAGATTGGCAGCAGCTGCCTCGTGTGAGACGCTGATCCGAGAGGCTGCAGCACGTTATGAGGCGGATCATCCATGGGTCGCAGTGACCACGGAGGTTCTGAACAACCGGCTGGCCGAGGAAACCCTACACGATGAGCGCGCGGACATAGGGTTGCTTTCCTGGCGTCCTGCGGCCGAAAACGAGCGGGATGGACTCTGGTCCGAGCCCTTCGTGCGCGACGGCGTCGCGGTCGTCGTGCACCCGGATTCCCCTGTGCAGGAGATAGGACTGAGTCAGCTTCGAGATATCTACCGGGGACACCTTCAGGAGATAGATGGGGTGGTGCTGACGGTGGTTAGTCGTGAACCCGGCTCGGGCACTCGGGCCGCATTTGAACATTTCGTCCTGGACGGTGAGGAGACATCGCTCAATGCTGTCGTGTTGCCCTCCGCCGATGCTATGGTCGACTACGTAGCGGAGACGCCGACGGCCATCGGCTACGTTTCGACGTGGTCCCTGGATGACCGAGTTCGGGCTCTGCCTGTTGATGGGATGCTGTCCGATGCGGAGAGCGTTGCCAATGGGCGTTACCCGATCTCACGGGAGTTCCATCTGGCCTCCGCCGGAGAACCAACGGGTGAGGCACGCCAGTTCGCTCAGTGGCTGTTGCGGGGAGGTGCTGAGATGAGCGGGGCGCACGGAGGGGATCCGGAGGGCTGATGAGGCCGTACACGATCCCTCTACTGATCGCCGCCGGTATGTCGGCGACCATTGCGGTACTGGCCTGGCGACGGCGCCGGATGCGGGGCGCGCGGCTGTTCAGCATTCTCATGCTGGCTGTGGCTCATTGGACCCTGACGTACGCCATCGAACTGGAGGTGCCGGGACTGGCGGCGAAAGTCTTCTGGGTCAAGGTCCAATACGCGGGGATCGTGGTCGTTCCGGTAGCTTGGCTGGTCTTCTGCATCGACTACGTGGACGGAAGAGGCTGGCTCAGCGGTTGGAACACGGCCGCGCTCGCGGTCATACCGCTTGCCGTGGTGGTGCTGACGTGGACGAACCCGTACCATCACCTGATGATGAGGGAGGTTCGTCTCGTTCAGACCGATGCTGGTCCGTTGTTAAGCATATCTCGAGGACCGGCCTTCTGGCTCCACATGGCCTATGCGTACGCTTCGCTCCTGTCCGGGACGGTCCTTCTGGTGCAGGCCTACGTGCGGGGTGGGCTCGCGTACCGTCGTCAGAGTCGCCTGCTCCTCATCGCGGCGTTCATTCCTTGGGCCGGAAACTTGCTCTATGTCTTTGGAGGGGGCGTACTCTCCCGCCTCGACTTCACCTCCTTTCTCTTCTCGGTGAGCGGGGCCATCATTTTCTGGGCCCTCTTCCGCCACCGGTTCCTGGACCTTGTACCGGTGGCACGGAACACAGTGATCGAGAATATGCAGGATGGCCTGGTGGTTATCGATGTCGAGAATCGGATGGCGGACCTGAACCCCGCCGCGGAGCGGTTGCTCGGTCTGACAGGTAGAGAGGCTATCGGTGAGCCGGTAGGTGACGGCCTGGCCGAGTGGCCCGATTTAGTGACCGCGTACCGCGCCGTGGGAGAGGGGCAAGCGGAGGTCACTGTGGACGAGGATGGGGAGAGGAGGACCTATTCTGCTACCTTCTCACCTATCTGGCGGGACGACGTTCGTTCTTCCGGACGTCTGATTACGATTCACGAGATCACGGAGCGGAAACGCGCGGAAGAAGCCCTGAGGGAGCGTGCAGCCAAACTTCAGGCACGGAATGAGGAGTTGGACGCCTTCGCCCACACGGTGGCCCACGATCTCAAGGCGCCCCTGACGAGTGTGGTGGGATACGCGGAGGTGCTCCAGGACTATGACCTCGGTCCCTCCTCCGACGACGCTCGGGAGTTGCTGGAAGAGATATCGGCGAGTGGGCGGAAGATGGCAAGCATCATCGACGAGCTCCTTCTTCTGTCGCGCGTCAGACAGACGGAAGAGGTGGAACGGCGGCCTCTGGACATGGAGGTGGTGGTCGAGGATGCACTCCATCGGGTGGACGAACTTCGGAGGACGTACGGGGCAGTGATCTCCGGTCCAACGTCTTGGCCGTGGGCCCTGGGATACCGGCCATGGGTGGAGGAGGTCTGGGTCAACTACCTGAGCAATGCGATCAAACATGGAGGACGACCCCCGGAGATAACCATGGGTGCGACGCGAGAGGCCCACGACCGGATTCACTTCTGGGTCCGCGACAACGGGCCGGGTTTAACTCAGGAGGAGAAAGAGCAGCTGTTTGCGCCCTTCACCCAGCTCGGCACCCGAGACCCGGGCGGTCACGGCTTGGGGCTATCTATCGTACGGCGAATCGTGGACAAGCTGGGCGGCAGGGTCACGCTGGAGTCCGAGGTGAGCAAGGGCAGCGTGTTCGGTTTCGTTCTGGAGGCCGTGGACCCTCTCGGGTCCGAGGCGTTCGAGGCCGGGAAGGATTAGAGTGGGAGGCAGTGCGATGGATCACGACAAAGGGGATCTGGAGCAAGCTCGTGATAGGTGGCGGGCATCCACGCTGCAGGACACGCTGGAACGGCATGCTGAGCGCGCACAGAGCTTCATCACGGCCTCCGGTGAGACTGTCGAGAGGCTCTACACACCTCTGGACGTCGATGGGACCTACGGCGAGAAGCTTGGGCTTCCGGGGGAGTACCCGTTCACTCGAGGGATCCACGCCACAATGCATCGTGGGCGGCTCTGGACTATGCGCATGTTTGCTGGGTTCGGAACGGCGGAAGAGACGAATCAGCGTTTCCGATACCTGCTCGACCAGGGGCAGACAGGGCTCTCTGTGGCCTTCGACCTGCCCACGTTGATGGGGTACGACAGCGACGCGCCCGAGGCGGAAGGGGAGTTTGGAAAATGCGGCGTGGCGGTCTCCTCACTCCGCGATATGGAGGTCCTGTTTCGAGGTATCCCGCTGGACAAGGTGACCACCTCGATGACGATCAACAGCCCGGCGGCCGTGATCTGGGCGATGTACATCGTTGCTGCCGAGAAGCAGGGGGTCGGTATGAAGGAGCTCGGCGGCACCCTTCAGAACGACATCTTGAAGGAGTACATGGCGCAGAAGGAGTACGTCTTTCCTCCAGAACCCTCGATGCGTCTGGTCACGGACACGGTCGAGTTCGGCAGCGAGCACCTGCCCCGCTGGAACACGATCTCCATCTCCGGGTATCATATCCGCGAGGCAGGATCAACGGCAGCGCAGGAGTTGGCATTCACGCTTGCGGACGGGATGGAGTACGTGCGGTGGGGGCTGGACCGTGGCCTGGACGTGGACGCCTTCGCACCCCGGCTCTCGTTCTTCTTCAACTGTCACAACGACTTTTTGGAGGAGATCGCCAAGTTCCGTGCCTCGCGGCGCATTTGGGCGCGCGAGATGCGTGAAACCTTCGGAGCCAAGGAAGAGCGCTCGTGGTGGATGCGATACCACACGCAGACGGCCGGCTGTTCGCTGACGGCGCAGCAGCCAGAGATCAACGTCGTCCGTGTCGCGATACAGGCACTGGCCGCTGTTCTGGGAGGCACCCAGTCTCTCCACACCAACAGCATGGATGAAGCACTGGCGCTCCCGAGCGAGCATGCCGTGACGGTAGCACTCCGCACCCAGCAGATTATTGGGCACGAGAGCGGAGTGGCGAACACCGTCGATCCTTTGGGTGGAGCGTACGCCGTGGAGGCCCTAACGGATCGCATTGAGAAGCAGGTCTACGACTACTTCGAGAGAATCGAGGCCCTCGGCGGCGTGATTCCGGCGATCGAGCAGGGGTTCTTCCAGCAGGAGATTGCCGATGCCGCCTTCCGCTATCAGCGTGAGATCGACGAGCGGAAGCGGCTGGTTGTGGGCGTCAATGAGTACGTAGAGGAGGAACCACCTAGGATTCCGATCCTGCGCATAGATTCGGAGGGGTATGCGAAGCAGAAGGCTCGGCTGAAGCAGGTGCGCGAGGAGCGGGACAGCGGGGCTGTCGGTCAGGCGCTGGACCGCTTGCGGGTAGCAGCCGAAGGCACCGAGAACACAATGCCCCATATTCTGGATGCCGTGCGCGCCTATGCCACGGTCCAGGAGATTATGGACGTCTTCCGTGATGTGTTCGGCATCTACCGGGAACCGATGGTCATCTGACCCCACGCGTCGTTTGGTCCCCTGGCTTCAGAGATGCGAGCCCGGATTGGCCTGGCTCCCCCGAAGCCAGGGGTTGGTCTACTTGTCCATGATCGTGGAGAGATTGTACAGGTCCTTGTCGAGTTCCTTCTGGTAGGTGACCGCCTCGTCAAGGGGAAGGATGTGGAAATCGCTATTGAGCCATCCGACCATATGACCGGAATTGCCCCCCACGAGTTGTCTGACCGCTTCCGCTCCCAGCCTTGTGGCCAGGATTCGATCGAACGCACTGGGGGACCCGCCACGCTGCACGTGTCCCAGCCGTGTGACCCGCACTGAGAAGCCAAGCTCTTCCTCGCGCGCATTCAGCTCCCGGGCGATCTCGTCCGTACCGGGTTTCCAACCCTCAGCGACCACGATAATAGCGTGGGCCTTGCCCCGAATGTAGGCTTTTTCGACGGTCTCGGCCACATCGTCGAGCGTCGACTCGATCTCCGGACAGAGCACCAGCTCAGCACCCCCGGCGAGGCCGCTGGCGAGAGCAAGATAGCCTGAGTTCCGTCCCATCGTCTCGATAAGGAAGGCGCGGTTGTGGGAAGAGGCCGTGTCCTTGATCTTGTCGATGGCCCCTAGAATGGTGTTCAGGGCCGTATCGACGCCGATCGATATATCGGTCCCGTTGATGTCATTGTCGATCGTGCTGGGAATGCCCATGGTGGGGAAGTCCAGACGATGGAGCTCCAGCGCACCTGTCAAGGATCCATTTCCTCCGATAACGACCAGGCCGTCGATGTCGAAGCGGTTCAAGGTACGGAGTGCCTTCCGCCGTCCCTGCAGCGTCTCAAACTCCGGGGCTCTGGCGGTGCCTAGGATCGTCCCCCCACGACCGAGGATGCCGCCCACGTCCCGGGCATCCATCTCGTCGATCTCTCCCGCGATCAAGCCGGCGTAGCCGCGGCGAATGCCCATCATCTCCACACCCTCGTGGAGTCCCATGCGCACCACGGCGCGGATGCACGGGTTCAGCCCGGAGTTGTCCCCGCCACTGGTTAGAACACCTATTCGATCCATAGTATCCTCCTGGTCCTGGTGTCTCAGAACGGGTGCCACAGGTCCGTCCAGTTGACTGTTCGGGCTCCCGTTGGCCAACGCGACCACGTAGGCCTAGAACGGGCGGGGCGCAGTCCCCAGCAGATAACCGAAACGAGTCTTGAACTCTTTCAGAGAGAGCTTGGTGTGATCCGCCATGCGATCGATGAGAGCCTTGTCCTGTCCGTCCTCTGGGTTCAAGCGAATCATCAGCTTGTACGCGGAGCGATAGATGAAGGAGTCGAGGCCAACCTTTCTCACCTCGGTCCTGCCGGTCTCCGGGTCCATCATCTCGTCGAAGGGGATGGGCACTACGCGCGTCCCTTGGATGGTGACCGTGGCGTTAGTGCCGCCGTCCAGAAGGAAGGCGACGGCAGCCTCGCCCAGGCTGCGGGTGTAGTCGATATCGAAGGCTACTGGATCCGTGCAGCGGAGCTCATAACCCAGATCCTTGCTGGTGACGCGGATGGGGACCCCGAGCTGCTCCAGCTCGCTGTCGAGCTCGTGCTTGAGGATGTCCGAAAAGTTGATCTCCGATAGGTGGACGTTGCCGAAGGCGTCTCGCTCCACGTACTCGAGCTCACGCAGGTCCTGGTGCGACATGTGCTCCATCACGCCCTCGGAGACCAGTGCTACACCGTAGGGTTTGTTATCGGCCATCCGCTTGAGGATGGATGTCACCAGGATGTCCACCACCTCCTGCATGCGGATCGTCCGTCCCTCCCACTCCTCCGGGATAAGGGTAATGGTCGCACCTGAGCTCTTTCCAATCCCGAGAGCGAGGTGGCCTGTCTTCCTCCCCATCGTCACCACGACGAACCAACGGAACCCGGTCAGGGCCTCCTCCATCAGACTCATGGTGATCTGGGTGCCGACCTCTCGAGCCGTCTCAAACCCAAAGGTGTTGATCTCATCTGGGAGCGGCAGGTCATTGTCGATGGTCTTGGGCGCATGGGCGACCTGGATGTCGGCGTCCATATACTCCTGGGCGTAGCGGGCCACGCGATAGGCTGCATAGGCGGTGTCGTCACCGCCAATCACCAGCAGGTAACCGATATTGGCCTCCATCAGCACTTCGCTGCAGAGCTTCAGCGAATCCTCCTCCTTGGTGGGATTGGCCCGGGAGGTGCGCAGGATGGAGCCTCCCTTCAGGTAGATGCGGCTCACGTCGTCGATGGTGAGAGGCGTTGCCACAAGCTCCCCTTCCATCAGATGACTGAAGCCATCGTAGAACCCCAGCACGTCATAGCCGCGGTTGACGGCCTCGATAGCCGCCGAGTGGATCACGCCATTGATGCCGGGTGCGGGGCCTCCGCTGACGATGATTCCCAGCTTCTTCTTCTCTGACGACTTGCTCACAATCTCCTCCTTGGTGCTTGGTCTCAGAAGCTCTCATTTCGCTCCGTTCGGGGCGTCGGCTAACCATTTCCTCGTTTCGATCTGACGACCCGAACGAGCCCTCCGGGAGCAACCTGAGTCTCATTTATCCGTGCGCTACCGGTCGCCGAGATCCACCTTGGTCACGGGTCTCGTGCTGTCCGGCTCGATTCAACTCGTCAGGGCCGCTTCGCCGACCTACGACAGCCGCCTCAATAAGGATCTCCCTCTTGAGGTCCGTTGCGCCTACGGGCCTTCGTCGATGCTCACGGCCCGATCACCGAGCAGGCTTACCAGTTCTTGTACTAGCTCGGGACAGTAGGCGGTGGCCTGGTTAGGGAACCGCAGCTCGATGCCGCGCCCGGCGCCGTCAGCAAGGTGGATCACGAACGGGTCCACGCCTTCGTAGCCAACCAACACATCGTGAATTTTCCGAAGGCGCTGTTGGTCGCTGCCCTGCTCCGCAGACCGCTGGAGCGTCACGCGAACCGTCCGCGGCACCGATCCATCCGCTCCGTCCGAGCCGCTGGACGGAGTTCGAGGTTCTTCGGAGGTGGCGAAGTGAGGCGGCGGAGCGGGTGGTTCGGGAGGGCGTGTGCCGGCACGAACCCCTCTCGAGTCAGGAGGGCGCGTTGGTCGAGGCTCTTCAGTTCTTGCGTTCACTCCTGCCGCGACGCTGATGTCTTCGGGTCGTTTGACCCAACTGCAGAGCAGACTTGGTTCGTCCCGACGGCTGGTGTCGACCTTGCCATTGACGACCACAATCTGTTCTGGCTGCCAGAGGCGCTTGGTTTCCTTCCACAGGCCAGGGAAGACCACCACGTCGCAGCTTCCCTGCGCATCCTCCAGCGTCACGAAAGCCATCTCGTTTCCCTTCTTTGTCGTATGGCGGTAGATGCGCTGGACCATCCCGGCAACGGTGACCTGCTGCCCGCTCCTCTCCTCGGCCAGCGTGCCCACGGAGCCGGATAGGACATCGTCCAACCGGGTAGTGACCCGCGCGAGAGGATGCTCCGAGATGTAGATGCCAACCAACTCCTTCTCCCAGGCCAGGATTTCCTTCCGGGGAATCTCCGGCACCTTGTTAGCTGGGGGAAGGATGGATTCCTCCGCGGCAAGATGAACACCGGTTGCACTTCCGAACATACTCAATTGCCCGGCATCCTTAGCTTTGTGAATTCCGGCGCTTACACCGAGAATGCGGTCTGCGATGGGGAGGAGCTGGGCGCGTCTTCCGAATTGCTCAAGGGTCCCCACCTGGATCAAGCTCTCAAGGGCCCGCCGGTTGACGTCTCGAAGGTCAACACGGCGGCAGAAATCATCCAGATCCTCGAAGGGGCCTCCCACCTGACGAGCCTCGAGGATGGCCTCAACTGGCCCTTCCCCGACGTTCTTGATCGCGCCCATCCCGAAGCGGATGGCGGGGGGGCGATCCCCCACGTCCTCAATGGTGAAGCCCAGACCAGAGCTATTGATGTCGGGGGGTGAGACCTCAATGGACATGCGTCGGCATTCCTCAATGAATCGGCTCACCTTGTCCGTGTTGTTACGCTCGACGGTGAGGAGGGCGGCCATATACTCGATGGGGTATTCGGCCTTGAGATAGGCAGTCTGACAGGTAAGGACGGCGTAGTCCGCGGCGTGGCTCTTGTTGAACCCGTAGCGGGCGAAGTACTCGATGTCGTCAAAGATGGTCTCGGCGGCCTCACGAGGCACACCGCTCCGCTCGATGGCCCCTTCGATGAATGTCGCTCGGTGCTTGAGGAGGGCCTTCTTCTTTTTCTTCCCCACCGCCCGACGCACCAGGTCGGCCTCGCCGGCAGTGTACCCGGCGATATCCGTCAGGATACGAATGATCTGCTCCTGGTAGACGATGATGCCAAAGGTTTCTTCGAGAATCGGCTCCAGGCTGGGATGTCGGTATTCTACGGCCTTCTCGCCGTGGAGACGAGCGATGTAGTCATCGATGTACTCCATAGGGCCCGGGCGGTACAGGCTGATGGCAGCGATGACGTGCTCGAACTTCTGCGGCTGCATCTTCATGAGTGTGCGCCGCATACCCTGGCCCTCGACCTGGAAGACGCCCATGACATCGCCACGCGAAAGCAGGTCGTAGATGACCGGGTCATCGCGGGAGATGGTGAGGAGGTCGAGGTCAATACCGTGACGCTCCGTGATGAGCTCGCAGGTGACCCGCATTACCGTCAGGGTGGCCAGACCGAGGAAGTCTACCTTCAAGAGGCCCAACTCCTCGGCCTCAGACATGGTGTATTGGGTGACCGTGCCGATCTGGTCGTCGCTGCTGCTGCTCGTGGGTCGGCGTAGTGGAGCGTAGTTGACCAGGGGGAGGTCGGAGACGATGACACCGGCTGCGTGGGTACTGGCGTGGCGGATATTGCCCTCCACCCCTCGGGCGGTGTCAATGAGACGCCGGATGTGGTCCTGCTCGTCGTAGTGGCTGCGCAGCTCCGGCACCTTCGTCAGGCTTTCGTCAAGCTTCACGCCGGGGCCGCCTGGTACGAGACGCGCGATCCGGTCCACCTCTGAGAGGGGATAGTCGAGAGCCCGGCCCGCGTCCCGGATAGCAGCCTTGGCGCCCATCGTGCCGAACGTGATGATCTGGGCGACCTGTTCCTCCCCGTACTTGTCGATGGTGTAGCGAATGAGTTGTTCTCGCTGATCGTCGGGGTAGTCCAGGTCGATATCCGGCATCGTCACCCGGCCCTCGTTCAAGAACCGCTCGAAGATCAAGTTCTGCTCCAGGGGCTCCAAGTTTGTCACGTAGAGGCTGTAGGCAACGATGGAGCTGGCTCCCGATCCCCGGACGTTCCACCAGATCTCCTCCTCGCGGGAGAAGCGGCAGAGATCCCAGACAATGAGGAAATAGGTATCGAAACCCATACGATGGATCACGTCTAGCTCATAGTCGAGCCTCCCCTGGATCTTGGGCGTGATATCCTCATAGCGCTCCTCCAAGCCCCTTTCACAGAGCCTTCGGAGATAAGACTGGGCATCGTAACCGTCAGGGACCTCAAAGACGGGCAGATGATAGTTGCCGAACTCCAGTTCAGCATTGCAGCGCTCAGCGATTTCGAGTGTGTTCGTCAAGGCTTCGGGGAGGTGGGGGAAGAGGGCCGCCATCTCCTCTTCCGATTTCAAGTAGAAGGTGTCCCCCTCCATGCGCATGCGTTTCGGTTCGGTCACCGTCTTTCCGGTCTGGATGCAGAGGAGGACGTCGTGAATCGCGGCCTGGTCGCGTCGGGTGTAGTGGACGTCATTGGTGGCCACCAGGGGCAGGTCGAGCTCGTCGGCCAGTGTAACCAGGTGACGGTTGACCTCGGCGAGCTCCGGGATGTCGTGATCCTGGATCTCCAGATAGTACCGTCCTTCGAAGACATCGCTGTACCAGCCGGCAGCATCGCGTGCGTTGTCGTGAAGCCCCTTCTTGAGATGATGGGCTAGCTCCGAGGACCCGCACCCTGACAGCACGATCAAGCCCTCGTTATACTCCTCCAGCACCTGGCGGTCGACCCGGGGCTTGTAATAGAAGCCCTCAAGCTGCGCGATGGTCGCTAGCTTCATCAGGTTGTGATAGCCCGTATTGTTCTCCGCCAGCAAGACGAGATGGTAGGCTGTGCGGTCGTGCTGGGGATCGCGGTCCTCCCTGCCCCGGGGGGCCACGTAGGTCTCCATACCGATGATGGGCTTGATGTTGGCAGCCCTACAGGCCTTGTAGAATCGGATGGCACCGTACATAGCGCCGTGGTCAGTGAGGGCCAGGGCAGGCATCCCGAGGTCGACAGCTCCTTTTGCCAGCTCAGCGCAGCTGCTGAGCCCGTCCAGGAGGGAATATTCGCTGTGGACGTGGAGATGGACGAAGTCACTCATCGGGATTCGATTATACCATACTGATTGAAGATTTCTAGTTGCTGGGAGCGACAGTCGACCTGGAGGTTGACTCCCCGGCACCCGGCGTAGGGGGCGGTGATGCACAAAGGAGGAATCGGCGCGGCGGGGGTGTGAGTAATGGGGATAGCCGCCGGGGGCGATTCTCGATAGAAGACGCCCCCGGCTGGGCTCAACGGTGGGACTCAGTCCCTTGACACCAGAGGTAGGAAGACCTCGTGGGCCCACGGCTCGACGGATGTCATGACATCGTCCGGAAGCGACGCGAGGCCCTCCGCGTCAGTAACGGTCAGTGTGAACGTGAGCACTGTCGGTGCTGCCGGAGCGCTGAACGTGGTCGTCATCGCGGTCTCGGCGTCCAGAGGGACAGCAGGGCCTCCCATCTGCGCCCAGCGATACGACAGCGGGAGGTGTCCATCAGGATCGGAGCTGGCGGAGCCATCAAGAGTGCCGATGCCTCTCACGCCTACCGTCAGATCGGGCCCAGCAGCCGCGATCGGCCTTTGGTTGGTGACCGAGAAGGGATGTGTGGAAGTGATGGCACCGCAGGCATTGACTGCGGACACACTGATCGTCTGGAGACCCGCCGTCGTCCAAGTAACCACCACCGTGTCCGTGAGGCCCGATGTGTGGGTTGTCGTGTTGAGTGACACGCCGGCGCTGCCGCTCCACGTGTAGGTGATGGGCTGCTGCGACGCCAGCGGGCTCACCGTGGCGGTCAACCGTGTCGACGAGCGAAGGGCAGGGGGATCCGGGCCAGCGATCTCAACACTTCTCGGGGCGATGCAGTCCGTTAGGCCTCCCAGTCTGGCGATGAAGATGTCATACTCGCCGCGATTGACATCTTGATAGGCGTTGAACGTCGGAAAGTCGGTGGACCGGGTACCGCCGGTGACGTAGACGTCGCCATTGGAATCGAAGGCAATGCCCAGAGCGGTGTCGGCGCCGGTGCCTCCGAGGTAGGTCCCGAAGACCATCGTACCAGTCGGGTCGAACTTTGCCACGACGGGATCGCCAGGTCCGTAGTAAGCGAGGTCCACCTCCGGCGCGACCCCGCCCTTGAAGGTTGCTTGGAGGGGGTCCACCGTGGGGAAATTGGTGGATCCTGAGCCGCCGGTAACGAAAACGTGGCTCGCTCCGTCGGTGAGGATCCCGCGGAAAGCATCGTTGCCGTCTCCGCCGACGAGTCGGCTGTAGATGAGGCTGACCGGATCGGTCTCCAGCGCCACCAAGAAGGCATCGAAGTCCCCTCCTCCGTGGGCGGGGCTGCCAGGCGTGGTCGGGAAGTCGCTGGACTCGGTACCTCCGGTCCAAAAGACGCGTCCCCCGTCCTCAACGGACACGCCGCCGCTGGTGTCCGAATCCGTGCCACCGAAGTAACTGGCGAAGAGGAGCTGGGCGGCACCTGGCTGCGCGGGATCGAGCTTGGCGAGATAGAGATCGATGCCGCCCGCATTCGAGGCCTGGAGCGGGTTCTTCGTTGGAAGATTGCTGGAATGCGTTCGGCCTGCAAAGTAAACGATCCCACTGTCCACGTCTAGCGCCAGACCCTCCTCCGTAGCGGAGCCGCCGAAGCACGTGGAATAGACGAGTGAATCTGTACCCGATGCTGTTGTGTCCAGGATCGAAACCGCGGCGTCGACGCCATTGCCGCAGCTTTGATAGGCATCCGGTGTCGTGGGGAAATCGGATGACTGCGTGTGGCCCACAGCGTAAAGGAGGCCGTTGCGAACGACGCCCTGCGCAAACTCGTCGAAGCTGTTGCCAGCAAGGTATGTCGCATACTCGACGGCGCCCGCGGCGTCGAGCTGGAAGACCATGCCATTGTAGGTGTCGCCGGGGGCGGTGGACTGGTAAGCTCCTGCGGTCGTCGGAAAGTCATCAGAGAATGTGTAGCCGACGACGTAGGCTTTCCCTGCAGCGTCGACGTCGATCCAGGTTGGGTTGTCGAAGTCACTCCCACCGACATAGGTATGATAGACCATCTGATGGAGTCCGGTCAAGGAGGGGTCGAGCTTGGTCACGAAAGCATCCGAGGTCTCGTAGTCGCCAAGGGCACCGGCAAGGCGTGATGACGGGAAGCTGGCAGCATCCGACACGCCGGTCACATAGACGTTATCATCTGCATCGACACCGATGCCGCAGCCCTCCTCGCTTCCGCTCCCGCCGACGTAGGTACTGTAGTCTAGGGTGGGATCGATGATCAGCGGGTGTTCGTTGTCGTACCTCCCGACGGCGAACTTGATCCCACCGCCTCGATTTCGAACGTATCGGATGTCGACGAACCGTCGTTCGCCGCCCGCGTCTTGCCAGGCTACGGGCTGCCGCTCCACAAGAGGTGACCTGTCAGGTTCGCCGTCGGGCGTGATGAGGAGCTCGCCGCCGCGCAGGCTGACATCTGAGGCTCCATCGTAGTGCCATGAGATGGAATCGGGGTTTCCGCCTGGAGCCACCTCGAAGGTTCCTTTCAAGACCCCCGTACGGCCCGTGAAGACGAGATCTATGTCTTCGTAAAGGTTCTCGTAGGCCAGGCCGGCGTAGGTCGGGATGCCGAGGTACCAGGCGTCCGGATCGTTCCCGAAGATGTAGTTGACCACTCCAGGGAGTGCATTCCGACCCACAACGCGGACGCGCTCATTTGCACCCTCGAAGCGCAGCTGGATGGTGGTTCTCTTTGCGGACTCGGACGGCTCGGCTTTCAGCCCGTTCATGGCTGCACTCAGCAAGTCTGCCGCGCGCCGAGGAAGGCGGAGCGGGAGTACGATCTCATTGCGGGAGAAGTAGAGACGATGGGATGCCTCGAGCGTGCCGAAGAGGACGTCGGATGCATTCTGTCCCGCGTTTGGGACGAAGACCATCGCCGGTTCGGCTGAGACGCCCTCCAGGGAGGCACTCGAGCGGTTCTCGGGCAGGGCATCACGGTCGGCGCTCAGCCCCGAGCAGGCGGCCAGAAGACTCAGCATCAAGACGAAGTTGGGTAAGAGGCCCAGGGGTGGGCGGTTCATTGTATCCTCCTCTCGTTGTCGTAGTGGTCCGACGGGTTCCTAGATATGCGGGAGTGAGCCGAGATTCTCCTTGGATAGGGGTGGTCGGTAGGTGAAGAGCTGTGTGCCGACGACGAAGCATGCGAGGGCGAAGAGCAGGAGCACTGCTGAGGGGCGAAGGACATCGCCAATCGTCCCGCCGTAGAATATCAGGGCGTTCAGCGCGTCCAAGGCCCAAGCGATAGGTGAGATATGGCCCAGCGTACGCATCCAAGAAGGCACGAAGGCCAGCGGCCACCAAGCACCTCCCAGTGGTGCGAGCACCATGTACGCGGAGGTGGCAAGACTGCTGGCCTGTTGCGGTGACTGCGCCACCGCCCCCAGCACCAGGGCCAGGGATGCGATGGCCAGGACGTATGCCGTGCCAACGATCAACGCACCGAGAGGGGCGGTTCCAAGGTTTGCTCCAAGCAATCCGCCAAAGAGCAGCAGAACAGCGAACTGAAGGATTCCCAGGAAGCAGGTCGCGAGTAGCTTGCCTCCCAGCAAGTGCGCCCTGTTCACCGGCATCGTGCCGATGCGGGGCAGGATGCCGACCCAACGTTCCTCGGCCAGGGACTGCGCCATACCCAGGATGCTTACCATGACAAACATAACGACGATACTGGGCGTCGAGAGCTTGAAGCCGTTTTCGAGGACCTCGGCACCCATGATTTGGGCCTGGCTCCGTTGGTCAGACGCGGCTGTCATCCGGACCATCGGAGCGCGTCCGAACGCTGCGTCGACGTGGGCCCGCCGGGCTGCTGTGAAGGAAGGTCCAGTTTCGATCTCCAGCGACTCGGCCGCCTGGACGCTCAGACGGGTAGCCAGGATGGGGCCGCCAATGGTGGCGACGGCGCTCTCCAGCGCGACATACACGATCTCGGACGCTGCCGAGGACCCGCGGGTCTCTAAGACGACGGACGTGTCCTGTCCGCCGACCAGCGAGGCCTCGAAATCACGTGGGATACGCACGATGGCGAACGTGATGTCATCGA
>Ga0180434_10005435_pt1 | contig 15002 bp, 12 predicted proteins | sample SS_ome_7_FD_132453 | JGI IMG/M metagenome (GOLD analysis project Ga0180434, IMG submission 132453) | Hypersaline lake sediment archaeal communities from the Salton Sea, California, USA - SS_1_D_2 metaG | ecosystem: Environmental > Aquatic > Non-marine Saline and Alkaline > Hypersaline >...
AGCCCTGGAGAGCAGCTTAAAGGAGCTAGGCAAGGTTAAAGATCGCGTCAAGCGGATCATTTGGTTGAATCCGTTGCCGGTTGAACGCTGGCCGGATTATCGATCGGTAATAAAATTTGCAGAACAAGTGGAAATGTGGCCCTGCAGCACGATCAATCAGCTGGAAGCAGTACTGGTCGGCAGGCTATAATCAGGATCAAGGAGGACAAAATGACAAAACGTATTGCAGTTGCCGGCAAAGGCGGCACCGGAAAAACAACACTCTCGGCACTTCTGATTCGTTACCTGATTGCAAAACACCCGGGTAAAAGTATTCTGGCTGTCGATGCCGATGCCAACGCCAACCTGAATGAAGCGCTTGGCCTGGAAGTGTATTCAACAATTGGTACAATCCTGGAAGATACCAAGAAACCGGAAGCCGTTCCAACCGGGATGACCAAGGATATATTTATCGAATCTCGTTTAATGCAGGCTTTAGTTGAAGAAGACTCTTTTGACCTTTTGGTGATGGGTAATCCCCAGGGACCGGGTTGTTACTGTTATCCAAACGACCTGCTGAAGCGCTACCTGGAAAAAGTCAGTAAAAATTATGATTTTATGGTAATCGATAACGAAGCGGGTCTGGAGCATTTAAGCCGGAGGCTGCTGCCGATGGTAGACTTACTCCTGGTAACCAGTGATGCCAGCGCCAGGGGGGTGCGCTCTGCCAAGCGGATCAAGGACATTGTTGAAAATGTCCAGATAGCTGTTTCAAAAATGGGCTTGGTAATTGGTCGTAGCCGTGCCGGTAATTCGGTCCAGTTGCAGCAGGAAGTAGAAAAAACAGGCCTGAGTCTTTTCGGGGAGATCCCCGATGATCCCCTGGTGGTGGACTATGATCTCGACGGCAAGGCGTTAATAGATCTGCCGCCGGATTCGGAGGCTGTTAAGGCTTCACAGCAGCTTTTTGAAGCCCTGGCCTTGTGATCATCGATCAATTTCAATGAAGAAACGATTCGAAAAAAGCGTTTTTTACCTTTAGTGATCTCTGCAGGCGGTGTTAAAGATGTTTTTTAGAAATCGCCGGGAAGCCGGTGAAAGGCTAGCGGAAAAACTTTATGCCTATCGGGGCCAGGATCCCTTGATCCTTGCCGTGCCCAGGGGGGGAGTCGATGTAGCCGCCCCAATCTTTGAACAGCTGGGTGGTGAGCTGGACCTGATGATTACCCGTAAAATCGGGGCTCCCAACCAGCCGGAACTGGCCATTGGCGCGGTAACCGCTGACGGCGCTGCCCTCTTAAACGATGTCCTGGTAGCGAAAATAGGAATTGATCAGGATTATATCAACCAGGCTATTGCCAGGGAAAAAGCAGAGATCGGACGTCGTTTAAGGCTTTACCGGGGTGATCGCCCGCTGCCGAAAATTGAGAATCGCCTGGTGATCCTGGTTGATGATGGAGTAGCTACCGGTTATACCCTGCTGATGGCGATCAAGAGTCTGCAGAAGCTGAACCCGGCCGAATTGGTTCTTGCCGTGCCGGTCGGCCCGCCGGAAACCTTAAAAACCCTGGAACGGGAAGTCGATCAACTGGTTTACCTGCAAGCGCCTGATTTTTTTTCTGCCGTTGGGCAGTTTTACCAAAATTTTAGCCAGGTCAGTGACGAGGAAGTGATCCGGATTTTAAATAATCCGGGGATGGAGGGAAAACAGTAGTCCTCCTGATGTTCTTTAGTCTAGTTGACACATGCTTTGATTAACGATATTATCTTTTCATAACTGAATATGCTTTACTCTTATCCAGAGCGGAGGAGGGACAGCCCCGATGAATCCCGGCAACCAGGTCATTTGACCAAGGTGCTAATTGCTGCGGGACGGTCACCAGGTCCCGGGAGATGAGAGGTGCTGGAAAGACCTCTTAAATCGAAAGAGGTTTTTTTGTGTTTATTTGCAGTGACAGAGGCTCAAGACCAAGGAGGAATAAACGATGCATCAGCAAAACTATCTTTTTACATCAGAATCGGTAACGGAGGGTCATCCCGATAAGCTGGCCGACCAGGTTTCCGATGCGATCCTCGATGCAATTATGGAGTGTGATCCCCAGGCGAGGGTGGCGGCGGAAACAATGGTGACCACGGGGTTGGTTCTGGTCTGCGGAGAAATTACAACTTCATGTTATGTCGATATCCCGAAGATCGTGCGCAGCAAGATCAAGGAAATCGGCTACACGCGGGCCAAGTATGGTTTCGATGGTGATACCTGTGCCGTGCTCAGCTCAATTGATGAACAATCGCCGGACATTGCCCAGGGCGTCAACCAGGCGCTGGAAGTAAGGGGCAGGGATGAAGCAAACAGCTATGATTTAATCGGGGCAGGCGACCAGGGCCTGATGTTTGGTTTTGCCTGTGACGAGACGCCGGAGCTGATGCCGCTACCGATTTCCCTGGCGCACAAGTTAGCCCAGCAGCTGGCATTAGTGCGCAAAAAGGGGCAGCTTAAATACTTAAGGCCGGATGGTAAAACCCAGGTCAGCGTTGCCTATTGTAACGGACGCCCGTCTCATGTTCAGACCATTGTTATTTCGACCCAGCACAGCGATGCGGTTAACCTGGCCCAGATCGAACAGGACCTGGTTGAACTGGTGATCAGGAAAATAGTGCCTGAAGATATGCTGCTGCCGGAAACCCGTTTTCTGATCAACCCGACCGGGCGCTTTGTGATCGGTGGACCCCAGGGGGATGCCGGGTTAACGGGCCGGAAAATAATTGTTGATACCTATGGCGGTTATGCAGCCCATGGCGGTGGCGCTTTTTCCGGAAAGGATCCGACAAAGGTCGATCGTTCCGCATCCTACGCTGCCCGGCACGTGGCTAAAAATGTTGTCGCGGCGGGCCTGGCTTCGAAATGCCAATTCCAGGTGGCCTATGCCATCGGGGTCTCCCAGCCGGTTTCGCTGATGGTTGAAACTTTTGGCACGGAAAAGCTGCCGGTGCCGGTAATTGAGGATCTGATTCGCAAACATTTTGATCTTCGCCCGGCGGCGATCATTGAAAATTTAGATCTGCGACGGCCAATCTATCAGCAGCTTGCCGCTTATGGTCACTTTGGAAGGCCCGAGCTCGACCTGCCCTGGGAGCGGCTGGATAAAGTTGATCTACTGAAAGCAGCACTCTAGAAGCAGGGATTAAGCGGCTGTTTGTGGTATTAATGGGCAGGCTCATTTGTGCCTGCTCGTTAATTTTGAATCCGAAGGAGTTTGCGGTGCTGGAAAAATTTGAAGGCACGCTGGAAAAGATCAGGTTTTATAGTGAAGACAATGGTTACCTGGTTGGCAGCTTGCGGTTAAATGACGGTAAAACCCTGACCATTGTCGGCAACTTTCCCCCGATGCAGGAAGGCGAAAACCTGATCGTCAGCGGTGATTGGCAGGTTCATAACCGATACGGCAAGCAGCTTTCTGTAGAGCAATGGGAGAGACTGATGCCGGCAACCGAGGCCGGTTTAAAGCGCTACCTCGCTTCGGGGTTGATCAAAGGGATCGGGCCGGTTACCGCCGAGAAAATTGTCAGTCAATTCGGCTTGGAGACGTTGGAGATTTTGGAAAAAGAACCGCACCGCCTGCAGGAAATTGAAGGAATCGGTACGGTTAAAGCCGCAGGGATCATCAAAAGTTACAGCCAGTACAAAGACGTGCAGAATGTGCTGGTCTTCTTACAAGGTTATGGTGTCGGCATCGGACAGGCGATGCGTCTTTACCGCCGCTACGGTCCTGATACGGTCAGGCAGGTCAAAGAAAATCCCTACCGGATGGCGGAAGATGTTTTTGGTATCGGTTTTAAAACGGCAGATAAAATCGCCAGGCAGTTTGGTCTTTCAGCCGATGCCCCGGAAAGAATCCAGGCTTCAATTACCTATACCTTAAGCCGCGCAGCTGAACAGGGCCATGTTTACCTGCCCGGGAAGGAACTGATTGAGCGGGTCCGCGACCTGTTAAGCATCGATGGAGAAAGGCTGGCCGAAAATGATTTTCAAAAACAGCTGGAAGTGATGATCGGTCAGAAAAAAATATACAGTGAACTACGGGAAAGCGAAGAAGCGATCTATTATGCGCCCTTTTTCCTGGCCGAACATGGCACGGCCCAACTTTTTAAAAAAATTGACCACCTGGCTTACAGGTATGCCGCCCTGGAAGCAAACCAGGCGCTGGCCAGGGCCGGTGGTGAGAACAAGCATTTGAACGAAGAACAGCTGTCAGCCCTGGCCGGATCGCTGGAAAACGGTGTCCTGGTCGTTACCGGTGGACCGGGAACCGGGAAAACTACGACCATTAAGGCCCTGTTAAATTTGTTTCTGCTCTTAAATCAAAAAGTATTGCTGGCCGCTCCAACAGGCCGGGCAGCGAAAAGGATAACCGAAGCGACTGGAGCCGAAGCTTATACTATCCATCGAATGCTGGAATATACTTATACCGAAGGAGAAGGTTTTCATTTCTTAAGGAATGAGAAAAACCCCGTTGAGGCAAAAATTGTCATTGTTGATGAAGCATCGATGGTTGACCTGCTGTTGATTTACAACCTCCTAAAAGCTTTACCGTCAGGTTGCCGTCTGATCATGGTCGGCGATGTCGATCAGCTTCCGGCTGTCGGCGCCGGTAATGTGCTGCGTAACCTGATTAACTCCGGGGTTATTTCTTTTGTGCGTCTCAATCATATTTTCCGCCAGGCCCGGGAAAGCATGATCATTGTCAACGCCCACCGTGTCAACCAGGGCAATATGCCTTACCTGAACCTTAAAAATAAGGATTTTTTCTTTATCAACGAGGAAGATGCCGAGATGGCTGCCAGTAAAGTGGTTCAGCTTTGCCGCGAGCGTTTGCCTAATTTTGGGCCTTTTGATCCGCTGCTTGATATCCAGGTCCTTACCCCGATGCGAAAAACAGCGGCCGGAGTTGATCGCCTCAATCTATTACTGCAGCAGGCGTTAAATCCCCCCGGTTGTCATAAGACAGAAACTACAAGCAAGGGTAACCTCTTCCGCCTGGGCGATAAGGTGATGCAGATCCGCAACAATTACCAGAAAGAGGTCTATAACGGTGATATCGGGGTGATAACGGCGATTGACCGGGAAGAGGCTGAAATGGTAGTTACTTTCCGTGACCTGCGCCAGCCCCGACCAGTAGTTTACGATTTTACAGAGCTGGACGAACTGGTTCTATCCTACGCGGTATCGGTGCATAAGAGCCAGGGCAGCGAGTATCCGGTAATCGTGATGCCGGTGCTTACCCAGCATTATATGTTGTTGCAGCGCAATTTGCTTTACACGGGTATTACGCGGGCCAAGAAACTAGCCGTGCTGGTCGGGACCAAGAAAGCCTTGGCCATAGCCGTCCACAATAACAAGGCTGAAGATCGCTACAGCTTGCTGGATGAACGCCTGCGACAGGAAGAAATTAATCAATAATGGCAAGCAATAACTTTTCCTCTACCGCAGTAAATTTGGAACAAAATTTGGTGGATAGTATCCTGCAGCTGATCTTTCCGGCCCGCTGCTTATTCTGCGGAACCGTGCTGAGAACCGACGCTGTTAAGCCGCTGTGCCCTCTCTGTACTGATCCGAAATTGCCTCTTGGTCAAATTTGCCAGCATTGTGGGAAAATTAATGGCTTGGCAAGAAAGAGCGACTGCTGTAGCCTGACCGGGACCTCTCTGCAAGGCCTGATCGCCCTCTGTTATTACGACCAGCGCTGGCGTAAACTGCTTCATGATTTGAAATATCGTGGGAAACGCCACTTGGCCAGGCCCCTGGGTCGCTGGCTGGCCGGTGAAATTAAGAACTGCAGCTACATAAAACCGCAAATCATTACAGCTGTTCCCCTGCACCGCAACAGAAAGGCCGAGCGCGGTTATAACCAGAGCGCGCTCATAGCCAGGTTTACTGCTAAATACCTGGGGGTTAAATATGTTGATGTCCTGATCAGAACAAGGGAAACAGAGTCACAAACCAGGTTGACACGTTCAGCACGGCTAAAGAATGTAAAAGGGGCTTTCGTCTGTCGGGCAGATGATCTCCACAATACCCGGATTTTGCTGATCGATGATATATTTTCCACCGGGACAACCATGTCCGAGGCAGCTAAAGTGATGGCTAAAAAAGGTGCCCTGGTCTATGGAGCAGTCGTAGCTTATAATCCCTTTCGGAGTGATCTTTAAAGTATAAAAATAGGCAGGAATTGGGACTGGACTGGGGAATAATATTTATAGTAAGCTAGATTTTAAAATAAATCTGCAGGAGGTTGTTAAAGATGAAAATAGCTGTGCGCGGCAAGAATATTGATGCTACACCGGCACTGGTCGAGTATGCGGAAAAGAGGCTGAGCAAGCTTGATAAATATTTTGACGATCAAACTGATGCCCAGGTTGTCCTGAGCGTCATTCGGGAAGATCATATAGTTGAAGTAACCGTTAGTATCAACGGCCTGATGTTGAGGGCTGAAGAATCAACCGGTGACATGTATGCTTCGATTGATAAAGTAGTCGATAAGTTAGAAAGGCAGGTCAGGAAATTTAAAACCCGGATGAACAGGACTCTGCGGCAGCGGGGAGTAAGAATAATCAGTGAGAAGCATGCTGCAATGGAGGCAGAGGAAAGGGCTTCTGATGAACCGAAAATTGTTCGCACCAAGCGCTTTACTTTAAAGCCGATGACTGTTGAAGAAGCAATTTTGCAGATGGACCTGCTCGGTCATAACTTTTTTGTTTTTTCCAGCGCAGAAAGTGACGATGTCAATGTAATCTACAAACGTCGTGATGGAAACTACGGGTTGATCGAACCTGAATAGAGAAAACTTTTCCGGTCAGATTGCGGTAACAAGGGGTTCGATTAAATGAGTGATGGAGTCAGTGCGGTTATCTTTGAAGGATCTTCTCCCTGCAGCAGGGTGGAGGAAATAATGGTCCGGGTCCGCCAGGCCGCCCTGCTCGATAACCTGGAAAAGCTAAAAAAAGTTGCTGAAATTAAAGATATTTACCTGCACACGAACCGTCCGGAACTGGTTGAACCGGCTTCCGGGCTTGGGGTGCAGGTTTTTCTTAATTCAATACACCCTTCTGATTTTCATTTTGGCGAACAGCTGAAAGCCCTGGTGTTGGATCAGGGGTTGGATAGGGTTTTTTGCCTGAGCGGCGCCGGGTGCCCCCTGATCACCGTGCAGGAGCTGGAGATGGTCTGCCGCAGGTTGCTTGCCCGCCACAACTATGTTTACACCAATAACACCCAGTCATCCGATATGACTGCCTTTACCGTTACGCCGGGGCTGGCTGCAGCTCAGCTGCCGGCAATGGATAACAGTCTCGCCCTGGCCCTTCGTGATCAGCTGGGTCTTGAAATGGAACTGATGCCACACAGCATGGGTCTACTTTTTGATATCGATACACCAACGGATATTTTAGTGCTTGGTTCGGGTCCTTTCGGGGGGGCGCAGGTTAGAAGAGTGATTGATGAGCTTGATCTTGACTACCGCACGATGGAAGCTGTAAAATCAGTGCTCGGCGCTGAATATGAAGATGTTGCCCTGATCGGCCGGGTAGGGGCGCCGATTATCGGCCGCCTGAACGCAGAGCTTAAACTGCGGCTCCGGGTTTTCTCTGAGGAAAGAGGGATGAAATCGCTTGGCCGGATTGAAGCGAAAGAGGTCCGATCTCTGTTGGGTCTGCTGATCGAACATGCAGGCATTGAGCGATTTTTTGACTACCTGGCCCAGGTTGCCCGCTGTGCTCTAATCGACAGCCGGGTTCTATTCTACCATTACCAATTGGAGCTTTCAGATCGCGAGCGTTTTCTATCCGACCTGGGTTGCTGGCAGGAGCTGGAGAACCCCTGGCTAAAAAGATTTACGAAAGCAGCGGTTGAATGCGCTATTCCGGTTTTGCTGGGGGGACATTCCCTGGTTTCCGGTAGCTTGTGGGCACTTTGCAATGAGCTTGCAGGGGCCAGCGATAAAGGTTAGCTGCTTGTTAAGCTAGGTTTAAGATGATAAGATTAACACAACGGTTGCTCATTTTTGAGCAGCCTCTTTAGAACCGCAGGGTTCTTTTTTGCTTGACGAGACTGAAAGGAGTCTTCTTATGGTTACCTTTATGAAAAATTTGTTCGGCGATTCCAACGAAAAAGAAATCCGCCGGCTGGAAAAGCTTGTTGAAGAGATCAACACCAGGGCCGAATGGGCTGCAGCCTTAGCTGATGAAGAATTTCCGGCTCAAACCGAAAGATTCAAAACCCGGCTCGAAAAGGGAGAAAGTTTAGATGATCTATTGCCGGAAGCCTTCGCCCTGGTGCGGGAGGCAGCGGAGCGAAAAACCGGTCTCAGGCCTTTTGATGTCCAGGTTTTAGGCGCCATTGTTCTGCACCAGGGGCGGATTGCCGAAATGAAAACCGGTGAAGGTAAAACCCTGGTTGCCACTTTACCGGCTTATCTGAATGCCCTTGCCGGTAAGGGTGTGCATATTGTTACGGTTAACGATTATCTTGCTCGTCGTGACCGGGACTGGATGGGAGTAATTTATGAATTCCTCGGTTTAAGTGTCGGTCTGATCATTCAGGGTTTGGATCCGGCACAGAGAAGGGCTGCATATGGCTGTGATATTACTTATGCCACAAATAATGAGCTTGGTTTTGATTACCTGCGTGACAACATGGTCCTCTACAAGGAAGAGATGGTTCAGCAGGGGCAGAATTATGCCATCGTTGACGAGGTCGACAGCATCCTGATCGACGAAGCCCGTACGCCGCTGATTATCAGTAGCCGGGTTGAAGCACAGGAAGATTATGGCCGCTGGAAAAATGAGGTTGAGCTGTTGATTCGCAAGCAGAGCCGCCTGGTAAACGACCTGCTGATGGAAGCCCGGTCCGATCTTGAAGCGGAAGAGCGGGAAATTGCCGCCGAAAAGCTGCTTTTAGCCCGTAGGGGCATGCCGAAAAATAAAAAACTATTAAAGATGATGAAAGAACCGGGCATGGAAAGGCTGGTTGAAAGAACCAAGCAGCGCCTGATGACCGAAAAGCGGTTAAATCAATTTGATGAGGAGCTTTATTACATCATCGATGAAGCGACCCGTTTAGCTGACATTAAGGATAAGGGTTATCGCGAACTGGAAAAAATTAATCCGGAGCTGCTGAAGCTTCTGCGTCTCGGTCGCGACAAGGAAGCGGAAGAAGATTTGTTTGATGAACATGAATCTGAGATTGCATCCGAGCATCGCCACTATTTTGATCAGCTGATCAAGGCATACTCCCTTTTTGAACGTGATGTCGATTACGTGGTGCAGGATGATAAAGTAATCATCGTCGATGAGTTTACCGGGCGTTTGATGCCGGGAAGACGTTATTCGGACGGTTTGCACCAGGCGATCGAGGCAAAAGAAGGAGTCCAGGTGCAGGCAGCCACCCGCACGGTTGCCTCTGTTACTTTTCAGAATTACTTCAGGATGTACGAAAAAATTGCCGGTATGACCGGTACCGCTGCCACTGAAGAGGAAGAGTTCCGCAAGATTTATGGGATGGATGTGGTCTCGATCCCAACCAACAAGCCGCTGATCCGCGAAGAACAATCCGACCTGATCTACAAAACAGAGCGGGCAAAATTCACGGCGGTAGTTGATGAAATTATCAGGCGCAAAAAGAGCGGTCAACCTGTCTTGGTCGGGACTATTTCGGTCGAAAAATCTGAGATGCTCAGCAAAATGCTCAAACGACAGGAAGTGGAACACGAAGTTCTGAACGCGGTTAATCATACCCGTGAAGCTTATATCATTGCCCAGGCCGGGCAAAAGGGAGCGGTTACCATATCGACCAATATGGCCGGCAGGGGAACAGATATCATTTTAGGCGGCAATCCGGAATTTCTGGTCAGAGAGAAATTGGTCAATGCCTTTGGTGCCGAAGAATCAAATCTGGATCCCGAAACAAAAGAAAAATGGGAAAGCAGGTATCACGAGCTGCTTCCCCAGGCGCTTGCCGAAACAGAAGAGCAAAAACAGGCGGTACTCCAGCTGGGTGGTCTGCATGTTCTGGGGACTGAGCGTCATGAGAGCCGCAGAATTGACAACCAGCTCCGCGGCCGCTCCGGCCGGCAGGGAGATCCGGGCTCATCGCAATTTTTTGTATCCCTTGAAGATGACCTGATGCGGCTCTTCGGTGGTGATAATATTGCTTCCCTGATGGATCGCTTTGGTATTGATGAAGATATTCCGATCGATCACCCCCTGGTCAGCCGCGGCATCGAGAATGCCCAGAAAAAGGTTGAAGCCCGTAACTTTGAAATTCGCCGCAACCTGCTTGATTATGATGATGTTCTTAATCAGCAGCGGGAAGTTATTTATGGCCAGAGGCGGCGGGTGCTTGAGGGCGAAAATATGAAACAACCGATCCTGGAGATGGTTGAGGAGATCACCGAGCGGCTGATCGAAGAATTAACAGTAGAACAAGGTTTTCTGGATGATCAAGGCGCCCGTGCTCTGCTCAGCCGGGTTGAAGAACTCTTCGTCCGCCACGGCCAGATCGACCTGAAAACCCTTGAGGATATGGAAAAAGGTGATATCCGCGAGTTGCTGTTACAGGAAGCACATGAAGCCTATGAAGCAAGGGAGAAAGATCTGACTGCGGATCTGATGCGCGAACTGGAAAGGGTTGTACTGCTGCGAACAGTTGACCGGCACTGGATGCTATTTATCGATGTTATGCATCAGCTGAGACACGAGATTCACCTCCAGGCTTACGGGCAGCGTGACCCGCTGGTTGAATATCGGTTGCAGAGTGCTGAGATGTTTGAAGATATGATCCGGCAGGTCCAGGTTGATGTCGTTAGGGCTGTATACCGGGCACAGGTAGCAGCAGCCCCGCAAAGAAGGGCAGTGGCCGGTGAAGCTACCGGCTACCAGCCAAAAATTGCCGCAGTTGGTGGTGGCAGAGCGACCGGCAGCCAAGCAGCAGCAAGACAGCCTGTGCGGAGATCCGGCCGGGAACAGACTGGAGAAGCTGCCAGGCAGGAACCGGTAACGGTTGAAAAAATTGGTCGTAATGACCCCTGCCCTTGTGGTAGCGGCAAAAAGTATAAAAAATGCTGCGGACAGTGAAAAGGTTTAATCTGAGGAAAGCCGGTGATTTGATGCTAAAAGAGTATTTGGACGAACTGGCCCTTCACCAGAAGAGGCTGGACGAAATGAGGGCTTCTCTTTGAATACGATCAGAAGCTGAAAGATTTGCAGCTGGGAGAGGAAAAATCTGCCAAGCCGGATTTTTGGGAAGATAGCTCCGGAGCCCAGGAATTTATGAAAGAATTGGGTGCTTTACGTGATCAGCTACGTCCGTTGCAGGAATTGGCTGGCTTAATCGAAGATGCTTCTGTCTATCTTGAACTGGCCGGTGAAGAGGACGCAAGTGAGGAAGAGGCGGTGAAAGAGGTTGGCCCATTATTGACTGCCATCGCCGATAAACTCGATCAGCTGGAACTGGAAACCCTTTTAAGCGGCAACTATGATATAAATGATGCCATCGTTTCCCTGCATCCGGGTGCTGGAGGTCTGGAATCACAGGATTGGGCTGAGATGCTCTTAAGGATGTATACCCGCTGGTGTGAACAGAAAGGCTACAGCATTGAACTTGTCGATTTGCTTACCGACGATGAAGCCGGGATCAAGAGTGCTACTTTTATTGTGCGCGGTCATGCCGCTTATGGCTATTTACAGGCGGAAAAAGGCGTTCACCGCATGATCCGCATATCACCTTTTGATACTTCTAAAAGGCGGCATACTTCTTTTGCCTCGGTTGACGTTATTCCCGAAGTGGAGGAAGCGGAATATGTGATCGATCCCGATGATCTGAAAATAGATACTTTTCGCTCAAGTGGGGCGGGAGGTCAGCATGTTAATAAAACCGACTCTGCGGTTCGGATCACCCACCTGCCAACCGGAATTGTTGTTTCATGCCAGAACGATCGCTCCCAGCATGCCAATCGCCAGCAGGCGATGCATGTATTACAGGCGAGGCTTGCTGAATTAAATCGGCGCGAGCAGGCTGATGAGATTAATGCCGAGCGTGGGCAGCAGCGGGAAATTGCCTGGGGAAGCCAGATTCGAACTTATACTTTTCAGCCTTTTACCCTGGTTAAAGATCACCGCACCGGGGTGGAAGTAGGCCAGGTAGAAGCGGTGATGAACGGCTTACTGGATCCTTTTATTGAAGCTTACTTACGCTGGAAAGTGCGTGGGATGATCCCACTTAAAAAATAGGGGTGTATGCAAATGAAAATGCCAAAGATTGGCATTAACGATGTTAAAACAACTTTGATCGATTTTACCGGAATTCTTGTCGGAGCGGTTATTCTGGCCGTAGGGATGAATATGTTTATGATTCCTAATATGCTGGCACCGGGAGGAATCAGCGGTTTTGCCGTGGTGCTTTACCACCTTTTTCAGTTACCGGTCGGTTTGACCATTATTTTGCTGAACATACCCCTCTTCATTGTAGGCTACCTGGTGCTCGGGTCGCGGGTAGTCCTGCAGAGTTTACTGGGAACAGTTCTATTTTCCATTGCGGTTGAGGCCACCGCTCCTTTTCTGCCCGCGGCGACCGATGACCTGTTGCTGGCCTCCGTTTATGGTGGAGTGGTCATGGGTGTGGGGGTCGGCCTGGTTTTTCGTTATCGAGGTTCAACCGGGGGCACGGGCCTTTTGTCACTGATCCTGGCCAAGGCAAAAGGTATTTCACCCGGTCAGGCCATGTTTTGGGGCGATATTGTGGTTTTGGCTTCTGCGGTCTTTGTTTTTGGCGGAGAAGCGGCCATGTACGCGACACTGGCTCTGTTTGTCAGTGTTAAAGTGATTGACGCCATTTTAGAGGGTCTCGGTTTGGCCAAGTCGGTCATTATTATCACTGATCAGGGCGAAAAGATTAATAAAAGACTGCTCTATGAACTGGGGCGTGGTGTAACCTGGCTGGAAGGCCATGGCGGGTATACCAAAGAAACAAGAGAAGTTTTGCTCTGTGTGGTAACCCGGCAGCAGACTGCCCAGTTAAAGGGCATTATTCACCAGGTTGATCCGGATGCCTTCGTGATCATCGGCAATGCAACCGAAGTTCACGGCGAAGGGTTTAAAAAAATGCAGCAAAACTAATAGTTATTATATTCGAGAATTTGCAAAATAAGTAAAAATATATTAATATGATGATCAGGATTATTTTTCCTGCTAGGCAGGAAAATGTTCGTTTGCTTCTTGATCACTAATGCCCGGGAAGGTTCTGCCTGATGATCGAAGCGAAAAATGTGAGCATGAAATACAGTAAGAAGGGGCAATTTGCTCTTAATCAGTTATCATTTTATATCGATCGCGGTGAGTTTGTATTTTTTGTCGGTTCCAGTGGAGCCGGCAAATCGACCCTGCTAAAGCTGCTGATCAGAGAGCTGATTCCTTCAGGTGGGACTCTAAAAGTATTTAACCGGGATCTTGGGCGTTTACCTAAACGCCGACTGCCTTACCTGAGACGCAACATTGGTATGGTTTTCCAGGATTTCCGTCTGATTGAAGATCGGACGGCTTATGACAATGTAGCCTTTGCCATGATGGTGATCGGAGCCAGACAGCGGGAGATTCGCAAACGGGTTCCCTATGCACTTGGTTTGGTCGGTTTAGAAGAAAAGGCCAGGGCCCGGGTCTGCGATCTTTCCGGTGGTGAACAGCAGCGTGTTGGCCTGGCCCGGGCGATAGCCAACCGACCGGCGTTGATTGTAGCTGATGAACCGACCGGGAACCTCGATCCGGGAACAACCCTTGATATCATGAATTTGTTACGCAGTATTAACCTGCGCGGAACCACGGTTGTTGTTGCCACTCATAACCGCGACATTGTCGATCGCTTCAATAAACGGGTAATTCACCTGGATGGTGGAACTTTAGTCGGTGATGAACAGAAAGGTTTTTATACCCATGTTCATTAGCGGCTTCGGTTATATTATCGGGGAAACATTCAAAGGTCTGTATCGTAATCGCTGGATGTGTTTAACTTCTACCGGTGTAGTAGCGGTAAGTTTACTGATGCTGGGACTTTTCATGCTGGTTAACATGAATGTTGCCCATATTACAGATCTGGTTAAAGAGCAGGTTGAAATCGTTATCTATATTGACGATCAAGCCAGCCGGGATACTGTAGATGCCCTGAAGCAAAAACTGCAGGATAATCCCGGTGTGCTGGAAGCTCGGTATATTTCCAGCGAAGAGCATATGAATCGCCTCCGCCAGCAGTTAGGCAGGGCGCTCGAAGGTTATGATACTGAGCTTGATAATCCTCTCCTTGCTTCTTACGAGGTGAAGGTAGTCGTTCCGGAATCAGTTGCTGAGCTGGCTGCTGAATTTCAAACCTATCCCGGTGTGGACGAAGTATTTTACGGTCAGGGTTATGTTGAAAAGCTATTCTCGGTAACCAGGGTTTTACAGCTGATTGGCTTGGCCCTGATGGCCGGTTTGTCGGTGACCGCTGTATTTCTTGTTGCGCATACGATCAGGCTGACCGTGATGATGCGCAAAAAAGAAATTGCCATCATGAAGTATGTCGGTGCCACAAACTGGTTTATCCGCTGGCCCTTTCTGCTTGAAGGCTTCTTGATGGGCCTGCTGGGGTCAATCATGCCACTGGTTGCCCTCTATTATCTCTACTGTTACTCAATCGATTGGGTCAGTGCCAACAACCTGGTTTTCTTGGCCTGCTGCCGGTAGAATCTGTGATGCTTAAGCTGGTCAAGTATCTGTTGCCCCTTGGAACTGGGTTGGGGATTTTAGGCAGCAGCTTTTCGCTGGGTCGTTTTCTTAAAGTATAGTACCTATAGATATAGAAAAGATGATATAAATTCCAGGCAGGAATTAATTGTTATGAACGGTAAATATGCCGGGTTACTGATCATCGTCCTCATTATGTTCATTGCTTTTGGTTGGACTGCTCCAGCTGATGCCGTGACCAATGATGAAATTGAAGCGAA
>Ga0180434_10005436_pt1 | contig 14995 bp, 14 predicted proteins | sample SS_ome_7_FD_132453 | JGI IMG/M metagenome (GOLD analysis project Ga0180434, IMG submission 132453) | Hypersaline lake sediment archaeal communities from the Salton Sea, California, USA - SS_1_D_2 metaG | ecosystem: Environmental > Aquatic > Non-marine Saline and Alkaline > Hypersaline >...
CATGCACGCCCCGCCAGCTACCCTGGCCCTTATATCCCTACGATTCGAGCCCAACCTCTCCATCTCATCCACCATGGCCTCGATGGCCGTGTCCGCGTACCTGCCTGGATTCCCTCTTTTAGTCATGGCCGTGGAATCGGGTAGCATGATATGGGCCAACCCCCCTATATTTTTCTTCTCATCATAGAGCGCCACTCCCACGCAGCTTCCCAGTCCGAAACTGGCCAGGACATGGGGGTTATGGGTCACGAAATACTCCGCGACTCCGACGTTTACTACGTCATCCTTCACTAACCACTCACTCCAAGCCTTCCGAGTATGATATCCAGCGACCCCAAGTCCGGGAAAAGGACCAGGTGGCCCCGAATCTTACGATCCATTATGTCGAACTCCGTTTCTATCACCAGGACGTAGTCCTCCGACTGGCTTATCTCAACCAGGATGAAATCGATAATAGCTCCCGCCATGTCCATGGCGAAACCGGGCACGGAGGGCTTGAGGAGGATGCTGGTCATCTGGGAGAGAGCATTCAGATAGGAGCCGGCCAGGATGCTTCCTGTCTCCTGCAAGGCCGACTGCTCCACCGTGGTCAGCTCTCCAATATCGGCCGGTGAGCACATCAGATGGGCCAGTTGCTCCGCGCTGTGCTCCTCGAGCAGGAGGAGCATACTTCCCGATGCGTCTCCGCTGATATGCAGATAGATGCCCACCACGGGGGTCTCTGCCCCGCCGACCAGGTCAGAGACCTTGACCAGGGGAACCAAAGAGGCCCGAGGCACACTCAACAACACCTTTTTATCCACCATGGTTGAAAGGGCCACGGCCGCGTTCCCGGAGCCGATATTTCCCACCTCACGTAAAGCGTCGAGCTGTAGGGGTGTTAGCCCTCTCCTCTCCATCGTCCTTCCTCCTTTCAGACCTTCCCGTTCTCACTTCATCAATATCACGATATCAGGGTGGGGATATCCAGTATCAGAGCGACTTCCCCGGTTCCCAGAATAGTGGCGCCGCCGAAACCGCGTATGCCTTTCAGAAAACGGTCCAAGCTGGTGATGACTATCTCCTGCTGGCCCAGCAGCTCGTCCACGGCTATGGCCACGCTCTTAACCGCCACCTCGACCACAACTACCGGGAAGGAGCCCTGGCCGTTATCGGCTGCAACCTCCAGGACCTTCGCCAGGCGTAGAAGGGGCAGGGTCTCGTCCCTCAGGAAAATAACCTCCTGATTGGAGACATATTTTATCTCATGAGATGATACCACCGCGGTCTCTGCCACCACTCCTAATGGTATGGCATATATCTCTTCTCTGACCTTGACAAGCAGGGCCTGGATAATGGCCAGGGTCAACGGGAGTTTCATGGCGAAGGTAGTGCCCTCTCCCATCCTGCTGGTCATCAGGAGCATGCCTCCCAGGGACTCCACCTTATTTTTGACTACGTCCAGACCAACCCCCCGCCCTGAAACGCCGTCGATCTCCTCCGCTGACGAGAATCCCGCTGTGGCCAGAAAGCGCAGGGCGTCCTCCTCGCTTACCGAGACCCTCTCTTCCGGAGAGATCAATCCCCTCTCAACCGCTATGGAAAATATCTTATTGGCATCCACCCCCTGGCCGTCGTCGGAGACCTCTATGGATACGTAGTTGCGGTCTCTTCTGGCCTGGAGCTTGATGCTGCCTCGCCTGGGCTTTCCCAGCTTCTCTCGCGTCTCCGGGCTATCAATTCCATGATCGACAGCGTTGCGAAGCAGGTGCATGAGGGGGTCGCTGATCTCGTCCAGGATAGTCCTGTCAAGCTCGATGTCCTTCCCCTCAATGGTGAAGTCCACTTCTTTCCTGCGGCTCTTTGCCAGGTCGCGTACCATGCGCGGAAAGCGATTGAAAATGTGTTCCACCGGTACCATGCGTGTTTTCATCACCTCGTCCTGGAGGTCAGCGGTAAGCCGGGCGGTATTGGCCAGGGCCTCCCTGAGCTCAGGAATATCGTAGGATGACGCCACCTCTTGAAGCCGGGTGCGGTTTATAACAAGTTCTCCGATGAGGTTCATCAGGTTATCCAAGCGGGAGATATTTACCCTCACGCTCTGGGTACGTATGGGTGGCGCTGCGGCGCCGCCCGGCTCCGGTGAGGGCAGGGGGGTCGCCTCATCCCTCTCGGGCGGGGCTCCTTCCACCTCAACCTGGGCCACCTCCACCGCGATCTCCTCGGCTTCATCTACCTGCAGGGCCTCTACCTCGTGTACCTCCGCTATGGTCAGAAGGGCTTTGCGCACCTTTTCCAGCTGCTCCTCCGTACTGAAGAACACCTCGAAGGAACGTTCGAACTTCTCATCCTCGAGATCCTCGACGGAGGGGCGTGACGTGACCACCTTTCCCATCTGGGACAGTTTCTTGAAAATCATGAAGACACGGACCGATTTCAGAACGCAGTCCTTATCCAGGGTGATCTTTAGATGAAGGGTCTTCTCGCCCTCCTCTTCCTCCTCCTTAGCTTCCGGTTCCTCCACCGGCTCTTCTTCGACAACCTCTTCGGTTTCCTCGCTCGCGGCAACCTCGGCAGCCGGTAACTCCGGCTTTTTTACCTCAGCAGGCGGACGTTCCGGGGAAAGTATATGGCCCTTCTCGCCCTCGTAAACCCGGCGCAGGGCCTCGATCTGCGGCCTGGTATCCAGCGCCTTGGGACTCTCCTCGGCTATGGCGGCTACCAGGGCGCCCAACATGTCAAAGCAGCTGAAAAGCAGGTCGACGATATCCGTGGTGGCCTCAATGTCTTCGCTGCGAAGTCCATCCAATACGTTTTCCATCTCGTGGGCCAGCTCCGTCAGCTGGTCGAAACCCATAGTGGCGGACATGCCTTTCAGGGTGTGGGCGGAACGGAATATCTCGGTAAGAACATCGGGATTTCCCGGCTCTTTCTCCAAATCGACCATGGACTGGTTAAGGGCTTCCAGGTGCTCCTGGGCCTCTGTTATAAAAAGGTCTTTGTACTGGGATATATCCATGTCCATCTTTCAACAGCCCTCTGAATGATTCCCAAACCAAGCTCTAAAGCAGCTCCAGTACCTTCTCCGGTATTCTATCCAGGGGAACCACCCAATCAACATAACCTCCTTCTACAGCAACTCTGGGCATGCCATACACCAGGCAAGTCTCTTCGTCCTGCGCCACGGTGCCCCCCTTGCCCTTCTTTATCTTCTCTATTCCCAGCGCTCCATCCGAGCCCATCCCGGTCATTATCACCCCTATGGAGCCATTTCCGTAGGACTCGGCGGCAGTGATCATGGTGCTGTCGATACGCGGCGACGCTCCCACCTTGTTCTGCGAGTTCATGAGATGAACCATCCCCGCTCCCTCGTTACCCGTGTCCACTATCATGTCCCTTCCTCCGGGGGCTACCAGGGCCCGGCCGGGAACCAGGTTGTCGTTCTCCTCGGCCTCCTTGACCTCGAGCTCGCAGTTACTGTTCAGTCTCTCGGCAAAAGACCCCGTGAATACGCTGGGCATATGCTGCACTATGATCATCGCGGCGGGAGTATCGCCAGGAAAAAGCGGCATTATCTCCGCCAGGGCCTTGGGGCCTCCCGCAGAGGCCCCGATAATCACCAGTTTCTCCTCGGGTTTGGCTTTTTTTCTGGCCGTCAGCTTTCTTCTCTCTTTCCTGCGGCCAGTGTCCCTCAACATCGATTTGCGGGCTTGTGCCGCGGTTTTGACTTTGAGGATGACTTCCTCGCGTATCTCCTTTACAGCGGAGGGGAAATGGGAGGGTTTTGTAATAAAATCTACAGCCCCCAATTCCAGGGCCTTGAGTGTGGGGTTGGCACCCTTCTTGGCCAGGGCGCTGAGCATAACCACGGGCATGGGACGTTTGCTCATTATATATTCCAGGGCGGCGAGGCCGTCCATGTCCGGCATATGTATATCCATGGTCACCACATCGGGATTCAGCTCGTTTACAGCACGAATGGCCTCCACGCCGTTGGAGGCCGTGGCGATTACTTCCATGTCGGGGTCACCGGATATGATGTCTCTCAACATGCTTCGTACCAGAGCAGAGTCGTCCACGATAAGGACCTGGATTAATTGGGACAACAGGTTCACCTCCTCCCCTTTTTACAAGGGGAGATCGCCGTTTAGTCTTTGAGGGCTTTCTCCACGGCTTCGATCACCTTAGAGGGCTGGAAGGGCTTAATGATGAAGTCCTTAGCCCCGGCCTCCAACGCTTCCACCACCAGAGGCTGCTGCCCCATTGCGCTGCACATCAAGATCTTTGCGTCGGGGTCTATCTTCATTATCTGCTTGACCGCCTCGATACCATCCATCTCGGGCATGACGATGTCCATGGTCACAAGGTCCGGCCTCATCTCTTTGAAGCGCTCCACCGCCTCAACGCCGTTCTCGGCCTCTCCCACCACATCGAAGCCGTCCTTGGATAGGATGTCTCTGATCATCATGCGCATGAAGAGGGCATCGTCGACGATCAGCACGCTTGGAGCCATGCTCTCCTCCTTTCCTTTCTCTCATATCCGCCCGCAGGCTCGTTGTCTATATCAAAAACCTAGATTAGCGATCTCCTCCACCGATAGTATCTTAGTAAGGTCCAGCAGTATGATGAGCCGGTTATCCTGCTTCACTACGCCCTGGAGATAGGCGGAGGATATGTCGGTAGCCAGCGTCGGGCTTGCCTCCACCGCCTCCGTGCTCACCCTCAATACCTCGGACACCGAGTCCACAATCATGCCCACTTTCACCTCGCCTGCCTCCACAACGATGATCCTGGTGTCGGCCCCTCTTTCCGCGGATTCGAGGTTAAGCCGATCTGCCAGACCGATAACGGCAATAATCTGGCCGCGTAGATTTATTATGCCCTCAACATACGCTGGGGTTTTCGGCATACGAGTTATCTCTTCCATGCGCATGATCTCCCGCACCTGGGTCACCTCGACGGCGAATTCCTCGCGCCCCAGGCTGAAGACCACTAGCTGGGCCTCTTCCGCGGCAATCGCTTCTTCAGCCATTAGGACCTCCTTCGGGGCTGAAGGCCTGTATCAAGCAGCTCCAAGTTCAATATAGACCAACTTCCGCTTGCCCACAATGAAGCAGGCCGGCGCGGGCTCAGACCTTGAACTGTCGCTGCATCTCCCTCAGCCTGTTGGCTATTTCGTCCAATTCCTGTGAAGCCGCGGTCACCTCCTGCATGGCCGCGGTCTGTTCCTCTATTGAAGCGGATACCTCCTGCGTGGAAGCGGCCGATTCCTCCGAGATGCCGGCTATAGAGCTCATCACCTCTACGACTTTATCGCTCATCCGCGATATCTGCTGGGTGGACGAGTAGATGGAGGAGACCTTCTCCGATATCCCCTGGGTTGCGCCCCTGATCTCTTCCAACATCACCTGGGCTTCGCCCACCACAATGTTCCCTTCGTCGGCCTCCTGCGTGCCGCCCTCCATCCCCGCGATAGTCTGCTCGATGCCTTGCTGTATCTCTCTCACCAGGTTGGCGATCTGAGAAGCCGCCTTCGCGGAACCCTCCGCCAGGGTCCTTACCTCCCCCGCCACCACTGCGAAGCCGCGTCCCTGCTCTCCCGCCCTGGCCGCCTCGATGGCGGCGTTGAGGGCCAGCAGGTTGGTCTGGTCTGCGATGGAGGTTATCACATCCACGATGAGCCCGATCTGGGTGGAATGCTCCCCCAGCTCTCTGACCGCGCTCGCCGAGGAGTCAACGGTGTTCTTGATCTGCTGCATCTTCTCGGTGGCTCTCTGTACGGCAACCACGCCCTTTTCCACCGTCTCCTGGGTCTGTGAACTGAACATGTTGGCGTCCTGGGAACTCTCAGCCACCCGGGATATATCGGAGACGATCTCGTCAACCGTGCTCTGGGCCTGCATAATGGAATTCACCTGCTCCTCCGCCCCGCGGGCGAGCTGAGAGACGGTGTTGGTGGTCTCCTGCGCCGTCCCGGTGGTCTCCCTGGACACACTGGACATCATCTCGCTAGCCGTCGTCAACTGGTTGGCCGTTTCCAGCTGGTCTTTGAGCATCTCACGCATGGAGTCAGACAATCCGTTCAGGGCATCGGCAAAATCGCCTATCAGACCCCCGGTGGATACCTCGGCGTGAACGGTGAAATCCCTGTCCATCATGCTCATGAGCACCGTGGTAAGCTCCTTGAGAGGCCAGAGGTATTCCCTGGCCACGTATATCACCGCGCCCAGTAAGGCAAAGGAAACGACGAAGAACCCAAATATAACGCCGATAAGAACGGGGCTCCACGACAGGTGCCTGCCCGCATATGCTATACCGATGCTTCCCGCTATCCCCACCGGATAGGCTACGGCCGCGGCCGTAAGAAAGAACCTCGTGAAAACATTAGCGTCTTTTTTCTTATCCGTATCCACAATATCAACTGCCATACCCCACCACCATTTAAACCCTGAATCCACTCACAAGTTGGTTCAGCTTGTCGGCCATCGACGCCAGCTCGGTGGCCGCCGCCGCCATCTCCTGCATGGACGCCGTCTGCTCCTGCACCGTTGCCGAAGCCTCCTCGGATGAAGCCGCGGTTTCGTCCGCGATGCTGGCTATCTCGGTGATGGCCTTGAGGGCATCCTCGCTGCCGGTGACCTGCTGCCGTGTTGTGTCGGCTATCTGGGAAGCGTATTGCGAGGTGCTTTGGATGGAAATGGCTATCTCCTGCAGCGCACGGCCCGCTTTCTCCACCACCTCGGTGCCTCCCTTTACCTGGTCCAAGGCCGAATCGATGCTCTCGCCCATGCGGCTCACCCCGGTCTGTATCTCGCGGATGAGATTGGATATCTGCTCCGCCGATTTTCGCGAGTTCTCCGCCAGGCTTCTCACTTCCTCCGCCACCACCGCGAAGCCGCGTCCCTGCTCCCCCGCCCTGGCCGCCTCGATGGCGGCGTTGAGGGCAAGCAGGTTGGTCTGTTCGGCGACGCTGGTGATCACATCCACGATGATACCTATCTGCATGAATCGCTCCTCCAGGCCCGAGCTCGCCTGCGCGACCTGCTCCGCCGAACCGCGGATTATATCCATAGCGCTTGCCGTATCCACCGCCGCCTCGGCGCCCCTCTCAGCTATCTCGATAGCCTCCACCGAGGCCTGATTGGAGAGGTCGGCCTTCTCCGCGATGTCCTGCATGGAGGAACTCATCATCTCCATGGAGTGAGAGGTGTCCAGGACCCTGCGCGCCTGCTCCTCTCCTCCCTTGGCGATATGGGAGATAGTGCTGGAGATATCCTGGCTGGATGCGTTCATCTGCTGTATTACGGCCGACATCTGCTCCGCGCTATTACTGAGCTCACCGGCGATCTTGCCTATCTCCGCCACTGAACCTCTCAACGCTCCGATCATGACATTGATCGAATCGGCCAGGTCCCCGAAGGTGCCTTCGTCTTTCACCACTATCTGGCGGGTAAGGTCGCCATCCCCGGCGGCCACCTGTTGGACCTGCCAGGTTATCTCCTGCATGGTTCCTGTCAGCCATCTGTAGCCAAGCAGGGCCACCGCGAAACCCAAGAGGATAGCCAACACAAATAATATGATCATCCCGATAAGCGCACCGTTGAGGAAACCCTGGATAGAGTCGGCCTTTTCCTGCAATTCCTCCACCTCGGCCATGTCGGCCGCCTCTCCGGCCCTGGAGGCGCCCACGGCCAGAACGGTGATAGCCAACACGAAGGTGGTGAGCACCACGACGAGAAAGAGCGTTATGACGATCAATGCCGTCCTGCGAGAGCCTGTGCGGACGCCCGAGCTTTGCTCTTCCACTCCTGTTATGTTCTCCATGAGGAACCCTCCACTGTTTTACGCCGTTGGGACGGCTGCGCCCGTGGCCAACACCCGCCTTCCGCTCGCGGAATCGGGCGCATGCCGCGGCCGAAATATACGCCGCTACATATTAGATTTATCCCAACCGAGCCATTCTCCCTTCTTGCCAATTCCTCTCACTTTGTCTTTTCGCTGTTGAAGCGAGTTTTTATTTGATCTCCACGCCGCGTTCGCTCATATCATCAATTATTATTTCGACCTCAAGGCCTTTGCGCTGAATGGTGGCTTTCTTTTCGCCTTCGCTTATCATTCTCGCTTGCTCTCTTGCACTTCCTCCCCTTGTTTCCCCTTCCTTCCTCTGCGGGGAACATCCTCCACAAATGCCTGCTCCTTTCGGTACACCCTCTCCTTGCGCATATAGGGAACGAATCCACTCTCACCTGCGCCAAGAATTGCTTCACTCTTTCCCAGCACCAGAAAACCGCCCTTCCTCAGGCAGCGGTTGAATATCTCCAGTATCTTGTGCTGTTTGCCCTTCTCAAAATAGATGAGTACGTTGCGGCAGACAACGAGATCGAGATGGCGCAGGGGTGGCTTTTTCATGATATCCATGATAAGAAACCTGACCGGCCTCTTGACCCTTTCCCGCACCAGGCATTCTCCTTTTCCCTTGAAAAAATAATCCTCGATAGAGATACCGGGCAGCACTCTCGCCTCCGTAAATCTCCCCGCCTTGGCTTTCTGCACCGCTTTGTCGTCCAGGTCGGTGGCGGTAATGCGAATCACCCATTGCCCCGCCCCCCCCTCCTTCTTCAGGGCTTCATGCATCAGGATACATAGAGAATAAGGCTCCTCTCCCGTGGCACAGCCCGCGCTCCAGGCCCGCAGGCTGTTGATGCGATTCTCTTTCTTATACTGGATTATCTCCGGTATTATCTTGTTGCGTATGGCCTCGTATACATCAGGATCTCTGAAAAACTCCGTTACGTTGATAGTAAGATCGTTTATCAGCAGCCGGACCTCATCCGGGTTCTGCTTTGTGTGCTGGAGATACTGCAGATAATCCTCACATGCTGTCGCCCTCATGCGCACGCCGATCCTCCGTTTGAGATAATTAGGCTTGTATTGCTTAAAGTTAAGCCCGATCTTGCTTTCCAGGTACCTCAATAAAACATCAAGTCCGAGATCATCGTCTCCGACTCCCTTGTCTGCATCCTGGCATGCCGGTTCGTTCATGTCCTCTCCATAGCCTGGTGGGGATTTCGGCTCCTGCGGGTCGTCCCGTTGTCATCCAATCGCGCCCAGACCCCAACTTCTGTCAGAATATGCTGTTCGCACAGCATTTATCGACGCGAACTCTGCCTTTCTTAACCCATGTGAAATGCCTGTTCCCGCCGAACTTTGTTCCGTCACAGCGAAGGGTATTGCGTGATATACTACAATCCATATATAAAGCTTGACGGGTTGCTTCCCCGTCTCCTTTGAGGTGTCAAGTTATGTCTCCCAGATTTGTACTCGATCCCTTTAGTGGACATTACGCTCACAGGACCTCGGATATGTACTCCTCCGAGATTCGAGACCTTCTGTCGGTCACCGCCCGCCCGGATATCATCTCCATGGCCGGAGGCCTGCCTTATACCCAGGCCTTCGATCCTGATATCATCCTCAATCTGGTACAGCGCGTGCTCGCCGATGATTGTGCCGCGGCCCTGCAGTACGGGCCCAGTGATGGATTCGCCCCCCTTAAGCACGACCTTATGCACGTCATGCAGGAGGAAGGCACCCCTTGCCTCCCGGAGGACATGATCATAACTCACGGCGCCCAGCAAGGGCTGGAAATTATTGCCAAGATATTCATCAACCCCGGCGACCACATCGTCACCGAAGGTCCCAGTTATGTTGGTGCGCTTAACAGTTTCCTCAGCTACCAGCCCCGCATTCACACCATCCCCATGGATGAAGAAGGGATGGACATGGATTATTTGAGGGAGACCCTGCGAGGCCTCTCCTCCCAGGACGAAAAGGCCAAATTCATATACACGGTTCCTAATTTCCAGAACCCGGCGGGAATAACCCTGAACGCGGAGCGGCGCTACGAACTGTTGGATATAGCCCGCGAGCATGACTGCTTGATAATCGAAGACAACCCCTATGGATTGATGCGCTTCGAAGGGGAGCCCTGTCCCACCTTGCTCAGCCTGGACCAGGAAAGGGTCATATATTTGGGAACTCTTTCCAAAATATTCTCCGCCGGTATGCGTATCGGCTGGGTAGTAGCCCCCCATGCCATCCTGGAGAAGCTCCTGCTGGCCAAGCAGGCGGCAGACCTATGCACCTCTTCTTTTTCCCAGAGAATAGCCCACATATATTTCACCGAGGGGAACTGGCGGGGCAAGGTTCGACAGTTGGCAGAGATCTATCGTCGCAAGCGCGACGCCATGCTCGAGGCCCTCGAAGAATATCTGGAGGGAGAAGCCCACTGGACGCGACCACAGGGAGGGCTCTTCGTGTGGATGACCCTGCCAGAATACGTGAATACATCGGAGATGCTGGCCACGGCCGTAGACAAGAAAGTAGCCTATGTGCCCGGCAGCGGCTTTTTCCCATATCAAGAGGGGCGCAACTGCATGCGCCTGAACTTCAGTTATCCTGATCCCGAAGCCATTCACGAGGGCATAAAACGCCTCTCCAAGGTGATAAAGAGAGAGATATCCCTGGCCAGGTCACTTAAACTGGAGGAACGACAGCGGTGATCCAATTATCCTCGGTACAGTTTATAGGGGGTCGACGGTAATGCGAATAGGTGTATTGATGGGCGGAAGGTCGCTGGAGAGAGACATCTCCCTGCGCTCGGGCAGAAGGGTGTCCCATGCCCTAGCCGAGCTGGGATACGATGTCCTTGAACTGGATGTCGACGAGGAGCTTGTTCCCCTGCTCGCAGGTGAGCGCCCGGACCTTGTTTATATCGCTCTGCACGGGAAATTCGGCGAGGACGGTACGGTGCAGGAGCTTCTGGAGATCTTGGATATCCCGTATACCGGCCCGGGAGTGTTCTCCAGCGCTATCGGTTTCAACAAGCCTCTCTCCAAGGAGATCTTGCAGCGGGAGGAGATACCAACTCCCCCCTTCTTCGTGCTCAGTGAGGCAACTTTCCTGGAGATGGGCGCCTATCATGCCCTGGAGGCGGTCGGCGAGAAGCTCGGCTTTCCGCTAGTCGTAAAGCCAGCGGCACAGGGCTCCGCCCTCGGCGTGAAGGTGGCTTCTTCCCAGGAAGAGCTGCCCCGCGCAGTGCAGTCGGCTCTCCACTACGACGATCGTGTACTACTGGAAAAATATATCAGGGGAACAGAGGTGGCCGCCAGTATACTCGGCAATGAGAGCCTGGAGGCCCTTCCGCTGGTGGAGACGGTTCCCCGCAGCGGGTTCTTTGATTTCGACTCACGCTATACGCCCGGCTTGACCGAGTATTATATTCCCGCCAGGCTCGATGAGGGGATATCCCAACGGGCCATCGACTCCGCCCTTAGAACCCATAGGGCCCTGGGGTGCCTGAATGTCTCCAGAGTGGATATCATCATAGACGAAGAGGGTGTTCCCCAGGTCCTCGAGTTGAACATCAGCCCGGGTATGACCGACACCAGCCTGCTCCCCTTGGCGGCCGAGGCAGCGGGTATGGCCTTTAAAGACCTGGTAGAACGCCTGGTCAAACTGGCACTGGAAAAATATTCCTAATCTTCTTCAGCTGACTCTTTGAGGTTTCCGATTATATCCTCGATCAGTCGCTTGAGATCCTCTTCTCCCTTGAACTCGATGATTATCTTTCCCTTTCGCTTCCCCTGGACCACCCTGACCTTGGCTTTCAGGCTCGCCGACAGCAGCTCGGCCACTTCCTCCAGCGGTTTGGGTTTCTCCTTTTTTTCGGGCTTTTCAGGCTCCTTTTCCCCGCCCAGGCGCTTCCGCACCAGCTCCTCCGTCTGACGGACCGAGAGGTCTTCGTCAACGATACGCTGCAAGAGTATTGCCTGATATGGCTCTCCCTGCAGCCCAAGGAGAGCCCGGGCGTGGCCGCTCGATATCTCATCCGCCACTACTGCAGCTTGAATCTCCACCGGAAGTTGAAGTAAACGTAGTGCATTTGCTACAGCAGACCTGCTTCTCCCCACCTTAACCGCTATTTCCTCCTGTGAGAGCTCGAATTCCTCCACCAAATGACGGTAAGCCGTAGCTTCCTCTATGCCATTCAAGTCGTCGCGATGAAGGTTCTCTACCAGCGCTATCTGCAGAGATTCCGAGGCCTCCGCCTCTCTGACGATCGCCGGAATGCTCTTGACCTCCGCCAATAAAGCGGCTCTCCACCTTCGTTCACCTACTAAGAGCTCGTATCCCGCTCCAACCGGGCGTACGATAATGGGCTGTACCAGGCCATGCTCCCTCAATGACGCTGCCAGCTCTTCGAGGCTCTCCTCTCGAAACCTTCTCCGCGGCTGCAAGGGATTGGGTGAGATGCTATCCACGGGTATCATCTCGTGCCTGGGCTCCTCGGCAGCTTGGCTGGAGGTTATCAGGGCATTAAGGCCTTTCCCCAAGCCTCTTTTAGCCATGAGACATCACTTCCTTTGCTAAATTCTGATATGCAATTGCGCCCTTGGATTTTGGGTCGTATTCCGATATAGGCTTTCCATAGCTGGGCGCCTCACTTAACCTCACATTGCGAGGAATAACCGTGTAAAAGGTCTCGTGGGGATACTGTCTCCGGACCTCCTCCATCACCTGGGAGGATATCTTGGTGCGGGTATCATGCATGGTAAGGATTATGCCACCTATATGCAGATCGGGATTCAAGTGCACTTTTATCTTCTCTATAGTGCGCAGAAGCAGCACCAGGCCCTCGAGCGCGTAGTATTCACATTGAATGGGTATCAATACCTCATCAGCCGCCGCCAAGGCGTTTACGGTCAAAAGGCCCAGTGAAGGCGGGCAATCCACCAGGATAATGTCATATCCGTTCTTTACCGGCTCCAGGCCTTTCCTCAGGCGATCCTCCCTTGAGAACATGGATACCAACTCCACCTCGGCTCCCGCCAGCTTCAACGAGGAAGGTGCCAGATGTAAACCTTCGGTTGAGGTATTTACTATGGTCTCGCTCATGGGCACGTTGTTGACGAGAACCTCGTAGATGTTCCTGTTAACGCTGTCTGTGCTTATTCCCAGGCCGCTCGTAGCGTTGCTTTGGGGGTCCAGGTCTACGACAAGAATTCGCTTGCCCTCCATGGCCAAATACGCTCCCAGGTTTATGGCCGTAGTGCTTTTGCCAACCCCCCCTTTCTGGTTGGCAATCGCCATGACCTTGGCCCTTTTTTCGACTTCCTCCCTCGCCACTTCCTCTTTCTTCTCTGTCTCCTGCGTCTCCTCCATGAGTGTTTCCTGCGTCTCTTCATCAGTCTTTTCTTTCGACTCACCAAACTTTCTTCTAAAGAACTCCATATCCCTTACCCACCTTTCCTGCCAACGAAGATGGTCTTCGTCGCCGCTTTCCGTTGGTCAGCGGCGAGCAAAACCGGCAGATAAACTCCCACATCAAGCACCACCACTATTACTTTATGCCTATAACCGCCAGAAAATTCTCCTTTCCGACTATTCGTTGCGTTGACCGTATAGCCTCCAATTTCAGGCCTTTTTCCTCCAGGTTAAACTTGTTTCTCTTGGTCTTCTCCGCATCTCTCTTGCCAACAAAGACCACCAGCCTTCCCCCTCCGGATACCAATGGGCTCGCTAGTCTCACCAGGCGGAAGGGGTCCATGACTGCCCGGGCAAGGCCTAAATCATATGCGCTTAAGCGATCTTCTTCTTTAACCATCTCCTCCAAACGACCCGGATATATATCGACATCCTTAAGACCTAACTTCCTGCGTATATGCCTTAGGAAAGTGACTTTCTTTCTCTGTGACTCCACCAAGGTAAGAGGGAAGGGCCCGGCAGCCAAATAGAGGGCTATGCCCGGAAGCCCCGCTCCACTTCCTATGTCAAGTACCTCCTTGTCCTCTTCCAGCAAACCCTTAATGCATAGAGGAGAGATCGCGTCTACAAAAAGGCTCACGAGCCCCTCTATACCGATTCTCCTGCCTACAAGATTATAAGCCTTGTTCCAACGCTGCAGTTCATGCGCATATTCGTTTAATTTAAGCTGTTTACCCTCCTCTATCTCCACCCCCATTCTCTTTGCAGCCCTGGAAATAGCCTCCTCCAGGCAAGCAGCCAGTTCTCCTTTCTCCGTTTTCATCTCGTTAGAGCTGTCCATCTTCTGGATATCTTACTGTCTAGTGATGTCATTTCTCTGCATAAAACTTCTCTGTTTCTCCGTTCTCTCCTTCATATTCAAAATGCGATATCGCCATCTCTTTCGAATTCTCTTGAATATATGTGTAACCTCTCGTTATGTTCGGGCATTTTTACCTGAACGCTTCACTGGATAACAAGCGTTTCGATTTCTCACCCCATTCGTCAATATCCGCCAGATCCAGGATACATCTTTTCCTTGACGTTTCACGTGAAACATGTAACTATCCGGCAGACAAGGGCGACGTGGCCGGCATTTCCCTATGAATCCAAGGGGGTCGCCCGCTTCTATCATCAGGCAGATGCGCTTTAATTCTTGTAATTCACCTTTATTTCAGCTCTTTACCTCAATACAATAGCGTCTGCTGGATCCGGCTCCTTTCAATCGATCCACTTTGTTCTATCCCTTTTTCAGCTGCTTCTGCCGAATTTCTCTTTATATGATAGATTGGCAGAATCAAAGGCTTAACCTGAAGTACGGGTTGACCTAATGCGGTTCTTTTACCTCTTCGGCCCCTGGGTCCCCTTCTTTATGACATATGTTTATACGGAAAGTGGGATGCGGCCGGTTTCGTTATCGATAATTCGGTCCGCGTTTTCTCTCTATTAATCATTAGGTCTTCTCTTGCAAGCATTTCCAAAGAATCGTGGAACTCGGGCTTCATAACATCTCTCAGTACATGGGTTCGAGGTTCATCTATCCCCGTTCCTGTTTCATAGCCTCTCCTTTGTCTCTATTTTTTTTAGTTTGCTCAGTCACGGTGTTCATATCTAATTATCATATATGACATGTGCCTCTCGCGCACTTAACTTGATCACAGATGAAGCATGCCAGGCCCCCACATTCGGAAACGTGGAGGCACAGGCCCTTGCC
>Ga0180434_10005437_pt1 | contig 14991 bp, 10 predicted proteins | sample SS_ome_7_FD_132453 | JGI IMG/M metagenome (GOLD analysis project Ga0180434, IMG submission 132453) | Hypersaline lake sediment archaeal communities from the Salton Sea, California, USA - SS_1_D_2 metaG | ecosystem: Environmental > Aquatic > Non-marine Saline and Alkaline > Hypersaline >...
AAGTTTATAAAGGCCGGAATAATTCCGACCGTCTACAAGGTGACTGTCGAAAAAGACGGGTATTTCACCATCGAATCCATGGCTCGAATCAGGTTCGGGTATACCGAAGAAATGGAGATTAAGTTCAGAAAGATTCCGCCCAAAGTGGAGGATGACAAAAACCTCGACAAGGGAATCCAGGAATACAGCAAAGGCAACTACGATGAAGCCATCGGATTATTCGAAAAAGTTGTGACAAAATTTCCAGCAAGCATCGAGGGCTATTATAATTTAGGATTGAGCTATCTCAGAAAGGGCGATCTGGATCAAGCCATAACCGCTTTCGAAAAGGCCAAAGATCTCAATCCTGAGGCCTACACGGTCTACCTGGCCTTGGGCGAAGGCTATTTCAATAAGGGAGAGAATGAAAAAGCGGTCGAAGCCTACACCAAGGCGACTGAGATCGAGCCGGAAAATCCAAGGGCCTATTACAACCTGGGAATGACCCAGTACAAGCTGGGCAACACAGAAGCGGCCCTGGTTGCCTTCGATAAGTGCATCGAGCTCGATTCTCAGAATTCGACGCCATACTACCAGGCCGGATTGGCTGCTATCCAAGCAGCGAATTATGAGAGAGCCATCGGATATTTTGAAAAGTTTCTGGAAATCGAGCCAGATGCCAAAGAGGCCGCCCAGGTCAAGGCCATTATGGACGAGCTGAAAAAGACGATTAAAAAAGACTAGCCATTTGGACTGATTTGCCTCTTTTGCAAAGAGGAAAACACCACATAACAACTGCGAACCTCGGTCAGCCTCTACTTTCAGAGTCACCCGCTCTTTAACAGACGCTAGTTCATATAATCAGGCGGGACTATGAAAAAACAGCCCTCGCCCTTATCGCCCGTCGCCGGATCGATCAACGTGATAGTAAGGCTGGAATAGGACTGATCTATTTTTTTTGCCGGCAGCGAAACTTGGATGAGGTAGCCGAACATATGCTGGTTCTCACCGGCAGCTTCGCACACCCGATTCACTTCAAGGATATTCACATGCTGGTTGTCGATAACGACTTTGATATCGTCTTTCCCAAGCTCGGGCGCGATATTGAGCACGGGCAGCTTCTGAAAATCGGCCATGCTGCCCGCTTCCTTGATTCGGGCCATGACCATGGATAGGCTCATGGGTCTGAAGTAGATCTGGTAGGAGGGATGGGCTCCCTGAGGCTGCCAGGCATTGATGGCATAGACTTCCATCCGGTCGATGCGGGGATTGATTTCCAGATCTTGGTCAGCGGGAACATTCCAGGCCCAGTATTCGAGGTACTTCATCATGTAGTGTTTGACAGCTGCCAGAGCCATGTAGCGGCCCTTGGGTGCACTCAGAGAATAGCGGCCGTCTTCATCGGATTTGGCGGTGGCCACGTCTTCAAAACGGGCGTCTTTGAGAAACACCATGGCTCCTTTTATGGGCTGCCCTTCAAAATCAGTCACTCGACCGAATATCTTTACTGCATTTGCTGGTTGCGATTCATGCTCTGCACTCAACAGAGATCCTACGACGAAGTAGAACAGCAGTATGAGTGCTAAGCCAAAGTTTTTTCGCATCTCTGCCTCCTGATACAGCCAGCCGCCCCCTCACTGCCAAAAAGAAATAAATGGTGCCAGGCACCTTTTTTCCCCATATAAAAAAAAGGTGCCTGGCACCTTTTCTGAGTTTCTACTTATTTTCGCTCAGCAGAAGCACTCGTCCGTTGAGGGTCTTGGTATGCTTGCCGTTTTCGATGGTGACCTTGCCGTTGACGAGGACGCAATCGATCCCTGTGCTGTATTTGTGATTATCGATGTAAGTGGCGTTGTCTCTGACAGTGTCGGGATCAAAGATGACCACATCTGCTTTGTATCCTTCGAAAATCAGCCCGCGGTCTTTTAACTGAAGGAGATAGGCCGGCAGGGACGACATCTTCCGTACAGCCTGCTCGAGGGCAACAGTATTCTCCTCCCGGACGTATTTCCGAAGCACCCGGGTAAAGCTCCCGTAATTTCTCGGATGAACAGGCCCTTCGCCAAAAGGGATGGCGCTTCCATCACTGGAAATCATCAGCCAGTCTTGCTGCATGGCGTGTTTGATGTCATCCTCGGACATGGTGCACAAGGAAATGATGACACCCAGTTTCTCCTTAATAAACAAATCGGCAGCGAGATCGAAGGGATCTTTTTTTTGCTGTTCAGCCAGATCCGAGATCAGCTTGCCGATGAGGTTTTTATTCTTTTTGGCATCGACAATGGTGAAGTTATGCCACCCCCAGGTTTTCACCCAGTTGACCTTATCGGGATCTCCTTCGACAGTCAGCTTTCTGATGGCTTGCCTCTTATCTTTGTCGGCAAGAGCTTCCACCAGCCCATCAATAGCCTTCTGCATCAGTTGGGATCTTTCTTCTTCAGACTTAGCAAACATGATCTTTTTTTCGAGGTCTTTGAAATCCTTCCAATCAGTGGGAACATTAAAAATAGCCAGCAGAGGCGTTGTGGCTGCTTTATCCCACGGATACATGTCGGCTGTTATATAGATCCCCTCGGCTCTGGCCTTATTGATCTCCTTAACGGCGTCCCTCATGATACCCCAGTTGTTTTTCCCGGCACACTTGAAATGCGCCGAGTTCACCCGGACGCCGGTTTCCCTGCCGATGCGGATGGTTTCTTCGACGGCTTCGACCAGATGCTCTTCTTCGTTCCTCTGATGGCTGGTGTAAATGCCGCCGTAATTGCGAACGATCTGAGTTATGGCGATGACTTCTTCCGTCGTCGCGTACCTGTCCGGGATGTACTGCAATCCTGTGCTCAAGCCCCAGGCGCCTTCATCCATAGCCTGCTTCATAAGGGTCTTCATCTCTGCTAATTCTTCTGCTGTCGGGGCTCGATCCTTGTCACCCATCACCTTGCGCCGGATCGTTCCAAAGCCAACCAAAAGAACCGCATTAGAACCGATGCCTTTCTTTTCCCATGCGGCTTTGGTCCTGGCTATCCTGAATGTGCCTGACCCACAATTTCCGGTCACAACCGTGGTCACTCCCTGAGTCAGATAATTCAGATTGGCATTGGTGGGCACTCGACCCAAACCGCGGTCACAGTGGGTGTGCATATCAATAAATCCGGGGCTGACAGCTTTCCCTCGAGCATCGATGATCTTGCCTGCTGATCTCCCCTTGAGTTTCCCTACCTCAACGATCGTATCGCCAACAATACCCAGATCCCCGTAAAACCATGGATTTCCGGTGCCGTCAATGATCTTTCCGTTGATGATGAGAACATCGAAATCTTGATCCTGCCCCGCCCATCCAAGAGGGAATAGCGCAGCGATGGATAAAATCAGGAATAGCCTAATAAGCGATTTTTTGCTCATGTTTGACCTCCACAACAAAAGCTAATCTCGAGTTCCTAATTAACCCAAAATTATATGCAAATTTGACCACGAATACAATTTTGCACAAAAAACACACAAGAGATTGAATATTTTCAACCCACAACCCGTATTGTATATTGATACAGGCACAGTTATAATGATTCGGATTTGTATTTCAATCAAAATTTAGGAGGTAATACCAGCATGCGAACCAATGTGATCAAAACTTTGATATTTTCTATCCTGATTGTCTCGCTGATCTCCGTCGCTTTTATTTGGAGCAACCCGCAGTCAGGGGAGAAGAAGGCCCTCCCCGCCACTCTCAAAGGATTTGCCGATGAAGGGATGTTTCACCTTTACCAGAAAGAAACTCCTATCATGGAAATGAATTTCAGGTGGGAGACAAGCGGAAAATTTTGGAATAAGACAGTGCTTTCAATGGCCGGCCAAACAGCAACCTACGAAATGGAGATTCTGGTCGATGCAGAGGGTCTCTGGACTAAAATCATAGAAAAAACACCTGCCGTGACCATCGAGATTGTCCGCGATAAAAATATCGCCACAATAACGGCCAAGGAAAGAACTGTAACCGTTGAGATCTCAGATGGTTCGGTTATCTTTGAAAATAACTCTCCGGCACTCATCAGCCAGTCGCTGTTAGCCTACGACAGAAGCAAGGGAGGAAAACAGACCATTCCCCTGTTTATCATCCCCGGAACAATGAAAGAGGGGACACTGGAGCTTAAGGAAGAAGTGGAACGGAATATGTCAGGAAAGGATGTCAAATTCCTGAAGTACATCTACACTCTTCCCAGCGTTGATATCACACTCTGGGCGGATGCCGATAATAAGCTCTATCTGGCTGATATTCCCTCTCAAAAAGCGGCCTATGTGAGAGACGGTTATGAGATCCTGATGCAAAAGGCTGTTGTGGATCCTCTTCTTTCCAAGCCAGAGCATGAGGTTGTCGAGGAAAGAAATATTATGGTCCCCATGCGGGATGGCGTGAAGCTGGCCACAGATATCTATCGGCCCAAAACAGAGGGGAAATTTCCGGTGATCTTCACCAGGACTCCTTATCAGAAGAATATGGCTGAGCTCAATGGACGCTACTATGCGAGGCGCGGTTATGTCTATGCCATTCAGGACTGCCGCGGCCGCTTTGCCTCTGAAGGAGTTTGGGAACCATTCGTCAATGAGCCCGAAGATGGATACGATTCGATCGAATGGCTTGCCGAACAACCCTGGTCCACAGGAAAAGTGGGGATGATCGGCGGCTCCTACGTCGGTTGGGTTCAATGGTGGGCGGCGCGGGAAAATCCGCCTCATCTGGTCACCATCATTCCCAATGTGGCCCCCCCGGATCCATTTTTTAACATCCCCTATGAATATGGCGTCTTTTTCATTCAAGGATCGATCTGGTGGGCGGATGTTCTAGAAACTGAGGCGACAGCCGATATATCGGGCGTGGCCATGAGCAAACTGGCCGAGAAGAAATATGGGAAGCTTCTCATGCATCTCCCTGTGATTGAACTGGATAAAAAAGTATTGGGAAAAGAGAATCCCTACTGGCGCAAATGGATTGAGCACCCGAACAACGATGACTACTGGGAGAGGGCCAACTTCCTCGAACACCTCAAGGATACACGCATTCCGGTTTTCCACCAGTCAGGTTGGTTTGATGGCGACGGCATCGGATCCAAACTCAATTATGCAGCCATGAAATCGCACGGGCATCCTAATCAAAAGCTTACCCTCGGGCCATGGGGACATACCGATACAGCCCACCGGACGGTCGGAGATCTCGATTTCGGCAAGGGGGCTTTGATCGATCTGCAAAGAGATTATTTGCGGTGGTTCGATTACTGGCTCAAGGGGATCGACACCAAAATTACGGAAGAACCTCTGGTGAGTGTTTTTGTCATGGAATCCAATACATGGCTTCATGACGATGTTTATCCCCTCTCCTATACCAATTTCGAGAAATGGTACCTGCACAGCGGCGGCAAAGCCAACACCTCCAAGGGAGATGGGCTCTTGAGTCAGGGCATGGCCCCCGAGGATTCACCTACAGACACCTACACCTACGATCCGGGCGATCCAACGCCAAATCCCGACTATTACGAACAGACGGAGGAAGAAGAAAAGGAAGTAAAATCAGCCGATGAATTAAAAGCGCAAGCAGAAGCCCATCATGAAAATATAACCCAGAGCCGCAGCGATATCCTTGTCTATCAGACTAAGCCTCTTGAAAAGCCCTTGACCTTTGCGGGCCCAGTATCAGCTGTTCTGTATGCATCCAGTTCTGCCAAAGATACGGATTGGTTTGTACGGCTGGTCAAGATCACAAAAGACGGGAAGACTTACCGTTTGGGCGAAGGGAAGATTCGCGCCCGTTTTCACAACTCGATGAAAAAACCTGAGCTGCTCGTTCCGGGCAAAGTCTACAAATACGCCCTCGACCTCTGGCATACAGGAGTTACAATCCCGGCTGGTGCTTCCCTTAGAGTAGAAGTCTCCTCAGCATCGTTCCCCTCCTTTTCCCGCAACCTTAACACCGGCGGCCATAACGAAAAGGATACGAAATTCGTGAAAGCCGAGCAGAAAATCTACCACAACGCACAATACCCCTCCCATATCCTCCTTCCCGTAATCCCCCAGGACAAGCTAGATTGACATAAAGGTGCCAGGCACCTTTTTAACAGGGGTAGAAAAAATGGTGCCTGGCACCTTTTTCTTTACAAATCAATATTACTTTGCCATTATGCTAGGTTTGAAAGGAGCAACGTAAAATGGCTATTGTCGTCGATGCGCATTCTGATATCCTCAATGATATCCACCCCCGTAGAATTCTCGGAGAGAGGGGCGTTCTTAAGAACGACTGGGTCCCAAAAATGAAAAAAGGAGGCATTGACATCCGTGTCGTTGCCCTCTACAGCGATATCCAGTACCTGCCTGAGCTAGCGTTGCGCAGAGGGCTCGATCTTGTAGAGACACTCTATGAGGAGATCGAGGAATGCCCCGAGGCCATGCTCTGTACGACTTATGACGACATGCGCCAAGCCAAAGAACAAAAAAAAGTGGGATTCATTCTGGGTATGGAAGGAGCCGAACCGCTGGGCGCTGATCTTCAGCTTCTGGGTATTTTCTACAAACTCGGCCTCCGCGTGCTTGGTCCCACCCATGCCTTGCGGACCTACCTTGCCGACGGAGCCTTTCTTTCTGATCGAAAAGTGGGGCAAATGGGCGGCCTCACCGATGTGGGCATCAAATTCATCGAAAAAGCCCAGGAACTGGGCATACTCATCGATGTTTCCCACCTCAACGATCCCAGCTTCTGGGACGTCATCAAATTCACAGAAGGCCCGATCATTGCCTCACACTCCAACTGCCGCACGCTGAGGGATCATCCCCGGAACCTGACCGATAGTCAAATTAAAGCTGTCGCCGACCGAGGGGGCGTTACAGGTGTCAACGCCTGTGGTCTCTTCGTCGAGCCCCCTGATTTCGAACACCTGATCGACCATATCGATCATCTTGTCAATGTGGGAGGGGTGGAACACACCGGCTTGGGCCCGGATTTCGCCGATTACCTCCTGCAGTACATGACAGAGAAGGAAAGAGACCGCATTCCTATAGAATGGATAAGCCCGGTCAAAGGTTACCCCGGAGACGAGGCTTTCTCTCTCGTGGCTGATGAATTGGCCAAACGCGGATACAAATCCGGTGCCATCGACCTCATCCTGGGCGAAAACTTCATGTGCGTCTTTAAAGAGGTGTTCAAGCCGTGACCTCACGCCAGAGAATTATCCATACCCTTTCACATAAAGAGCCGGACAAAATCCCGTTGGATATTGGAGGAACGGAATCATCTGGGTTTACCGGAATTGCCTACAATAACCTGAAAAAATATCTTGGCAGAGACTCCGGCAAAACCCAAATCTTCGACACCTATCAGCAGATCACAAAAATCGAACCCCTTATCCGAGAATTTTTGCAGATCGATACCATTCCCCTCTTGATCGAGCCCCTCGGATGGAAGTCCTTCCAACTCCCGGATGGCTCTCCCTGCGAAATTCCAGAAAAATGGAATCCCGTCAGAGAAAACGGAGACTGGATCGTCAAAGACAACCAAGGCCATATCACGGCCAGGATGCCCGACGGCGGGCTGTACTTCGAACCCATCTACGCCCCCCTGGCCAACGTCAATGAGGCATCCGAAGTCGACAATTTCTTAGCAGATATCCAATCTTTTGACTGGCCGGGCTATGCCGATGAATCCATGGCGGATATCGAAGCGAGAGCGAAATCCTTGTTTGAAGACACAGAATATGCCATCGTGGCCAACCTCCAATGCCATCTCTTGGCCGCTGGACAAATCTTGCGGGGCTACGAAAATTTCATGATAGACCTGGTCATGAACAAACCCATAGCCCATGCCATCCTCGACCGATTGCTGGAAGCCTATCTCAAAAGATGCGATCGCTATCTGGAGCACGTCGGCCCATACGTACAGGTTGTCCTGGTCAACGAAGACCTGGGCACGCAGCAGGGCCCGATGCTGTCCATCGATTGCTACAAGGAGATGATCTGGCCCTACCAGAAAAAGCTTTTCGGCCATATCAAAAAAAAGGCGGATGTTTTCCTGCTGCTCCACTCCTGCGGCTCGGTCTACCGATTTATTCCCTACCTTATCGAAGCCGGCGTCGATGCCTTGAATCCGGTCCAGGTGTCTGCCGCAGAGATGGATTCTGCCAAACTCAAAAAGGAATTCGGTAATGACATCGCCTTCTGGGGAGGCGGCTGTGATACCCAGCGCGTCCTCAACATAGGTACATCTGTTGAAATCAAAGACGAAGTCAAGCGGCGCATCCATGATTTAGCTCCAGGAGGTGGTTTTGTCTTCACTCAAGTCCATAACATCCAGCCCGATGTCCCACCATCGAATATCATGGCCATGATCGAAACCTTCGACAAATACCGGGGCTATGATAAAGCAGCCCCGATAGACAGACAATAACTGCACTATTGGCAGAATGAATCAAAAGGTTTGCCCAAAAACGAACAGGACCTCTAAACATATACACCCAGACCCCCGTGGCCTAGCCATGATTAAAAGGATACAAGCGATGAATAAGAAGCGGCTCACTATTAGACCGCATGAGGTGGTAATCCTTGGCGCAGCTATTGGCCTCATCATAGCCCTCTCAACAGACTGCAGTCACACCAAACCCTTTTATCACGAGGCTTACGATCCTCTTTCCGGATTCACTATTTCCGAGGAAAATATCACCCACAGATTCCTGCTGATCGGCGATGCCGGTGAACCCGAGGAACATGAGCCGGTCCTGGACAAACTTCAAGAGTGGGCCAGCCGATCCCCTGCAAAAACGACGATCGTATTCCTCGGCGATAACCTTTACCCAGCCGGAATGCCAGAGATTGGAGACCCTTACAGAGAGGCCGCCGAAGGCCACCTATCCACCCTGGTCGACATTATCAAGGAGAGTGGCGCCCAGGGATACTTTATTGCCGGAAACCACGATTGGTATCATGGTCTGGACGGGCTTATCCGGGAAGAGACATACATCGAGGATATAATGGGCCAGAAAAATATTTTCTTGCCGGCAGCGGGATGTCCCGGGCCGGAAAAAATAGACATAGCCAACATCCGGCTTATATTCCTAGACTCGAACCTTTGGCTTTACCAAAACACGCCACCGCGAATGGAATGCCCCCACAGAGACATTGCATCGGCCTTGACAACACTGAAATCCTATTTGGAAAGTGCTGAGGACCGGCATATCATCGTCCTCGCTCACAACCCTCTCGACTCTCACGGCATTCACGGCGGCTTTTACGACTGGCGTGCCCATCTCTTTCCTCTCACCTACTGGAAAAGATGGATTTGGCTTCCCTTGCCCATTATTGGTTCCATTGTGCATCCCTTCCTCCGCTGGCATGTCGTCAAACATCCCCAGGAGCTCAACAGCGCAGAATACAAACACATGATCGCACAACTGGAAGAGGCCTTCTCCGTAAACAAATCCCTCATCCACGCCGGAGGTCACGAACATTCACTTCAGGTCCTCGATGGTGGCGAAGCCGTCGACTTTATTTTGGTCAGCGGAGCCGGCTCTGCTTCGCACATCAACATCGTCAGCGATGGCCAAAACACCCTCTTTGCCCATGCCCACACCGGATTCATGGCTATCGACGTCAAGACCGACGGAAGTGTCTGGCTTCGAGTCGTGGAACCCGTTGAACCCGAAGTCGTCTATCAGAAAAAACTCACACAAAATTAGCAGCTCTGTACAAATTCATTCGATTCGGTACAATACAATAAATTGGACAACATGCTATCCTTCCGGTTGAATGGTCGAGTCGTGCTTCTTATTTCCTCAGACGCTATTCTCCAATATACAATCGAAGTGAACAATCATTCCCGCACAGTCACAGCTCCAGTCTCTACCCTCAGAGACTGGGAAGGGCATTTGATACTCAGATTGCAGGAAGCGGATTTTTCCGATTTGCTGGCAACCGGATGGATATGGCCCGAGCGCTTCAAAGTAAGGAGACACATATGAAACGAAAAATTTCTATTATTTTATCTGTGGCACTCATTTTTCTCGCGGCATTCCCTTTCGATCTGGATGCTAAAAAGGTTAAAACCATTGCCTTTGTTGGTGCGACCTTGATCGACGGTACGGGCGCCTCTCCGGCAAAAAACACGGTTGTCGTGATTGAAGGAAACAAAATTAAAACTGTCGGGCCTAAAGGCAAGGTCCAAATTCCGGAGAAAGCCAAGGTCATCGACGTCTCCGGAAAATTTATTCTCCCCGGCTTCATCGATCTTCACGTCCATCTCACCTACCCCACACGGATGGAGATGATGCTCAGCGACACAGAAAGCTTGCAGACCATTCGTGCTCTCAGTTTCATGAGCAAGTATCTTCGGGCCGGTGTAACCTCTGTCCGCGATGTCGCCTCTGATCTCGAACCGATGAAAGCGATCAGCGCTGCGGCACAGTATGGGCTATTGGATACAATCCGTGTTTTCAGTGTGGGCGAAGGTATTGTCTCGACAGGGGGACATGGCGAAATGCTCTCGGCCACCCAAGCTGCGGATGGCCCTGAGGAATGGCGCAAAGCTGTGAGGAAAATGAAACAGGCGGGTTTCAATTATATCAAAATTCTCCCACCCTACACGCCTGAAGAAGTCAGAGCCGCTGTAGAGGAAGCCATAACGCAGAACATGCTCATTACCAGTCACTGCGGCAGTGATCTCGACTTTGAACCTCCCTATTTCAGCCGGATTGCTGTCGAGAACGGCATCCAGTGCATCGAACACATGAACAAGATCGAAGACGAAGTCCTGGAAATAATGGCTGAAAAAGGTGTCCATCTCGTCCCCACAGTGGGCATCGTGAAACACTTTAGAAAACTCTATCAAGGACGAAAATTGCCCGAGCGTATGGTTCCCATCAACGTGTACGAAGCCTCATTCAAAAAGGCCAAAGAACTGGGAATTCTCATGGGCATAGGGACGGATTTTGTTTTTACCTTGACAGGTATGTACCCCAAGCCCTTTTTCATCGAGATGGATCATTTTGTCGAACTGGGATATACCCCGATGGAAACTCTTGTTTGCGCAACCAAAAACGGCGCTATCATCCTCGGAAAAGAAAACGAGCTGGGATCGATCGAAGCTGGCAAACTCGCCGACCTTCAGGTTATCGATGGAGATCCTCTCGAGTCCTTTGATGTGCTCAGCAAACCTGAATTCGTCGTGATCGGCGGCCGTCTCCATCACTACCCCCCAAACTTAATCGAGCAATAAGCGGTCGCGTCTTAGAAAAAATTCAGCGCTTTGACAAGGAGCAGGCTGACCGTGGTTACGAAGGCCGCTCCGACAATTCCGGTGACAAGGGGTCTTAGTCCGAATTTCCGGATATCTTTGAAGTTGGTGCCAAAACCAATCCCGACCATGCCCATCAGGATCAAAAATTTCCCGGCCTTCTTGAAAAAACTGATCCCTTCCGGCGTAAAAAAGCCATTGACCGCACAGATGGCCATGGCGATATAGCCAAACAATACCCAGGGAAAAGCTTTGAGGATGGCTTTCCAGCCCAGCTTGCTCCGCGTCGCCTCTTTGGCTCCGAACCAGACCGACACCAGGACAGCCACCACGATCATGAACATGTTCCGACTGAGCTTGACCATCGTGGCCACTTGACCCGATTCATCACCGTAAATATAGCCGGTGGCGATCGTTTGCGGGGTGTTGTGGACTGATGTCCCCGACCAGATGCCAAAAGCCGTCTCGGGAAGATTCAACACCTGTCCCATGAAAGGCAACACTATCAGCATGACAAAAGCGGCAATGACAATGGTGCTGACCGAGTAGCTCGTTTCCTCTTCTCTGGCTTTAATGAGCGGTGATGTGACGGCAATGGCGCTTCCTCCGCATATCGTCGTTCCAACGGACAGTAGTGCGCTGATTTTCGGCGACAACCCGAGCTTTCGGCCCAAGACATAAATAAAAAAGAATCCGAGCACCATGGTAACAATAATCACCACCAGACATAGCGGCAGTTCACTGGCCAGCTTCAAAGAAAACCCTGCACCGAGCAGCACAATTCCCCAGAGCAGCGGCGTCTCGAATTTCTTCAACACCGCCTCCCAATTCTTGGGAACAAGCCCCGCATTCCGGGCTGCAGCGCCCAGAATAATTCCCACCATCATGGCCTCGATAGGGTGAGTTCCCCTGATGACGATCTGCCGGGATATCCACATTGAGGCGTAGGCCACAACAGCCATAACAATCCAACCGGCTACGACCATCTCACTGGCTCTCTTTGTAGGCTTTCTTCAATGTGTCGCCCCTCAAACCCTGCCGCAATGCCTCCAAAGCCAGGATATCGCCGGGAGGAATATTGCCCAGGCTGACATTGGTACCCATCCTCATGATGAGATACTGCTGCTGATTCTTGATCGGCGCTTCCCATAAAAGACTGTCGGGATCCTGGACGCCTGAAATGATCTCCGTCACCTCATCTTCCTTGACCTTCCCGTTCTTGTCAAAAATCCCCACGCCCTTTCCGGCTTCCCGGGCTTCCACGATGACCTTGAACGAACCGCTCTCCAAATCCCGGGCAATAATGTCTTGCATCTCTGAAGTCGAAAGTTCCTCTACAGGGTCTTTTTTCCCTACTTCGGAAAACACAACCAGACCTGCTTCCACAGCCTTGGAAATGGCCATATGACGGGTTTCGGAATCCATGCTGATGGTGCCGTCAGAGACCTCGATTGCATCAAACCCCAGATCGATCGCCCGTGTCAGATAGTCTAAGTATTTGTCTTGCCACACCGCCACCTCTAAAAAAGTCCCCCCGGGCATAACCTTGATATCATGCTCCTTCAATACTTTGATTTTCGTCACACAGATATCTTTGGAATAAAAGGCGGAGGTCCCAAAACTGAACTTGACCACATCCACATAAGATGCCGCTGTTTCGACAAAGTCCATTGTCTCTCTTATCCCCATCCCCTTGTCCAGAATCATAGTGATGCCGGACGTCCGCGGTTTCTCGCTGCGATCACTCACCACAGGCTCAAGGCATCCTTCCCAAGCTTTCATGGCTACTCCTTTTATAACTACGGGTTAAATTGATCAAAAAACACCAGAACATCATGGACTCCTGATATCCAGTTCATTGATTGCTTGATCACGCCGCTTCTCAACAAATTGCGAATGATTTCCGTTCTCTTCTGGACAAGACTCTCTGTATCTACGCCGGGAATGGCAAATTCCCTGTACAGAAGAGTGCTCTTGCTGACTTTATCGGAGGCATTGTGAAAGAGGATTCTCAAGAAAGCATCGCGATCATCCACATCCTTCTGTATCACCCTTTCCCTTTTCTCCTCCACATGCGGGATGACCAACACAACTTTGGGATTTGTGTACAGGTATTCCCCGCTTTGAAAGGAGGACAGATCGACTACTGTCTTCCCCCCCACTTTGTCTGCAATGTTCACTCCCAATTTTTCGATGATATCGGGAAAATGGTCTGTCAGAGTATCGACTCTCACCGGATCTTTCACCGGGCCTTTATAAAATTTGACGTCCTCATTAACCCGGAAATGGACAAACTCAGTCGAAAACAACCGCCATCCTTTTTGAAGACCAGATAGAATAAACACTGTTTTGCCAGCCCCTGCGCCACCCAGGATGACCAAAAAAACATCCCCTTTCACCAGAGCACAGGCATGAAACGTGACAATTTTGTGCTTTTCTTCGAGCGTTTTTAGAACCCACGAGGAAAAGATTCCCAAATTCCCGAACAACGAAAATCTCTTATCCTGCGTTTCTTCCTCCAGTTGAGAAAAGGATCCGGTCAGGCGAAGCAGGTCTCCTTCAACCTCCATCGTCGGGTTCCCCGTCACATCGACAATCTCCACCAACGAATCTTTGGCCTTTTTGAAAGAAATCTTTTCAATCGAATAAAAGTTGGTATCCAACCAGAAAAATTTGTCTTTGTCGACCAGTTGAGACGTATTGGTCCTTATCCCGATACGGGCCTCACTGACTTTGACACCAATCTCTTTCAAAGGTCTCGAACCTCCTTTTTTCAAGCGATCCTATGAAATTCCTTCACGCCCCGCGCAAACCCAGCCAAAGCTAACCAGACACAACACGAGGCAGGAACGGACTCATGCCAAACATTATTTTATAGGAAGATGTCCCATCCCACTCCCCTATCTCTGGTGACCAGATGCTTTCCTTCCCTTGAGTTCCAAGCAGGACCACTTCATCTCCTTTTTTGACTGAGGACATCTCACCCAGCAAAACCTCGCAATGGTTCGCTGTGATGGAAGCAATTAAAGGAAGACGTTTACCCTGAATCAGAACCCGAGCTTTTCCCATGGCGCGTGGAGGGTAGCCATCCGAATAACCGACCGCCAATATGGCAATTTTTTCCCTTTTCTGGGCTTTGTATCGATGGTGATAGGAAACCCCACCGCCTGGCTCAAGAGTTTTGACCGCCACGACACGGCATTTCAGCTGCATCACAGGTCTCAGTTTCAGCGGATCAGTTTCTTGAGTCTTCTGGTTCGGATAAGCTCCGTAAAGGCATGTGCCGGGCCTCACCAGATCCAGGTAAGACTCCGGCATGTCCAGAACAGCATCGCTGCTGGCGATATGTCTAAGGCCAATCCGAATCCCCTTGGCGCTTGCCTTTTGACACACATCGATGAAAATACGGAGCTGTTCTTTGTCCAATTCCTCGCCCTCTGTGAACGTCGAGGAGATTCCCTCCACAACAATTCCCCCGAGTTTGGACACCTCTTCAATATAAGGGAGAGCCTTCCTGGCGGAGATGCCCATTCTCGTCATCCCTGTGTCGACATGGATATGGACTCTTGCCTTTTTCCCTTGTGCTACGGCATAGGCATTCAAGCCGTTGACATCACTGGTGAAAACACTCTGAGAAATGTCATGCTGAATGATAACGTCCGCATCGCTTTCATGAAGAGGCCCGAAGTTGAGGATGGGAACCCGAACGCCGCATTCCCGCAACAGGACGGCTTCCTGGAGTTTGGCGACCATCA
>Ga0180434_10005438_pt1 | contig 14990 bp, 14 predicted proteins | sample SS_ome_7_FD_132453 | JGI IMG/M metagenome (GOLD analysis project Ga0180434, IMG submission 132453) | Hypersaline lake sediment archaeal communities from the Salton Sea, California, USA - SS_1_D_2 metaG | ecosystem: Environmental > Aquatic > Non-marine Saline and Alkaline > Hypersaline >...
AGGAATATACGGGAGTTATCACCCCCGTATTCCGATGCGTGGTCGTAGCCCCACCTGACGGCCCTGGCGACGTCGGTTACCTGCTCCGGGAAGCCGCACTCCGGCGCCAGCCGGTAGTTGACGTTGAACATCAGGTATCCTTTGTCGGCAAACCAACGGCAGATCCTGCGGAAGCTCTTCTTGTCCATGGCATGAAAACCGCTGCCGTGTATGTAGATGAGTATGGGATAGGGGGGAGCTCCTTTGGGAACGAAAACGTCCAGGGACTGCTTTCTGCGGTTGACGTGGTCATAGGGGACATCGAGCTCCTCTTTTCCTACTTCCGGGGTCGAGAGGTTGAAGACAAGCAGTCTTCCGGGCAGCTCGATCAACAAAGACAGGAATTTCACCAGATATGCCATCAACCTGTAGGGCACTTTGACCTCACTTTTCCCCTGTACGCAGCACCGTCTCCGACAATCGGAGTCAGGAAATAATCTATTAGAATGTAACAAAAACCGCAAGGGCGCTCCATCTTCAATGCATAGATTGCCATGGCAGGATGGCCGCCTAATTGATATAAATAAGGGGCACGTTTTAGAGCTGCTGATATGGAAGTAATCAAGGTTCGAGATAGCGATGAAGGTACTTTTTATCCATTCAGAGCAGGATCCCTTTTCCCCCGAGAAGCCGCTGGAGATAGAGGAGAGGGTGCAGTTCGGTATATCCTACATCTCCGCCTTGCTCAAAAGGGAGGGGCATGAGGCCGCGCTGGCGGTCCTATGCAGGGAGACTGGCGACAGCATCGATAAGTATGTTGAGGACTTCAACCCCGACTTGATGTGCTTCACCGCCGTTTACACCGAGTTTCCCTTTCTCGCCCGAGTGGCAGCCCGCGTAAAGAGAAGCCGGCCCGATATCTTCCTGCTTGTGGGCGGCCCCCATGCTTCCCTCAACCCGGAGGACTGCCTTGATTCCGCCTTCGATGCTGTCTGCAGGGGAGAGGGCGAGTACCCCACCCTGGAGTTGGTCGAACAACTGGAGGAGGGGAGATATCCCAGCGGAATCCCAAACCTATATATAAAGAACTCAGGTAAGATCGAGAGCAACCCACCTCGCCCTTTTAATGAAGACCTGGACACCCTGCCCTTTCCCGACCGGGAGATGTGGATACCATGGGTGGCCAATCCCGGCTCCCGACCCTCGGTCCTGGTGGGACGCGGCTGCCCCTTCCACTGCACCTATTGCTGCAACCACGCTCTCAGCAAAGTGGCGGGGGGAAGATATGTGCGGGTCAGAAGCCCGCATAACATCGTGAATGAACTGCGGGAGATGAAGGAGAAGAATCCCTATTTAAGGGAGGTATACCTGGAGGTCGAGACCCTGGGATTCAACCAGGATTGGGCCCTTGAGCTCTGCGGTCAATTGAGAAGCCTCAACTCGGAACTGGATGTACCCATCGTCTTCGGTTCCAATCTCAGGGTAACCCCTAACGCCGAATACGACAACCTTTTCGCCGCATTCTCCGACAGCAATTTCAGATTCATCAACATAGGATTGGAATCGGGTAGCGAGAGGGTGAGGAGAGACGTGTTGAAGCGCCGTTATTCCAACTCAGACATCATCAGGACGGTCCAAACTGCTAAAAGGCATGGTCTCAAGGTCGGGATATATAACCTCATAGGTCTTCCCGGAGAGACCAGGCGGGATTTCCGGGAGACGGTGCGCATCAACCGCATATGCCAGCCGGACTGGTTCCTGCTCAGCGTGTTCTTCCCCTATCCCGGAACGGAACTCTACGACACCTGCCGGGAGATGGGATTGCTGGAGAGGGACCCGGATCCCTATCTGGAGAGGAGAAGACCGGTCCTGGATCTGCCGGACTTCAGCAAGCGGCAGGTGGGATGGAGACGCACCTGGTTCCCTTTCCTTATCTACCGCGGCCACCGTTCCTTGAAGGAGCTCTTGTGGCTGGTGGCCATGGCTAAGATCTATTCCAACCGCAAGTTGATAAGAATTCACCGCTGCGTCACTGACCGATTCCTGCTAAGCGGGGATGGTGACAGTGGTGAAGGTGCAGTTGACGAAAGCTCTTTGTCAAGGAGTGGGGAAACGGATACAGTTGATAATGCCGTCAAAACCGTTGATGGTTGATACTCATGGATAAGGAGGCGGAGGTGTAGGTGGCGGAACACATCCACCAGGAGATAGGCGAGGAGATAAGAAGCGTCGCGGGCTATTATATGGTCCTGGAAGAGGGCGTGCTAGAATACAATGGTCGGGAGGTGCTCTATCTGGTCCAGGCAGCCGAGGTCGATACCTCTTGCTGTGGACCGGGAGGCATGGGATATCTCTATGTCCCAGGCTATATAAGATCGCTTAAATCCCGTAAAAACCAGACAGGCCTCTGGGTATCGGAGGTAGACCGCATAAAGGAGCAGGGAGAAAGGAGGGACATCGAGAAGCAGCTCATGCAGAAACACCCCGGCTTTCAACAAGTGACCTTTGCATGAGCATAGAGCAACCAATACGGTATCTTTTGTAGAAAGAAGAGACGAAAGGAGGAAGGACATGGTAGGTATCAGCTCATTCGGCGGGTATATTCCGCGCTTCCGCTTGAACCGTATGCTGGTTTTCGGTGCCATGGGTTGGCTCAACCCGGTGAACATCACCAACGCCAGGGGAGAGAAGGCCGTCGGCAACTTCGACGAGGACTCCATCACCATGGCCGTGGCCGCGGGCATGGACTGCATGAAAGGTTTCAAGCGTGAGGATATAGATGGAGTATACTTTGCTTCCACCACCGCCCCTTACAAGGAGAGGCAGAACGCCAACCTTGTGGCCGGGGCCCTGGGAGCGCCGGACGCCATCCGCACCGCTGATTTCGGCGGGTCTTTGAAAGCGGGGACCAGCGCCCTGCTGTCTGCCCTGGAATACGCGGCCGCCAACGAGGGCGGAAATGTGATGGTCTGCTGTGCCGACAGCCGCCTGGGCAAGATGGCCTCGGCGCAGGAGATGAGGTTCGGCGATGGGGGAGCCGCTTTCATGGTGGGAGACGAAGACGTGATCGCCGAGTTCAAGGGTTCCTTCTCCACCGCTTACGATTTCGTGGATCACTTGAGAGGAGCCTTTACCAAGTACGACCGTATGTGGGAGGAGCGCTGGATACGGGACATCGGCTACGGCCAGTTCATCCCGGAGGCGATAAACGGGCTGTGCGACAAGGTCGGTCTCTCTGCTGGAGATTTCGACAAGATCCTCTATCCCTGTCCCTATGGCAGGGCCCGCAAAACGATGAATGCCAAGATGGAACTGGACCAGGAGAAAGTGGCCGATGACATGCTGGAAACAGTAGGGGACACGGGTTCCGCTCAGCCCCTCCTCATGCTGGCCAGCGCATTGGAGCAGGCCGAGCCGGGAGAGAAGATCCTGGTGCTCAGCTTCGGCAGCGGCTGCGATGCCCTCTACTTCGAGGTGACTGATGCCGTCAAGAAGAATAAGGGCGGCGGAGGCGTGGCCAAGTGGATGGCCCGGCGTGCCGACCTGGACAACTACCAGAAATACCTGGTCTGGAGGGGAATCGCACCGGCGGATATCGGCGTGCGCGGCGAGGAAGACAAGATGACCCGCTGGTCCCTGGTATGGCGCAACCACAAGGCTTTCCTGGGCCTCGAGGGCAGCAAGTGCAAGAAGTGCGGGGCCCAGATGTTCCCCCCCCAGCGCATGTGCGCCAATCCCGATTGCGGCGCCATCGACGAGATGGAGCCAGTGTATCTCTCCGATAAAGGCGGCAAGATCTTCAGCTTCACCGGCGATATGCTGGCCGCATCGGTGAACCCCCCGGCTATATACGGCAACGTGGCCTTCAATGGCGGGGGCAAAAACGTCTTCGACTTCACCGATTGCACCATCGACGACCTGGCGGTGGGGAATCCCGTGGATTTCACCTTCCGCATAAAGAGATACGACCCACACAGAGATATCACGAATTACTTCTGGAAAGCTGTTCCAGCGGTAGAGGAGGTGAAGTGATATGGCCGAAGGAATCAGAGATAAAGTAGTCATCCTGGGAATGGGTTGCACCAAGTTCGGCGAGCGCTGGGATTGCGGCTCCAGCGACCTGCTTATCGAATCCTACCAGGAATGCATGGAGGATGCGGGTATCGAGAAGAAGGACATCCAGGCCGCCTGGATAGGAACCCATATTGACGAGGTGAACCTGGGCAAAGGGGGCACTTACGTAAGCTCCGCCCTTCACCTGCCCCTCATCCCCGTGACCCGGACGGAGAACTTCTGCGCCTCGGGCACGGAGGCCTTCCGGGGGGCTACCTATGCCATAGCCTCCGGGGCCTGCGATATAGCCCTGGCAATAGGGGTGGAGAAACTCAAGGACACCGGTTACGGCGGTCTCCCCGACTCTCCAGCCTTCGGGCAGGAGGCGGTGATGATAGGACCCAACGCCACCGCCCCGGGAATGTTCGCCCAGCTGGCCACGGCCTACGCGGCAAAGTACGACCTGCCCATGGAGAAGGTAAAGGAGGCCATCACCCACGTATCATGGAAGAGCCACCAGAACGGTGTCAAGAACCCCTTGGCGCACCTCAGGAAGGCCGTTACCAAGGAGCAGATAATGGGCGCTCCCATGGTTGCCTACCCCCTGGGACTCTTCGACTGCTGCGGGGTGAGTGACGGCTCGGCTGCGGCCATCCTTACCACCCCGGAGATAGCCAAGAAACTCAAGCCCAACGATCCCCTGGTCAAGGTCAAGGCGCTGCAGATATCGGTGAGCTCCGGCGAGGAGGCCATGTACGATAAATGGGATGGGGCCAGCCTCCTGACCACCCAGACGGCATCCAAGAAGGCCTACGAGGAGGCGGGTATAAAGGATCCCCGCAAGGAGATCAGCATGATGGAGGTGCATGACTGCTTCTCCATCACCGAGCTGGCCACCATGGAGAACCTGTGGATCTCGCCGCCCGGCAAGGCCCCCGAGGATATCCTCAACGGCTTCTATGACCTGGATGGGGAGATACCCTGCCAGACCGACGGCGGGCTCAAGTGCTTCGGACACCCCATCGGGGCATCGGGCCTGAGGATGATCTACGAGATGTACAGCCAGCTGCTGGGACGCTGGCCCGAGGACAGAGCGGTGAAGGACCCTAAGCTCGCCCTTACCCACAACCTGGGAGGGGTTCCCGCCTCCAACGTATGCAGCATCGCTATCTTCGGCGTGGATTAAGAACGAGACTGGAAGACCAACAGGGCCGCCGGCATGACCGGCGGCCCTTCCTCTTTACAATCCCCTTTCAGCCTTTTGCTTTATTGCCATAAAACATATGAAGCTGCGTCTTGTTGCTGCTTGCTTCCCTTCAAAGATGCGAGGATCGTTTAAAAACCCGATGAGGTGTCAATATAGGTATCGGAAAACAAGCCAGATGAAAACAGCACGTCGACCATCCCCTAGACTGACTTCAGTCTTGCCCAACGCCCAATAGATTTATCGGCTGTAAAAAAGACGAACATAAGTGTGTAGGTTGTTCGGGTTTATAAGAGAGTATTATTAGATGAGCAATCCTAGAGATGCATGCGTGCCAGGCCTCCACATTCGGAAATGTGGAGGCGTAGGCATCGTCGCGTCGAGGACGGCGCTGGCACTTACGCGCTACAATTACCCAAGCGGATCAGAGAGGGGTGTTGAGGATGGCATTCGACCTGATAGTAAAGGGCGGCGAGATTGTGGACGGCACGGGGAAGAAGGCCTTCCGCGCCGACGTGGGCGTGGAGAGAGACCGTATATCCGCCGTGGGGCAGCTTGGCGATACCGAGGCTGGGAAGACCATAAACGCGTCGGGAAAGACGGTCTGCCCCGGCTTCATCAACATCCATACCCATGATGACCTTTACGTCATCCGGCCTGATTACCAGGAGGTCTTCGAGCCCTACCTCAGGCAGGGAATCACCACCGCCGTGGTCAGCAACTGCGGGTGGTCGCTGGCGCCCTGGACGGAGGGCCACGGCGACCTTCTTCTCTCCACCCTCACAACTATGGGGATATCCAAGGAACTGAAAAAAGAATGGGAGACCCAGGCGGATTTCCACGATTATTTAAGGGCCCGTCCCCTTCCCTTCAACCTGGTGCCCCTGGCGGCACATGGCCCCATACGTATCGCGGTGATGGGGGAGGAGAACCGTTTCTCCACCCCCCAGGAGCTGGAGGAGATGAAGGATCTGGTGCGGGAGGGCATGGAGGCAGGATGCCGGGGCTTCTCTACAGGCCTTACCTATTTCCCCGGGGTCTACGCTCATACCGACGAGATAGTGGAGCTGGCCCGGGTGGCGAGCGAGTATGGGGGCAGGTACGTGACCCACGTAAGGGGCCATTCCGATACCTACGACCAGGCGGTGGAGGAGGCCATAGAGATATCCGACAGGTCGGGATGCCCCCTGCAGCTATCCCACGTCTTCGCCGTACCTTATCTGGGTTGGAAGGCCACGCCCCTCTACTACGCGGTGGGGATGATCGAGGCCGTTAACCGCGTGATACCTCTCCCCGGTATACCCAACGCGGTGCTGACGAAGGCGATAAAAGAAGTGGACCAGGCCCTCGATAAGGGCATGGACATAGGGATGGACTACATCCCCTATGTGCTGGGTAACTCAACGGTCACTCAACTTTATCCACCCTGGGCCAACCTGGGCGGTACGGAAAAACTGCTGGAGAGGCTTCAATACCCTCAGACCCGGGCCCGCATAAGGCATGACGTGGAGAACCTGGAGCCGAAGTGGCCTCATTGGGATGAGGATTCCTGGTCTGACAACTACATAAAGGCCATCGGGTGGAAGATGCTCAAAATCCTCTCAGTGGAGAGCGAGGAGAACAGGTATATGGAGGGTAAGCGGGTGGAGGACCTGGCCAAGGAAGCCGGCAAGGACAACTTCAATTTCCTTGCCGACCTGGCCATCGAGGAGAAGGGCTCGGTAACCTTCCTCTTCGGTATGCCCCCGCGGCCCTGGACGGAGAAGGTCTTCACCCGTATCCAGGACCACCCCCAATTCTCCATCGGGGCCGATACCCTGTGGCCGGAGATCGGCGATCCGCCCCCCTCCGGCTACGGCTGCTTCCCCCGCATCATGGGCCATTATGTCCGAGAGCTGGGCATGTACACCCTGGAGGAGGCGGTATGGCGCTGCACCGGCCTTTCCGCCTCACGGTTCGGCCTCGACGACCGGGGCGTTATCGCGGAGGGTGCCATTGCGGACCTGGTTGTCTTCGATGCCGAAGAGGTGGCGGATAACACCAGAATGGAGGAGCCGAGGGTCTACCCCAGCGGCATCGAGCACGTCGTGGTCAACGGCAAGGTCATGGTGGAGGATTCACGCTATGTGGCCGGGGACATGCCGGGACAGTTGTTGATTCGATGATGTTAAATGGTCCCCATCGCGATGCTTCACGGTTATAATAGCTCTAAATGTCACATTTGTTAGGGGAGCTTGAACGGAGGTCGGCATGGACAAGATGGTGCACAGGTGGATTTCCGGAATAACACGCTGGCGGATATTCAGCTGGTTGAACTGAATGCAGGCTACTTTCGGGACCCTGGCAGGGTACCTTAGAGTAACCGAAACAATCTCCCTGAAGGCCGCCTGTCCCCTGGAGGGAGGAGGCGCAAGTACGGGCTCCACCTGCGGGGTGGTCTCCGGGGGATGCCTGGCCATCGCCTTGGGCCACCTGGGAAATACGCTTGACAGCGACGCAAGGAACGGGGAAGCCCTCTACGACCGCATGCGCGAGTACACCTCGTGGTTCGAGGACCAGTTCGAAAGCACCATTTGCAGGGAGCGCTGCGGGGTGGACCTGACTACGGTGCCCGGCTTCATGAACTACCTCTTCCTGGGCAAGTTCTTCAGCCGATGCGAGGTCCATATCGGAAAGGCCGCCTCCCACTTGGTGAAACTTATCGAGAGACCCCTGGAGGAGGGAGACGGGGTGAGCGAGATAGACGAGAGGCTGTCCGAGAGTGGAGGCTATTGCGCCGCCGAGGTCATGCGGGGTATCCGCGAGGCCACCGGTTACGGCAGCCTCTATCTAGAGCAGCTGTCCGCGGCTTACGATGGCGGCATCGGCCTCTCCGGCGGGTTGTGTGGGGCGTTGGCCGGCGCTCTCATGCCCATAGGCCTGATATGGGGCATCGAACCCAGGTCGGCTGGATTCATAGGAACCCTGGTACCCTTCATAAGGGGTCATGTAAACCTGTACACGGGCCGCCAGGAGCCCGAGTTGTGGGCCATAGGGAATCCCTTTATAAAGGAGTTCCAGAGCAGGTTCGGGTCCATGGAGTGTAAGGATATCCTCAAGCGTTCCTTCAACTCCGGGAAGGAGCTGGCGGAGTTCGTGCCGGGTTCGGCTGCATGCTCCGAGATAAAGGACTGGTGCCGCGACCGGGCTATCGAACTCATCTCCGCCAACACCGCATTCAATCGTTGAGGGCAAGGATCAGGTCTTAAATCGGGAACTCCGTTTTTCTATTGCATAGATCAATAGAGTTGGATTAACGGTTAAAGGCCTGGCCTTACAAAAAAGGAGGAGTTAAGAACATGAAGACCAGGGTTCCCGAGATACTGGGTATAGAGTATCCGATTCTTCAGGGAGGTATGATCTGGGTGACCGATGCCGGACTGGCCGCGGCCGTGTCCGAGGGTGGCGGCCTGGGTATGATCGGGGCCGGGGGAATGGCCCCGGAGATGCTGACCGAGGAGATCACGAGGGCAAAGTCGCTCACGGACAAGACCTTCGGCGTCAATATCCCCCTGCAGCGGCCTGATGCAGGTGACATGATCGAGGTGGCGGCCCGCAGCGGGGTGCCGATTCTCTCCACCTCGGCCGGAAATCCCTTGAGTTTCACCGCCCTGGCTAAAGAGCAAGGCATGAAGGTGGTACATGTGGTCTCCAATGTGAGGATGGCCGAGAAGGCCCAGGAGGCGGGGGTGGACGTCATCGTGGCCGAGGGCTACGAGGCCGGGGGGCATAACGGCTTTGACGAGTTAACCACCATGGCCCTGGTACCCCAGGTGGTGGACGCCGTCGAGGTGCCGGTGGTGGCCGCGGGTGGCATTGCCGACGCCAGGGGGATGGTAGCGGCTTTTGCCCTGGGCGCCGAGGGAGTACAGATGGGGACGCGGTTTTTAGCTTCCCTGGAGAGCCCCGCCCACGACAGATATAAGGAGCTGGTGGTAAAGGCAAACGACAGGGGTACGGTGATAACCGGTAGGGCCTTCGGCCCGGTACGGGTGATCAAGAACACCCTGGCGGAGAAGATATTGCAGGCGGAATCAGAGGGATGGTCCACGGAGCAGATAATGGAGATGATCGGCCCCGGGCGTACCATGAAGGCAGCGATGGAGGGGGACATGGATGAGGGCTCCTTCATGTGCGGCCAGATATGCGGAATGATCGGGGAGCTCAAGAGCTCCGCCGAGATCATCCAGGAGATGATGGAGGGCTACAAAGAGGTGGCAGCCACGTTATAGCTCTAGCGGATACCTGCCGTATTCCTCCGCCGCCTCCTTCATCCAGCGCATCCTCTCCGGGTCCATCCCGGGGTGGGTGTTGGTGGGGGATATGATATAACCTCCGCCAGGGCCGGCGTCCTTAATAGACTCTCGCACCGCCTCGAAGACCTCGTCCTTGTCCGCATCGACCAGGATATGGGTGATGTCTACGTTCCCGATCAGGCAGAGGCGGTCGCCCGCCATCGCCTTGGCCTGGGCCAGCTCCATGCCGGCGGTGGGCTCGAGGGACTGTACCCCGTCGAATCCGCAGTCGGCGTACCATTGCAGCAGGGGATAGAGGTTGCCGTCGGAGTGGACGACTATCTTCAGGCCAAGGGAATGGGCGGTCTCGGTGATGCGCCGGAAGGAATCGCCGTAGAGCTCATCCATCATCTTGGGATTGAGCATGGGACCGGAGCGGTAGGCCATGTCGTCGCCGTAGAGGATATAGGGGACTCCGGCGTCGGCCAGCGCCTGCACCATAAGGCAGTAATGGTCTTCGTAGAACTTGATGATGCGGCGGAGGAAGTCCTTGTCCTTTCTCACTGCCACGGCGAAGCGCTCGAAACCCATGGGCTGCCAGGTGTTCTCGAAGAGGCCGTAAAAGAAGCTGGAGAAGATGGCGACCCTGTCCCCGAAGTCCTTCATGACGCCGGAGAATACGCGGTTGGCCTTCTCGGGCATTCGCAGGATAGGCCTCTTGTCCCAGGCTTGCCAGTCGGCCGGAGATGTTATCATGCCGCCCCGGTAGAGGGGAGTGGTGAGGTTCCCGTCATGGTCCAGCACGATATCGTAATATCTGCCGTAGATATCCTCGAAGACCTTGGAGTCGCGGAAGCGCCAGACCGGGACGTACTCGATCCAGACCGCGTCGTAATCCAGCTTCACCGCCGCCCCGGCCATGTCGTAGGCGAGCTTATCCATTTCCGAGTCCATCACACCAAGGGTGTTGAGCAGCGGCGACAGGCGGTCCACCACCTTGGAGGTATATGGGTTGGTCATAAAAAAGCTGAGGGGTAGGGGTTTCTTTCCCAGTATCTCGTAGACGTTGGCGTACTCCTGGGGGACACATAGGGTGGGTACGCGGTCGGGCTCCCGCAGCTCCAGCGCCGCCTGTACCCTGTCGTGCTTGGCTGACAAGGGACTTCGCCCTCCTTTCAAATGTCGCCGAGAGCTTCCATCGACTATTATATTGGGCGGCAGCCCGAGAAGACATACTATGGAGCCGGTATATCCTCTGTTAAGATAACCATGGATAAGGAAGAGAAAGGCTTGGTGAATAACGACTGCCGTATATGTGCCGGGGCCTGCCCGCGGGGGTCCATCTTTATGGCATAGGGAGTAGACGTTGAAACTGAATAAAAAGGCCTACAGAGCTATATACGAGAAAGAGGACAGTCACTGGTGGTATCTGGGCCGCCGCAAGGTCCTCTCCAGCCTGCTGAACGGCCTGGAGCCACCGGGGGACTGGAAGGTTCTGGACGTCGGATGCGGCACGGGTGGAAATTTCCCCTTCCTGGAGGCCTATGGTTCCGTAGAGGGCTGCGACTACTCCGAGGAGGCCATCCGCTATTGCCGCATGAGGGGAGGACACCCCGTCAAGGAGGCCAGCATATACGAACTGCCCTATGAGGACAATTCCTTCGACCTGGTCACCTGCCTGGACGTCATCGAACACCTGCGCTTCGACCTGCCGGCTTTCGTAGAGATGAGAAGAGTGCTCAAGGAAGGGGGTCACCTGTTGGCCACCCTACCGGCCGGACCCCAATACTATAGTGATTTCGACTGTGTCGCCGGCCACCTCCGCCGTTACCGGCTGCCGGAGGCCAGGGAGCTCCTTTCCAGAGGCGGCTTCGAGATCAACCGCCTGACCTGCTATACCGTGTTGGTACATCCCTTGACCCGCTATTACATGTGGAGGGGAAACATCGTCGGCGGACGGGGTAAATTCACCGAGGGATTTGACACCATATTCGCCCCCGCCAATCGCCTGCTCAAACTGGTGCTGGACCTGGAGGCCTGGATAGTATCCAGGTGGGACCTCAGCAGGGGAGCTTCCATGGCGGTGCTGGCGGTGAAGAAATAGGCGCCTAGCCGCCCTCTCTCTTTTCCTCGTCGACCTGGGCTATGCGGTCGGCCACGTAGCGCTGCGCGGCGTAGAGGTCGTCGAAGGTCTCGCCCTTGAAGCGGTAGCCCCGCCCGCGCCCCTTTACCATGATCTGCTCCTTGCCGGTCTCGGGGTCGTTGATCTTGTAGAACTTGACCTTGACGTAACCCCGTTCGCCAAGGAATTCGCGTTTAAGAGCTATCTCGGCCATGTTCTCCCCTTTCTCGCTTCCTTTCCTTATATCGAATAGAGGATTGCTCCACTTGACGGCGTTTTCGCAAAAAAAGTATTAAGTGGCGGTTAAGGCATTTACATAACGGGAATAAAATTATAGGATTACCCAGTGGGGGAGAATAGTTATTGAATATCCGGTCGGCAGTAGATAGGTTCGATTTAACTTCGTTTGTCAAAGGAGGGAGAGATGGAAGTATCGTATATGACCCCGGTTGTGCCCATGGACTTCACCTACAACTACCGGGTAGGGAAGTACGTTCAGCGCTACCTGGACGCCTTCAAGGATAAGAAGATCCTGGGCGTGAGGTGTCCTGGATGCGGGAAGGTCTTCGTGCCACCGCATATGTTCTGTGGGGCATGCAACAAGAAATTGGACGACTTCGTTGAGCTTTCCCAGGAAGGCACGCTGGAGAACTTCACCGTGGGACACATCATTATCGAGAAGGGCCAGGTCAGCGCCGCGGAAAGCCCTTACATCCTCGGAATGATCAAGCTGGACGGGGCGGATTCCCTGCTCCTGGCCAAGGTGGAGGGCGTATCCCCCGGCGAGGTCGAGACGGGAATACGAGTCAAGGCGGCATGGAAGGACAAGGTCGAGGGGGATTTTCTCGACCTCGACCATTTCGAGCCGGCTTAGAGGGGGTGAGAGGCATGGATATAAATGTAGCGGTAGCGGGATTCAATATGACGCCCTGTTCCTCCGACCTGGTGACCACCAGGGAACGCATGACCTTCGAACTCTCGAGCGGGCTCTTCGACGACCTTGGGATAACCAGGGACGATGTGGGCACATACATCATCGCCACCAACGATTTCCTGGACGGCAGGACTATCTCCAACGTCTTCCTGGACGCGCCGGTAGGTGCCTATATGAAGGACGAGAGCAAGGTTGAGATGGACGGATTGAACGCACTCATGTACGCTTGCATGCGCATTATGACAGGCCAGTACGAGACGGCGCTTGTATTGGCCTTTGGCCTGACCGGTTACCAGGTGAGCCCTTACCTGCATATCGATTACATCATGGATCCAACCTATGACCGCCAGGTGAAGCTGCTCAACGAGCTCTCCGCCGCCGCCCTGCAGGCCAGGTGCTACCTGGACAAGTTCGGGTATTCGGAGGAGCTGCTGGACGAGATCGCGGCGAAGGACCTGAGTAATGCCGCCCTCGATCCCTACCAGCTCCGCCAGCTCTCCGACATATCCAAGGAGAAAGTGAAGGGTTCCGATTATCTCTATGAGCCCCTGCGCGAGCTCCACTGCTATCCCCCCACCGATGGGGGTATCGTAGTGCTTCTGGCCTCGGGGGAGAAGGCCAAGGAGCTCACCGATAAGCCGGTGTGGATAAAGGGGATGGGACAGAGCATAGATCCTTATTACATCGGGGACCGCGACCTGTCCGTTTCCCCATCTACCACACAGGCGGCAAAGAGAGCCTACGATATGGCGGGTATAACCGATCCCAAGGGCCAGGTGGATGTGGCCGAGATATCCTCCCTTTTCGCCTGCCAGGAACCCCTCCTCGCCGAGGCGCTGGGTCTTCTCGACCAGGGCCGGGCGGCCGATGTCTATGCATCGGGTGACACCGCCATAGACGGCAAGCTGCCCATCAATCCCTCAGGTGGACCTCTGGGAGCCCACCCCATATGCGCCACGGGATTGTTGCGCATGGCGGAGGCGGTGCGGCAGCTGCGGGGCGAGGCCGAGAAGAACCAGGTGGCCAAGGCCGAGACGGCGGTGGTGCACGGCCAGGACGGAGTCTGCGCCCAGCAGAATGTCGTCGTCGTACTGGGGACCTAGGAGGTGATGAAGATGCGCAACGTAGGAATTATCGGTGTAGGATACACCCCTGTTTTCGTGAGCAAGAGGAAGGACGTAAGCATCCCCGAGATGATCTCCGAGGCCGTGGACGCCGCCTTCGATAACACGGGTCTCACCCCCCAGGATATAGACGCTATCACCTTTGGTAACATGCATACCTTCGAGGGAGTGAACATGCCCCACCTGTGGGGGGCGGAGCACATAAGATCTCTGGGTAAGCCGGTGATGCGGATAGCCACCGGAGGCACCACCGGGATGTCCGCCTTCCAGGCAGGCTATTACCACGTGGCCTCCGGTCTGCATGATGTGGTAATGATCGTCACCTACGAGAAACACTCCGAGGGGGATGCCCAGGTGGGACTGATGGGCATCATCACTCCGGAGGTAATGGCCATGTTGGCCTCGGGTATCGATGTTACCGGCGGAAAGGGAATGGGTGCTATCGGCGGCGGCAGCGCGGGGGGCATATCCTATCAGGCCATGTCCTACCTCAACCATGCCGGTGCGGGTATCGAACATATAGACGGTATCGCGGCCATGGAGAGGCGCAACGCCGCCAAGAATCCCTACGCCCACCTCAAGGACCCCAATGCCACGGCGGAGACCATCGCGAAGACTCCCCTCGTCTCCTATCCCATCCGCTTCGGCCATATCTGCCCCACCACCGACGGGGCAACGGTATGCATCATCGCCTCGGAGGAGAAGGCCAAGGAGCTGGCCGATAAGGTGGCCTGGGTATGGGCGGTGTCCAACTGCGCCTCCGACGCTACCACCGGGAACCTCATAGAAGGCCTTATAACCGACCCGGCCGAGCAGATGCCCTGCATCATCGCGGCCAGGCAGGCTTACGAGAGGGCGGGGATCAAGGATCCCAAGACGGAGTTCGACGTCATCGAGATATATAACGGTTTCGCCCACCAGACCCTGATGTTCCTGGAGAAGCTGGGTGTCTGCGAGGTGGGTGAGGCCCATAAACTCCTGGAGGCGGGAGAGTTGGAGAGAGACGGACGTTTTCCCACCAATGCCTCCGGAGGGGTGGTGAGCACAAATGCCATCGGCACCTCCGCCCTGAACAGGGTAACGGAATGCGCCCTGCAGATCATGGGCAAGGCCGATAAGCGTCAGGTACCGGATGCAAAAATCGCTTTGAGTTCAGGGTTCGGGGGTTGCTGGTGGTCCGATCTGCTCATGTACGGAGAGAAAAAACCGATGTGATTCCGCCAATCCGTTACGGGTGGTCGTGAACCGTGTGAGGCATGAAAGCGAGGCCCGCCGCCTCGGTCGGTCGAGAGGAAAATGA
>Ga0180434_10005439_pt1 | contig 14988 bp, 7 predicted proteins | sample SS_ome_7_FD_132453 | JGI IMG/M metagenome (GOLD analysis project Ga0180434, IMG submission 132453) | Hypersaline lake sediment archaeal communities from the Salton Sea, California, USA - SS_1_D_2 metaG | ecosystem: Environmental > Aquatic > Non-marine Saline and Alkaline > Hypersaline > Sediment...
GACGAGCTTCCGGGACTTGTCATCTGGCATTGGAAAGACAAAAGGATGCAGTCCATGCAGCAGGTTCAGGAAAAAGAAGATAAGGATTTCAGCTTTCTCTGCATCTACCGCTGTAAAGAGAATAAATTCATCCGGCTGGCGGACGATGATCTGCGCGATGTAACCGCCGCCCCCAAACAGCGCTGGGGGATCGGCGTCGACACCCGTTCATATGAGCTGAAAGGGAACCTGGACGGAAGACGCTACCAGGATATATATACCTTAGACCTCAAGACCGGGATCCGGAAACCGGCGGTAGAGAGATGCCGTTGGTTCTACGGTCCGTCTCCTGACGGAACCCGTTTTCTTTATTACGCCGATGGACATTTTCTCGTCTATGAAATGGCTGAGGGAAGGTCGGTTAACATCACAAAAGATATCCCGGTATCATTCGTCGATACGGAGGACGATCATAATGTCGTCAAGCCTCCGGTTCGCCCCCTGGGATGGGTCAAGGACGGCGTCTCCGTTCTGCTTTCCGACAACTGGGACGTCTGGAATGTACCGGTCCACGGCGGAGAAGCTGTGAATCTGACGGTAAACGGTAAAGCTGAAGGAGTACGCTACCGCCGCCGTTTCAAACTGGATCCGGAAGAAAAGGGCATCGATCTGAAAGGCCCGGTCTTTTTCGAGGCCTATGAGGAATGGACGAAGAAATCAGGGATCGTATGCTGCAAAGACGGCCGTCCGGAAGTCAAAAGACTGCTGTGGGGAGACGCCCTGTTTTCTCTGCTTAAAGCAAAGAATGCCGATATTTATGTCTACAGCCGGCAAACGGACCGGGAATACGGTGACTATTTCGCAACGGACGGCACTCTCAAAAAAGGACGGCGTTTGACCGATGCCAACCCGCAGCAGAGCGAATATCTCTGGTCCGTCGGATCCCGCCTGGTCGATTACACCAGCGACAAAGGCGACAGACTCCAAGCTTCCCTCTTTCTCCCTGCGGAATATGAAGCGGGGAAAAGCTATCCGACAATCGTCTATATCTATGAAAAGCTTTCTCAGCGGCTCAACGCTTACGATGTCCCGCGGGCTTACGGATTCAACAAATCCGTATATACCAGCCGGGGGTACGCCGTTTTGATGCCGGACATCGTTTACCGGCTTAACGATCCCGGAATGTCGGCGGTCTGGTGCGTATTGCCGGCGCTTAAGGCCGCCATCGATACCGGGATCGTGGACCCGGACCGTGTCGGCCTCCACGGCCATTCATGGGGAGGCTACCAAACCTCTTTTCTGGTGACACAGACCGATATGTTCAAAGCCGCGGTCGCCGGCGCCCCGCTCACCAACATGCTGAGCATGTACAGCTCCATATACTGGAACACGGGCTCGGCCAATCAGCCCATCTTCGAAAGCAGTCAGGGCCGATTCAAAGGGGGATATTGGGATAATTCGGAGGCCTACACCCGCAATTCCCCGGTCTACTTCGCCGAACAGGTGGTTACCCCCCTTATGATCCTGCACAACGACAAAGACGGAGCCGTCGACTGGAACCAGGGCATCGAATACTTCAATACGCTTCGCCGCCTGGGTAAGCCGGTAGTGATGCTGCAGTACAAAGGCGAAAATCACGGACTCCGGATTCCGGCCAACCGCAAAGACTACGGGATCCGGATGCGTGAATTCTTCGACCATCACCTCCGGGATCACCCGGCCCCAGCCTGGCTTACGGAAGGCGTTTCCCATCTCGATCACGAAAAACATATCAAGGAACGAACCCGGGAGATACTGGAGATCCCGCCGCGGAAGAATCGATGAACGCCCTTCCGAATACGCCTTTTTCCTCGCCCGATGAGTATCCGCCTTCGGGAAATATCGAAGGGCGAAGAACCGGCGATCGCTGTCGTTGAGGATTGGAGCCGAGAGGGGGCGCTGGCTGTCGAGGCGCCAAGGTTTGGAAAAGGAAGCGGGGCTAAGGAGGATTCCTCTCCAGCCAGCATGCTTATATTAATTATAAAACTTTCTGGAAAAATGTCAAAAAAGGTGACGCGGCATATGCGGGAATTTATAGAAAGCCAGCAGGGGGATTCGAACCCCCGACCTGCTGATTACGAATCAGCTGCTCTACCGACTGAGCTACACTGGCTCATTCCTTCAAGGTGATTTGAACAGATAGAAATTAAACGAATCGGCTCCATGTGTCAAGGCCTAACTTCCCTCTCCCCCTGATATCATGCTTTTTTGACCCGCCTGCTGTTGATTGAATCCGGAGCTTCGTCTCCGTATCCCTCCCTCACATACCGTTATTCTCTCTTATGCTCTTGAATTGGCATGTAAATTGCTGCATTTAATGACAACGTGATCATAAGGAGCATGGCATGAAAGAACCCCGGGCTGTTTTTGCGATTTTCATTTTCGGCTTCTTTTGTCTTTTCCTACCCGTGGAATCCCAAGATTTCAACCCGTCGTTTCATCTGAAATTATCCGGAGGAATGGGGACATTGGACGGCGGCGATTTCAATACGGGGATCGATGGGATCAACACAAAGCTGATCGACCTGTCCGCTCTGTCCGGTTTCGCTACAGTAAGTTCCATGGATCACTTGAAATGGGGAGCGGATCTTTCCATCGAAGCGATCATGGACATCACTCCGTTTCTGGCGGCATCGATAGGGATCGGCTACATTCGACGTGATTTAGACACAACAGGTGAAATCGAAGTGATGGATATCGGGACCGCCGCCCTGATTCTGAAACCGACCTTCTCCGCCGTCCCCATCGAGCTCAACCTCTATTACACCGTCCCGCTCTTTTCTTCATTGAATGTCTTTTTCAAAGCGGGAGGCTCTTATTACCTGGGAAAAGCTGATTTTTCCTACCGAGAGGAAGAGACCTTGGTGGGAGCGCCGACAGTCTGGGAATATTCCAAAGGAACAGGAAACGCCGCTTCATTGGGACTTCAAGGCGGGATCGGTTTGGAATACGGGATATCGGAGCGAATCGGTCTGTTTTTGGAAGCGGCGGGAAGGTACGCCAACTTCAAAAACTGGGATTACGACGGGAAATACGAAAATTCAGTCGGCACATCACAATCGTTCAAAGGCACTTGGTATTATGCAGAGGCCTACGACGAAACCACCGATGATTATTACGCCTCGATCCTGCTTGAAAATGAAACCCCCAGCGGCTGGTACTTACGAAATGTGCGTAAAGCCGAGGTCGATTTTTCCGGCCTTTCATTCAGAGCGGGGATAAAGATCCGGCTCGGAAAAAAATAGCGGGAACATCCCTCTTACCGAGATCCGCCATAAGGCGCCGGCACACTTGGACATAACGGCCTTTTCGAAATCCGGATAACACGATTTCTCAATCGGGAACTCCTTTTTGAGGGATTTTTCTTATCCACCCTTTTTTATAGACGACTCAACGTTTAGGACTTGCTCCCGTGGGGTTAAATCCATTATGATTACACATCGAAACCGAACATGTATATTAAGAAACTGGAGCTGCAAGGATTCAAGTCGTTTCCCGAGCGGACAAAAATCATCTTTCACAAGGGCATCACCGCCATTATCGGGCCCAACGGCACGGGCAAAAGTAATCTTGTCGATGGCCTGCTGTGGGTGCTGAGCCGCAAGCGCAGCAAATCTCTGCGCGTGGAACGCAGCGGCGACATCATTTTCAACGGCAACGCAAAAAAAGCTCCCATGAGCATGGCGGACGTCGTTCTGACCCTTGGAGATGACGAGGAGGAGCTCGTCATCAATCACAGGGTTTTTCGGTCCGGCGATAATGAATACCGACTTAACGGAAAGACCGCCCGTTTGCGGGATATCCAGGATGCTCTCTGGAAGAAGACCATCGGAGAAGCCGAATACTTTGTCATCGAACAAGGCAGCGTGGGGCTTTTCCTCTCCTCCAAACCTGCCGAGAAACGCAACCTGCTGGAAGAAGCGGCCGGAACCGCTTTCTACAAAGACAAAAAGCGACAGGCGCATAACAAACTGAACAGCACGGAACAAAACCTGACCCGACTTCAGGACATAATCGCCGAAGTGGAGAAATCCAAGAATTCCTTGAAGCGTCAGGCACAGGCCGCAATCCGCTATCGAAACCTGCGTGAAGACATAAGGAGGCTCACGGTGCTTCAGTTCCGGAAGAAGATCGCCCGGCTGGAAGCGGAGCAGACAGACACCTCCCGGCGCTATCAGACCAGTCTGGACCAAGAGAATGAAATCCTGTCACGGATGAAACAGGCGGAAAAAGCACTGGCTTCCCTGCGCCAGGAAGTCTGGCGCCGGGAAAAAGAGGGCCGCGAAGAAAGAGACCGTCTCTTCGCGCTTAAAAACCGGCGGTCTCAATTGGAATCGGAGCGCTTCAAACAATCCAAAAGAATCGATTTTATTGAAGACAAAAAAAGCGGCGCCCGCCGCGGCCGGGAGGATCTTCGGCGTGAATTGAAAACGCTGGAGCGCGAAAACAAAAAAACCGAGGACACCTTGACAGGCCTTGAAGGCTCCTTGAAACGGCGCCGGGACGACCTTGCCGCGGCGGTCCGAGAACATCAAACCTCACAAGATTCATGGGAAAGGGCCAAGCAGACCATCGATTCCCTGCGCGCCGAACATCTGGACAAACTTTCCGCCCAGACGGAGATTAAAAATGAGCGCGGTAAAGCCGAAAAAGAGATCGAACTCATCCAGAGACAGGAAATCAAGTTGAAAGACCAAATCGAAAACGAGCGCAGGCTTTACCTTGAAACGGAAAAAAACCTGAGATCCGCCGAAAAGGAGTCCGAACGCCTGCATGACGAGCTGAACTCCCACAAACAGAGGTTGGAGAAAGAAGAACATACGGCTCAATCGCTTCGATCCGTCTTGGAAGAGCTCAACCGGAAGCTTGGAAATCTCCGCCACTCCCGGGATGAGACATCTCACCTTCTTCATTCTCTGCAAAATTTGCTGAGCAAGGAAAAAGACACGAATGAAGCGCAGGAGCTGAGCGGAGCTCTGGGCCTGTTTGCCGACCTGATCTCCTCCGATTCCCAACATACTCCGTTGGTCGATGTTTTCTGGAAGGATGAAGTGCGGGCGAATGTCATCCCCGCCTCCGACTTCCTCAAAAACCTGACCGGATCTTCCCCCCATGGACGTTTTCTACTCCTCCCCGACGGGGAAGAAAGAGAAACCGCTTCTCAGTCAGCCTGCCGCGAGGCGGGAGGGCTCGGCCTCCTCAAAGCCAACGTCAAACCCGCCGAAGGGATTCAAGGCCGGTTTTCACGGCTGATCGAAGCGGCGATCGTGCCGGATCTCAGAACCGCGGTGGGCCTGTGGCAGCAGCATACCGAAGCAAATTTCATCACGGTGGACGGCGACGTACTGCATGCTTCCGGCCTGGTTGTCGCCGGTCCCCAAAAGGAAGGCCTGTTCGCCCTCACCCAAGACATGAAATCAGCCCGGGTTAAACTGACGGGACTTGAGAAAGAGATTGTTCCGGTGGAATCCGAAGTCGAAACGAAAACGACGGCACGGAAAGAGAGCGAAGTTCGCATCCGGCGGTTTCGTGAAGACATAGCGCGCCTGGAGCGCACAATCGTTTCCCGGGACAAGGAAAAAAGCTACCTTGCCGCGGAAATAGCGAAGATATCAGACCGAACCCAAGTTTTTGAAAGCGAAACCGAGGTTCTCGCTCAGGATAAAAAGCGGATGGAGGCATCCATTCGGCAGGTCAGCACACACCTCACCGAGTTGGAGCGGGAAAGATCCGCGCTCCGGTCATCGATCGAAGAACAGGAAACATCTCTTGCTTCGCTGCAGGAAGCGAGTGAACACACGAGAACCCGCTGTTTCGAATTGCAGTCGGGTCTCGATCTGACGGAAGAGCGGATTAAAAATTTGAAGCAGCAGAACCGCAATATTCTGCAGCGTCGCGAGAACATTTCTTCAAAAATCGAAAATCTGGAGAATGAACTGCGGTCTGAAGAAAAAGAAGAAGCGGCGCTTAAACAGGATATATTCGATCTGACCCAGGAAGCAGGGAAACTTGAAAGGGAGCTCCGCGATAAAGAAAGCGAAATGCTGGAAAAGGAAAGCGGATTGAAACGGCATCAGGAAAAGCAGGCGGAGAGCGAGCAGGGCCTGGATGAACAGCGCATCAAATACGAAGCAATCAAGGAAGAGCGTGTCCAATGGGAAATAAAAAAAGCTGAGAGAGAGCGAGATCTGGTCAATCTGGAAGAAACGTGCTGGCAGGAGTTAAAGAAAACCATCGCCGAGGTCAAGCAGGAGATTTCCGCGGAAGATGTCGCCGACCGGGACATTGCCCCTCAGCTGGAAGAGTCGCAGGACAAGATTCAGCGCTTCAAAGCGGTCAATCTTATGGCGGAAGAGGAATACCGGGCCCAGAAAGAGCGCTATGATTTCCTCCTTCAGCAAAACGAGGACCTGCGCAGCTCCATCGACTCCACCAAGGAAGCCATCCGCCGGATCGATCAGGAAAGCCGGCATCAATTCCTCAAAGCTCTTTCGGAAGTCAATACCAACTTCAAGGATCTTTTCAGTCTGCTGTTCGACGGCGGTCACGCCGAGGTCAAATTAACGGATCCCGATCAACCGCTGGATTCGGGGATCGACATCATCGCTCAGCCGCCCGGGAAACGGGTACAAAGTCTTACGCTCCTCTCAGGAGGAGAAAAGACGCTGACCAGCCTGGCGTTTTTCTTTGCTCTTTTCAGATACAAGCCCACTCCTTTCTGTATCTTGGACGAAGTGGACGCCTCTCTGGACGAAGCCAATCTGCTGAGGTTTCTCAATCTGATGAAAAAGAATGAAGACGGCACCCAGTTCATCATCATCACGCATAATTTCAAATCCATGGAAGTCGCCGATTTCATCTACGGCACCGCCATGCCCGAGCCCAATTTTACCAATATCTATTCGGTCAAAATGGAAAAAAAAGAAACGGCGGAAGCTGAAAAACCGCCGGTGTCCTGAGAATCTCAGCCGACCTTGACGTCCCGGATATCTTCCCGGGATTTGGATTTTCCCAGCAGGTGTTTGATCCTGTATTTCGTCCAAACCAGGAAAAATACGATATAGACGCCGAGATGTCCTCCTGAAAACAAGCCCATAAACAGGGAGCGCCATTTGGACGGGGACAGGATGCGTTTTCCCGAGTCCCCTCCCCGCATGATCAAGTTTGCGATCTGAAACCAGGTCAGGCGATCCTTGAAAAGCGGGACATCGCCCTGCGCCGCGGGCAGCAAGGGGACCTTCCTCATGTCTTTCTTCTCGGCCCAGGAAAAATCTTGCGGGATAATGCCCTCCCGCTTCGCGATGAGCTCCAGCGGCGTGCCGGGATAGACATGAAGGATGGAGGTTGAAATCTCGGTTTTGGGATTGATCGTTTTCAGTTCATCGATGATCCGGATCGTGTCCTGCGCCTCCTCCCAGGTTTCCGTATGGTGGGAATAGATAATGAAGGCATCCGGAACAAAATCCAATTCCTTGGCCCAGCGCACGAAATTATAGGCCTGTTCAATATCGAACGCCTTGCCGACGATCTCTTTTCGAACCCGCTCGGCTCCGGCTTCCACACCGAAATGCCCCCAAACCAATCCGGCGTCCACCATTTTGGCCAGGAGCGGCTTGTCGACCAGGTCGATCCGGAATTCATTGCAAAACTTGATGTTGAGCTTTCGCTCCAGGATCATATCCATAATCCTGTGCAGCCGCCGAGGATCATAGTTCAGCGTATCATCGTAGAACCAGATGAATTCCGCTCCGTAGGCGTCGATGAGATGTTCGATTTCCTCAAGAACCCGTTCCGGCGAATTCCCGCGCACGCGCCTGCCCCAATTCGCGGGTGTTGCGCAAAAATAACAATCGAAAGGACAGCCGCGCGACGTCATGATGTTCTGGGCTTTTCTTTTCCGCCCGTCCGCGGTTTGAACCGTAAAATGGTACTTGTCCATGGGAACCAGGTGACGGGCGGGAAACGGCAGCGTGTCCAGGTCCTCGATCCGTTCTCTATCGCCCGTATATACGATCCCGCCGTTATGTCGAATATGCAGTCCCTCAACCTGATCGATATTTCCGCCTGACCTGAGCTCTCTCACGAGTGCCACCAGAGTTAGCTCCCCTTCTCCTTTGACCGTAATATCCACGTCGCGGACACGGCTCAAGGTTTCGGCGCCCGACATTGAGATATGGGGTCCGCCCAGCACCGTGACGATTTTTGGATCGACCTGTTTGGCGACGGAGGCCAACCGGAATGAATCAAACCGATTTTCCGTAGTGGTGGTCCCCCCCAGCAGGTGGGGACGGAATGCGCGGATGCGCTCACGAACATCCTTCCAACTCAATCCGAGGACATCCGCCGGAACGACATCCACCTCCACGCCTTCTTTTTCCAGAACCGCCGCCAGCGATAAGATGCCCAGCGGCGGCATGGAGGTTCCTTCACCCCAACGCTGAGCCACGTAACCCTGCGGTGGAACAAACAGCTGTACTCTCATGTTATCCCAGCTATTATAAATTACCGGGCGGAATGAGGAAAGCGCTTTCTCTTTACAAGCCGTTCCGGGAAACGGCTCCGGATCCGAAAATCACTGTTTTGCATGCCGGATTCCTCCGTAACCCCTCAATCCGCATCTGAAATCCCGCTTGCCTGTCATGAAATTTTTTGTCAGAATATTTGACATCGTATATGCATGCGATGTTTTAGGGTATTAATCCGAAAAGAGGAGTCAACGCGTGGCATATTTGATCACTATCCTGGCTTATCTCATTCTGATGCTGATTTTCGGCCTCATCATCTCGAAACGGGTGAAAAAAAAGGAAGATTTCCTGATCGCCGGGCGAACTCTGACGGCGCCTATCCTGGTTGGAACCCTGCTGGCCACCTGGATCGGATCGGGCGATATCTTCAGTGTATCCGATCTCAGTTACAATCATGGATACTCCTCATTGATCGGAAGCGCGGGGGGATGGATCGGAATCATCGTTGTTTTCTTCATCGCCGGTCGCGTGCGCCGTTTCGGACAGTTCACCGTCCCCGATATCCTGGAAGCCCGCTATGATAAATGGGCGCGTATCCTTGCGACCATCACCACGATCATCGCATACCTGACGATCGTCAGCTATCAATTTCGGGGCGGCGGCTGGGTTCTCAATACCATAACCGACGGAAGAATGTCCATCGAAACCGGCATCATCATCGTTGCGATCTTCGTCGTCGTCTACACTCTGTTGGCAGGCATGATATCGGTGGCATATCTGGATATATTCAATGGGATTCTCATCATCACCGCCGTATTCGTTGCCATTCCTTTTCTTATCAAGCATGTCGGGGGCATGGATTTTATCGCGGCGAATGTAACGCCTCGACGCCACCCGGTCCTGGGAAACATGTCCGGGATCCAGGCCATGGGGTATTTCGTGCCCACGCTGCTGCTGGCCCTCGGCAACGGCAACATGTATCAGCGGTTTTTTTCCGCGAAAAATGAGCGGGAGGCCAAAAAATCCGTTGTCGGCTGGGTTCTCGGCGTCGTCATGCTGGGCGTTGCGCTGCAGAGCTTGGCGGTTATCGGAAGCAGCGCCTTCCAATTGGGCGATAACATGCAGGGAAAGATCATTCTGGAAGTTGCTCACAAAGGCGTACCGGTCGCCGTCGGATGCGTTCTTATCGCCGCCATCGTAGCCATCATCGTATCCACGGCCAACAGTTTTCTACTGGTTCCCGCCACCAATGTTGTCCGCGATATATATCAACGCTTCATCAATTCCGACCTGTCCGACAAAAAGATGATTCTGTTTTCACGGCTGGTCGTCATCGGGCTCGGATTCATTTCTTTTTCGCTGATCTCCTTTTTCCCCCGGATTCTGGACGCCGCGTATGCGGCATACACGATATACGGAGCCGGCATCACTCCGGCCCTTATGGCCGTCTTCTTCTGGAAACGAGCCACGACCGCGGGAGGGGTCTCTTCGATCCTGGGAGGCATGACCGTCACCATCATCTGGGAGATCATCAATAAGATCCAGGGACAACTCCCCCTGGGAATCCCTGCAATCTACCCCGCCCTGTTCTGTTCGTTGGCCCTGCTTATCATTATCAGTCTGCTGGGCGAAAAACCGAAGCCCGACAAATGGAAACCTTTCTTCAAATAGGAGCCCCCATGCAAACAGGAATCATCAGAGATGCACGCTTCCTGGAACACGACATGGGAAGCGCCCATATCGAAAGCCCAAACCGGTTGGACGCCATCTACCGCATGATCGACCGGAAAGTCGATTTTCCTTTCCTGGATATTTCACCGCGACCGGCATCGGAATCCGAAATCCTGTATATTCATACTCCGGAGTACTATCGCCGGGTCCGCGGCACCGCCGGCAAACCGCATGTCCCCCTTGACCCCGACACCTCCACTTCCGCCCGTTCCTTTGAAACCTCTCTGCTGGCGGCCGGAGGCGTGCTCGCCGCGGCAGACGCCATCGTCGAGGGCCGGGTCCGCAACGCGATCGCCTTTATACGCCCGCCGGGACACCATGCAGAAATCGATCGGGCAAGAGGATTCTGCATCTTCAATAATATCGCCATCACCGCTGAACACTTGATACGCCTCCGTGGAATGAAACGTATTTTGATCGTGGATTGGGACATCCATCATGGAAACGGCACCCAGAATCAATTCTACGAGCGTTCCGACGTGATCTATGTCTCTATCCACCAATCCCCCTTTTTTCCCGGCACCGGATACTGGAGCGAAACCGGAAGAGGGTCCGGAAAAGGGTATACGATCAACGTGCCGCTCTCACCGGGCAAAACGGATGCCGACTATCTCTTCATCATGAAAAAACTGCTGGCTCCCATCGCGCTCCAATTCTCTCCTGATTTTATTTTGGTATCCGCCGGTTTCGACATCCATTTTTCCGATCCACTGGGGGGTATGGAGGTCACCACCGAGGGCATCGGCGCCATCACCCGGGAGCTCGTCGATCTGGCACGAAAAACCTGTGACAACCGGCTGCTCATCGCTTTGGAAGGGGGCTACAACCTGCAAGCCATTCAGGATGGAAGCTTGGAAGTTCTCCGGCAGCTTCATGGAAGCGGCCGCGCCACCACGTTTTCCGCGGAAGCATCGCCTGAAGCTTTGCGGGAGTTGGCGCCGGTGTTTGAGATGCACAACACTCACTGGAAAATATAGGCTTGAGCTGGATTATTCATGGAACAGGCTGATTAGATAAATATAAATCCTCCAATGGATATAAAACAATTATATAATCAGCCTGTTCCACCCTTTGGGCGCACCAATCTTACCACGTCGCCATCGTCGCATCCCGATCGACGTAGCCCGGTACGCCTCACGAGCTGCATCCTCGGCGCCACGGCAATCTTGGTCTCGTGAATAACCCAGACTTTTTTGGAGACCGTAGATTCTGCTCTTTCCTTAATACCCGGGTGGGGCGGGTCGGAAGGAACGGCGGTGTGAGGTCGTCGTTTAGATGGGATTTTAAACGCCATATAAATAGCGGTTTATTCTGCGGTTCCGTAACTCGTCCCTTTGGGGCTCAGACATACTCACCGGCCTCCTCCGTCGGCTTCCCTCACAAACCCCCATTTTCAGGCTAAATCCCATATGGCACTCCTCATCTCACACTGCCTTATCCTGGTTTTGGTGCTGAAAGACGTCTGGTTGCAGATTTGATTTCCACCTAAATACCCGGGTGGGGCGGCGTCAGGGTGGGCAGGAGGGCCTCGATTGAGTTACAATATGTTGTTTATGATGTATAGTCTTTATGTCATACGTCATCTATTGGAGACAAAACGGCCTCCGGTTTATATATACCGACTGAGGAAGCATTTGGCATGCCGTTTGCATTATATTGAAAGTGAAGGAGTGGAGGAGAATATGAGAATAAAAATATTTTCAGCAGTCACCGCCCTCATTTTCTTGACCGGCATGACGATCCCTATCCAAGCGCAAACCGATGATTATACCGAGCCGTCGTTTGTCCGGCTCAGCCATATAAGCGGAGGGACATTTCTCCAGCGCGCATCGGATCTGGCATATGAAGAGGGCGAAATCAATATGCCCATCGCCACCGGCGACAGAATCGGAACCACCGACGGCAGGGCGGAAATCTGTCTGGGAAACGGGAACTACATCCGATTGGATGAAAACACAAAACTCGATTTCCTACGCCTTCCCGACGCCGAAAATCCGCTGACACAGATCCAAATCTGGTCGGGAAGCATTTACGCTCGTATCTCCTCCCTTGAAAACGAAAAGGATATCGAAATCCATACTCCCGATGTTTCCTTATACATCCTTGATATCGGTTTGTACCGTTTCGATGCCCGATCGAATCCGGAAACAACGGTCCTGGTTTTTAAGGGACTGCTGGAAGCCGCGGGGAAAGACCGTTCGGTTCTGGTTAAAGATGCGCAGCGTCTGATCGCTTCCGAAGGCCAGCTTTCGGACAGCCCCAGCATGTTTCTGGCCGTTGCCGACGACGGATTCGACATTTGGAATGAGGACCGCGACACTCAAATATTCAGGCATCTGGCCCAAGAATATCTTCCCGAGGAATTGGATGATTTCGAGACCGAGCTTTCGGATTACGGGAAATGGACCACGATGGAACCTTACGGTTATGTATGGGTTCCGCAAGGAATGGGCGTCGGCTGGAGACCGTATTCGAACGGACGCTGGATCTGGATGGCGCAGTGCGGATGGACATGGCTTCCCTACGAATCCTGGGGTTGGGCGCCTTTTCATTACGGAAGATGGCACTGGGACCTGGGGCTCGGCTGGTACTGGATCCCCACTACGGTTTGGGGACCGAGTTGGGTCGGATGGTACTCCGGCGCCGGCTACTACGGTTGGGCTCCTCTCAGTTATTACGGACATCCCGGGGTCATCATCAATAACGCCTATTATGCGCGCTATTCCGATCCTTATCCCATGTCCTCAAGAGCTTTGACCGTCGTCCATAAAAACCAGCTCCAATCCCGTAATCTTTCCCGCGTCGCATTGAGCGAAACGAAAGTCCGGAGCATTGGAAAAATGAACGTCGTTCGGAGGGGGCCCGATTCCCGACCTGCCTCTTCCAAGTTGTCAGTCCAGAGGTTGGACAGAGATAACAAGGTGCTTCTCCACCGCGGAGAAAGTCCGGTGCGCTACCGGACCGGCGAATCGAGCACCAACCGCACCGCACGAACCGGCTCCTTTAAAACGGGATTATCGGAGGCCCGAAAGACACGACCGAGCATGAGCCGAACGCTTTCGACACGTACAAAACGCGGATACCCGTCCTCATCCTCCATAACATCGAAAACGATTTCACGCGGTTCCGCGTCTCGGTCTTCATTAGGACGATTGTACAATTATATTTCAGGAAGCAGCGGCAGACGGTACATCAAAAGCTCAAGTTCCCGAAAGTCATCCGGAAGTTCTTCCGGCATCTCATCCCGCAAAACCACTTCCCGCTCTTCCATCAGCCGAAGTCCCTCAAAAAGCTCATCTCGTTCCCGCTCCACAACAACGCGAAGCAGCAGGGGGTCGAAAACGAGAAAATCATCCTCCTCCGGATCCAAAGTCAGGAAAAAGTAGAACACCTTTTCTATTGAGCTCGTAAAAGAGGGGAACAAACGGGTTTTTTGTATTCGCCTGTTTATTTGCCGATGAGGGAATAGTAATCCAAAAGCATCAAATGATCTTCGTGCGAACAGAATCGGTTCGGTTCGGTTCCGGGAATAAAAACCTCTTTAAACGGAAACAGACAGAACGGCGTCGCCAACAGACCGGTTTTGCGGTCGATCTCGGCGAATGAAAGGTTCGGAGGCATGATGAATTCTTCTTGCACCACTTCTTCACCATTTTCCTCGGCCAACGCTTTTTCGTCTTCGATCAGGTGACTGAAAAAATCGATCCACGCCGGCAGAGCGGCTACGGCACCCGACTGACGATCCCCTATGGGGATGCGCCCTTCCCGATGTCCGACCCAAACCCCCGCACACAGGGAGGGGGAAAACCCCATGAACCAGGCATCGCTGAAATCATCCGTGGTTCCGGTTTTCCCACCCAGAGGTTTATCCAGAAAACGCGCGGCCTGAGCGGTCCCGCGCAGCACAACGCCCTGCAGGAGCGAGGTCATGATATACGCGATTTGAGGGGAAATGACTTCCTCGGATTCGATTTTGCTCTCTTCCAGTATGTTTCCTTCCTTGTCTTCGATCCGCGTGATTAAATACGGATGGATCCTGATTCCCTGGTTCGGAAATGTGGTAAAAGCTGAAACCAGTTCGATCATTTTTATTTCGAAAGCCCCCAGAGACAGCGACAGGTATGGGTAAATGGGAGAAGTGATCCCGAATTTTTTCACGTAATTAACGCCGGTCTGGGGCGAAATATAGTCGAGGATCTTGGCGGTCACGATATTCCGTGATTCTTCCAATCCCCAACGCAGCGTGATCCGCCCCTTGTATCTGTGATCGTAATTGGGCGGATCCCAGATCTCTCCCGACCATTTGTCGGCAAAATCCGTGAGTTCATCTATGATCGGACTGGCGGGCGTGAATCCGTTCTCCAGAGCCGCCGTGTACAACATGGGCTTGACGACGGATCCGGATTGACGTGTCGCCTGAGTCGCATTGTTCCATTCGCTTCGCTTGAAGGAATACCCGCCCACCATGGTCTTGATCTGGCCGGTTTGCGGTTCAATAGCCAGAAACGCCGCATCGAGTTTAGGTTCCTGATCGAGGGCCGCGGTAAGCTCCCATTTTTCCTCATCCTTTTCGAGTATTTTCACCAGTATGATATCGCCGCGCTCGATGATTCGGGTCAGGTCATCGGTTTCGGTCCACGCGATATCGCGGTTGGTGAGTTTTCCCGTATACTCGCCGATACGCAGGATCGCTTCGCGCTTGGTCACCGAAAGCACAAGGGCTTCAATCTGGTCGTCCACATCTATCTCTGAAACCCGCCAGCTGGAGAAAAAC
>Ga0180434_10005442_pt1 | contig 14980 bp, 20 predicted proteins | sample SS_ome_7_FD_132453 | JGI IMG/M metagenome (GOLD analysis project Ga0180434, IMG submission 132453) | Hypersaline lake sediment archaeal communities from the Salton Sea, California, USA - SS_1_D_2 metaG | ecosystem: Environmental > Aquatic > Non-marine Saline and Alkaline > Hypersaline >...
CGCCGGCCGCCCCAGCCGCTTCTCCAGCAGGTCCTGCTCCTCGTCGCGGCCAATCGCAATCTCCTGAATCTTCATGCCGTGTATCCTCCTTCAGTCCATGCCTTCGATTGCCGTGGGCGTCGGGCCGCGTTCCCATCGCCGCCGTTCATCCCCCGAGAAGCCCATCCCGCGCAGCCCCGCTGCGCCGCTCTCCCAGGACCCGCGCCCCGACAGCAGGCGCGGGCTGCTCGCCGGCGACCGCGGCCCCAGCAGGTGCGGCTGCGCGGCCTCGCCCAGCAGCAACATCCCCAACCCGACGGCGCAGGCGCAGTCGTCGTGCGTGTGCGTGCAGTGATTTACCGTGAAGCCGCCCGGCCGCGCCTGCACGCGCAGCCCTGCGAGTTCGTCGCGCAGCCCTGTGTGCTCATAGCACTTCAGCCGCCCCTGCCGCACGGCGAGCAGCAGTTCACCGAATAGCCGCGCCCGCGACTGCGCCGTGATCTGCAGCGCCTCGACGCTCACGCCCTCGGCCTCCAGTTCCTGGGCCATGAGCAGCGACTGCCAGGCATCCAGGCGCACCGGCGCACGACCGAAGCGCGCGCTGGTGTCGCGTATCCACTGCCGCACGGCCGCCAGGTCAACCGGCGCCTCGCGCGATCCCTGCCAGACCGCCAACACGTCAACGCCGAAGCCCTCGCCCTCGTGGTGAACCACCGCGCAGGCCGTCCGGTCCTCGGCGACGCCCAAGTCCACGCCGATGGCATAGCGCCGCCCCTTCGCCGGGGCCTCCGTCGCCGTCCGGTCATCGAAGACACCGGCGACCTGCTCCGCCGACAGCGCCGCGTCACCCCCGGCGCTCCAGGTGTTCCGCAGGTAACGGTCATAGGTCGCCGGATGGAGCAGCGATGCCATCCTGTCCAGGAACTCCGCCGGCGTCCAGGGCGCCGTTTCCTCGCGCCGGTGAAACCGGCAGGTCGGGTCCTTCCTCACCGCCTCGCGCAGGTCATACTGCCACGACGGCAGACAGCCGGCCTTGGTGATGACCAGCACCGTCGCGTTGCGCTTCGAGGTGGCCGTGAGCGTCGCGTCCGACAGCCGCTGCGCCCCAGGCAGCCATTCCGCGATCTCGTCGAGCACGACGAAGGTTGGCAGCAGTCCCCAGATAGACGGCCCGTGCGCCTCCTGCACGTGGAGCATGGAGTCGGCCGCCTCGACGCGGGCCTCGTTCGTGGTGAACGTCACCAACCCTTCGAGGCCGCTGCGTCGCGCGAGGCCGCGCAGCAAGTCGAGCAGAATACCCGCTTGATCTGCGTCGGCCGCGACGACATAGCCGCGTTGCCCAGGCGCCCCGCACAGAAGACGACCCAGGCTCCAGGCCGCCGCGATGGTCGTCTTCCCGCAGGCCCTCGGCCACTCGATCCAGGTCAGCGCCGCCGTGTCTGCATCGGCGAGCGCCGCGCGCTGCCAGTCCTGCAACGCATCGCCCAGCCGCTCGCCTGTGTCAAGCACAAGCGCCTCGCGCAAGCCGACTTCATCGCGCCCACGCAGCGCCTGCGAGATGTCCCCATTCATCGCCTCACCTCAGCCCAGCAGGCGGGGCGGCAGGTTCGAGCGGACCACAGAACCCACCGCCCCCAGCCACCGTGCCCGTCGGGGAAACCCCAGGGCCGGCGACTCCAGGGGGCCGCGCCCGGATGCCAGGCCGCGTGCTGCATCGAGGAAGTCGCGGCTGCGCGTGTCCGCTCAAGACGCGCCCGACGCGGCCCCTTGTCATCGAGAGTAGCCGTGTTCCCGCGTCCAGGCCGCGTACAGGTCCGCATCTTCGCTCAACACCTGCACCTCGGCCTCGCCCTCGCTGATGCCCGGCAGCACCCGCCCGTTCTCGACCTTCGAGCCGGCCTTGTCCATGACCGCCTTGACGCGCTGCTCCAGCACCGCGGCCGGCCCGCCCTGGTCCTCGAAGTCCTTCTCCACCGGCTGCCCGAAGTCGTCGGCCGCCTCGATCCCGTGCTTCACGGCGTAGTCATACACGCCCTTGACCTCGGGATCGAGCGCGCGCCACAAGGTCTCCGGGTCTCCCGGCCACGCATCGCACGCCGCCTCGACCATCTTCCGCACCCGCGCGAACCCCGACGCCCGCGCCGCCTGCACCTCGCCCAGGTCCGACTTCACCAGCAGGAACTTCCGCTTGTTCGCCGCCTTGGCCACCAGCGAAATCTCCTCGATCTCCAGGTCCGTGATTTCCGGCATCGCCCTCGCTCCTTTCACCTCGGCAGCCATTGGCCCGTGCTGCACAGTTTGAGCCCGGCCTTCGGGTAGTCGCCCGCCCCCAGCGACGACAACGCCAGCGACAGCCTGTCGTACTCGCCCCCCGCCTCGTGCGGCTGCACACCCTCGTACTTCAGCAGCCGCAAGCGGCCCAAGTCCATACCCGCCAGCGTCGCCAGCGCCGCGTCCGTAGTCCCCGTCTCGCGCTGCACGTGATCTAGCACCGCGCCCAGCGCCATGCCCGTCCAACCCTGCGGAAACGTCATCCTGCGTTCACCTCCTCGCCGGCCTCTTCGGCCGGCCGACTCTCGATCTCCACCGCGCGGCCTTCCCTCGCCGACCTCAGCGTCGCCCGGGCGACCGCCAACGCCTGCTCTTTCCGCCGCAGGTCGTCGAGCAGCCCGTCGCAGACCGCGCCCAGCGCCGCCGGCCCCACGTCTGGCCGCAAGCCCTCCCGCGCCCGCCGCAACGCCACCTGCGATTCCGCCACTGCGCGCTCGCACGCCTCGACCTCGCGCACTAACCCCGCCTCGTCGCAGTCCAGCACCTCGACGCCCGCCTGCTCCAAGCGGCGCCGCTGAATCTCCACCCGCAAGTTCTCGGCCGCACGCTGCGCCCCCGCCAGTTCCCGCCGCTTCGCCTCCACGCGCTCATCGAGCACCTTCTGCAGGTCGGCATCGGGGCCGTCCCCGTCCGTCGGCCGCCCCCGCGACGCCAGCCACGTGCGCTTGTGCTGCGCCCGCTGGGTGCTGCTCATTCGCGCCCACGCGTGCGCCACCACGCCGAACACGTAGCCGTCTCGCGTCTCTGTCTCGCCCATGTTCCCTCACCTCCTCACCCAGAATCGTTTCTAAGGGCCGCTTCGTGTTCGGCCCTCCTCTCCACCACCCCGGCGCCGAACTCGCAGCCTGGGCGACACAGGGCGAAAGGGCAGGCCCTGTGGCGCGTCATGGCGTCCGCTCCTGGCCGGGTCCGCCACGCAGGAGCCGCGCCCACTCATGTTCCGGCCCACCCGACTCCAGCAACCGCGCCGCGAACCCCGACAGTAACTGCTGGCGCGACACGTCCGCCCGCGTCGGCCGCCGCCCCGACGCCAGGTATTCATCCTCGGCCATCGCCAAGGAGGCCGCGGCCCGCACGGCGTCTCTCGCCGCCCTGTCGAGGTCCCGCCAGGGAACCCCGAAGAGCCGCGTGCTGTAACTCTCCAGGCGCTCGCGCCATCGGCGGCCCGTCGTCGTGCGCGCATCGCGCCAGGAATCCGGCTCCGATCCGTCGCACCACCGCGGCCGTCGCCGCCGCTTCGTGCCGTTGTCCCGGCCCGAACTCACCCCGAACCGCCCTTCCTGGCAGCCCCAGGAGCCCCCAAAGGTCGTGATTGAGCGCCTCGCCCGATCCACGCCCTGCGGCCTCTACGGCCACCCTGGGCGTCTCCTGGGCCGTTTGGCGGTAAGAGCGGGGTCGCGCTTTTCCGCCTCACAACGTCTCTCCACCGGCCACCGCGGCCGGTCCCTGGGCCGCTCCGGCGCTCGCCTCGGCCAGGGCGGCCTCCCGGCCTGCCATCTCGGCCAACCTTGACAGCCTTGCGCCCTCGGCCTGGAGGTCGCGGTGCTTGCCGTGCTTGGGTGGCCTGCCCTTGCTTGCCATCATCCTCTCGACGGGCAGCAGCCAGCCGCAGCAGCCTGCCGCGTTCTTGCACTCGGCCGCGAACTGGCGCAGCAGGCCAGGCAGGGGCAGGTTGACCTCGGTGGCGAGGTGTTCTGCCAGGCCGTTCCATCGCAGGCGCCTGCCCGCAACCAGGGCGTCCTCCAGGTGCGCGACGAGCAGGTCGCCCAAGTAAGTGCGTCTCACCAGGGTAGCGCCTCTAGTGAACCGCCCTCCGCGACGGCGCTGGATCAGCCCGGCCTTCACCAGCCTGGTCGCCGCTGCGTGTGTGGCGACCTGGGCCGAGCGATTACCCCGACTGTCCTCCACGTCAGACGAGGGCCGCCACGGGCTATCATCGCCCGACAGGGTAGCGAGGTATGTTGCTTTGTAGGAGTCCTCGCATCCGATGTTGAGCAGGATGGTGCGTTCGCGCTTACCGAAGCGGCGACCTCGCAGGGCCATCGCGTAGGTTGCCGCCTGGCGACAATGGGAACACGGCAGACATTTCCACTGACGCAGCAGGGCAACGCCATCATCCTGCGGGGCCAAAGCCTCGATGACCCGGCACTCCTGGCCCTCGCATGGCAGCACGAAACGTTGCATAGTCTCCGCCGTTGAAAAGGACTCAACCTCTGGTGCAGCCGTCATTCCTGGGCCTCGCCGTCGGATTCCAGCCCCATCCGCGCGGCTGCACTGCCGACGGCCTCGGCGAAGGCTTGCACCTGGTGGGGCGGGATGGAAACGCCCTTGCGCGTGGGCAGGGATTCGCCGGCGTCGTTCTGGTAGTAGGTGCGGATGTCGAGGCGGGGTTCGCCGTGCCATTCGGTGACGGCGATGACGATGGTTTCGGTGGCCGTCTTCTCGAGGCGGAGCAGTTCGGTTGGGGCTTGGCCGGGTTGTTCACTCATAGAAGGTTCTCCGGGGTTCCCGGGGCGCGCGGCGCGAAGCGCACGCGCCGGAGGCAAGGCTCGGCAGGTTCGTAACGAAGTAAGGCTCGAAAGGCTCGCGCGCGCGATACAAGGGGGGTTGCAGGAAGTGCAAGCCTGCCTTGCGGAACCTGCAAGGGGGGGTTGCGGAACCTGCAACCCTGGGTTGCGGTTCTTGCAAGGCCGAGAAGTTCCGAGATTCGTGGCGGGTCATTTCTCAGGCGCCCTCTCGGCGAGGTGCAGGAGGCGTTGCATGGGGGCGTTGTAGCCGAAGCCGAACCCCCAGTTGGCGTGCGTGCGGATGTCGAAGCCTTGCCAGCGCAGGCGGTAGAGCGCACGGCGGGCCTGCCACTCGGTGAGCCCGAGTTTCTCAGCGAGGGCGCCGGCGGGAACCCACCGACGGTGGCGGTTGGCACCCGGCACCATCTCGCCAGCGAAGAGGATGAGATTGCTTCGCTCATCGAGTTTCCAAGCGCTGCAGCAAATCCAGAGCAGGATGCGCTCGACGGGGCGGAACGCGCCCCAACCTGTGACCGGCACGCGCGCCCACCGCACGCCGCGCCTCGGCACGAAGCGGCGCGTGCCGTCCTCCGCCGTCGTCTGCCGACGAGAGGTTGCAGCGCCATCGGCCGGTGTTGCGCGTCCGGTTGCGGCGATTTCGGCAAGGTCGCCAGCATCCAGGCGCTTTCGCCAGAGGCGGGGCTGCTCAAGGTCCGGTGCCATGTTCGCCGCCACCTCGGCTGGGATGATGGTCAACGCGGCGGGGCCGTGGTGAGGTGGCACCACGACCACCGCCGCGATCCGATTCCGCTTCGCTGACCAGCCGCGCCCACGCCTGCTCGGCGAGGGCTTCGCCCAGGAGTGCAAGGAGAGCAGCCAGGCCCGGCTTGATCTGCGTGGAGGGCGGGGTCATGGCGCCCCCCCCTCGGCCTCTGCCCGCTGGAGGCGCTTGCGCCACACCTCGTGGCGCCGGGCGACGCGCTGGGCGTCAAGGCCCACGGCATCAAGCAGGTCGAGGACAGGTGGGGGGACGCCGCGGCGACCGGCGAGGGCTGCGGACACGGCTTCGAGGTGGCTGCCGCTCACTCTGGCAAGCCGGGTCTGCGTAAGGCCCAGGAGGTCGAGCGCAGCCTGGAGAGGGCTGCCAGGGGAATTACTACGCGCTGTCGTTGCTGCCACAGAAAACGCCTCCAGCCGTCAGACCGGAGGCGTCGGGTGCCTACTCGCTCAGTCTTCGGGACAGGTTAGCCCTGCCCTGCTCCGATTGTCTCTGAGATCATAACACAGGCTCAGACCGTTGTCAAGGGCCGCGCCCCCACAGAACTGCAAGCCTCTGAAACGGAGCGCCGTGCCGGATGTTCACCACAACCACGCCGGCCGGCCCCGCCCGCAGCAGGGCCTCCACCAAGCCCTGCCCTACCACCCGGCCATCGCGCCGGTCGGCGATCTCGACCTTGGGAACCGAGGGGTTCTCATACACCATACGGCACCAGCCCGCGGAGGTTGACGTGTTGTGTGCCGGATCGAGCCCGCCATAGTCCTCCCAGCGCACGCCGATCTCACGCCCCGCCTCGATGATGACGTGGCCGTAGCCGCTGCGTTTCACGACGTGCTCGATGGCCTCGGCGACGCGCCGGGCCTTGGCCTTGACCATGCCGGCCTTGACTAGCACGGCCTCCATCTCGGGTAGAAACGCGCTGGGCAGCATCGCCTCCACCCTACCTCTCTGCCGCCCCCTCGTCAAGCCCCGGCGTAGGCTGCGACCTCGCCGGGCGTCATCTTCCGCAGGCCGTCCAAGGCCGCTTCAGCGAGGCGTGAGCGCCAAACTCCGCGCATCTGAGGGATGAAACAACCCACCGGCCGCGGTGCCGTAATCTGTGCGACCAGCACTCCCCCGCTACCATCGGAAAAGAAGACGTGTCGTCTCTGGCGGCACGTCTTTTCCGATTGTAGCGGGTATCCGCCGATACGTCACGAAAAGAAGACATGGGGCTTGGGGTGGGCCCTGCAGTCTCCTGGGTGGACCTGCGGCCACGGGAGGCGTTGCCGCGCTCATCCGCCTCCGGCCCGTCGCGCCCCATGCTGGGCACGACCCAGAAGTAGCCTTTCCCGGTTCCCGACGCCGGATCGAAATCCACGCGCCGCAGAAAGGCGCGGATCAGCGTCCGCTTCTCGTCCATCGTGCCCGCTTCGAGCAGCCGGTCGAAACCGCGCGCCAGGGCGAAAGCCTCCTGGGCCAGGGCCTGCGCCTGCTTTTCTCGATCCTGCTGTTCAGCGGCCGCAGCCTCCTGGCGCTCCAGTTCGGCCATCTCCCCTCTCATCTTCTCGATGCGCCGGTCCACGAACTCGCGGTTGGTCGCGGTGATGTTGTCGAGCAGGTTCTCGATCTTCGCCTCGATGTCAGCCCGGCGCTGCCGCAGGGCGGCGACTTCCGAGCCGTCGAAGGTGCCTGCGCCGACCGTCTCCTTCTCGATCAGGCGCCGCAACTTCTCCTCGCCGCCTTTGTCCAGGTAACTGTGGACGATGCGGCTGATCTGCTCCCACACCCAGTTCTCGATCAGGTCCTGGGGGATGACGGCGCGCTGGCAGCACGAATTGCCCTTGGCGACGTAGCCGTTGCAGGCGTAGTAGAAGTTCTTGACCTGGGACCCATCGTTGCGCTTGCGACCCTTGGCCGTGCTGTATCCCTGCCAGCGGTGACCGCAGCGCTGGCAGTGGATGAGCCCGCTCAGCAGGTAGGGCGAGGTGGCGCCGCGTCCGCCGCGGTAGGTCTGCAAGCCGGCACCCCGCCGGCGGGCCGCTCTCTTCTTTTGGGCCTCCTCGAAGAGGGTGCGCGAGATCAGGGGCGGATGGGCGTCCTGCACCACGATCCAGTCATCGGGCCGGTTGTGCTCCGGCCCGTTACCGGGGATGCCCCGGCGGGGCACCGCGTGGCCCTTGCTGACCCGGTGGAACCGCGCGAAGGTGAGCCGGTTCCAGACGAAGTCGCCCACGTAGGCCGGGTTCATGAGCAGATCCCGGATGGTGGTCATCGCCCACATGCCCCCGTGCATGGAGGACCACTGGCCGCCGCGGGGGGACTGGACGCCATGTTGGTTGAGGCGCTCGGCGATCCCCTTGAAGCCCAGGTCGTCGTGGGCGTACCAGCGGAAGATGTTGCGAACGACCTCGACGCGCTCGGGAGCGCTGGGAACCAGCCGGCAGCGGTCGCGCTTGGTGAGGTTGAGCGCCTCGCCCCTGGGGATCTCGCGCACGACCCTCCCCTCTTCGTCGAGTACGACCTTGCTGCAATCCGTCTGGTAGCGCACGGACATGAGGAACCGGCCGTCGACGGAGTAGTAGGCCAGGTCGTACCCATAGGGCGGCGTGCCCCCGCTCCACCAGCCGCCGCTGCTCCGAGTCAGCAGGCCCCGGATGGTCACCCGCGAGAGGTCCTTGGACTCCTGGCGCGCCTGCCACTGTTTGACCGGGCGGACGAGGTCGTCGCTGTCGTCGCCGTTGAAGCCCTCGGAGACGTAGACGATCTCCACCCCGGCCTTGCGGAGTTGGAAGCGGAAGTAGCCGGCCTCGTCGTTGTCCAGCCGCCCGAATATCTTGACGTCATAGACCAGGACATTGCGGAACGGGCAGTTCGGGACGCCGGCGTCCTCGATCAGCCGCAGGAAGGCCTTGCGCTGCTCGGCCGTGGTGCCGCTGACGGCATCGTCCACGTAGAAGTCGAGCAGCTCGTAACCGTGCTCCTCGGCGTAGCGCTCGATGGCCTTGCGCTGGTCGCCGATTGACTGCTCTTGGCGGTCGGTCGAACGGCGCAGATAGCCGACCGCCGGCCGGTACTCCTCGTGGTTGTTGCGCATCGCTTCCAACCGTCACCTCCCGGGGGCCCTAGGCCTTTCGGCCATTCCTCGCTCAAGGTTGCGAGGAAGTCAAGTCCGGCGAGGCGGCCGCGGCAGGGTCCTGGGGCGCTTCAGGGCCTGCCTGGCGGGCCTGCCGGGCCAACCGGACGGCCCAGGCCGCCAACACGTGCATGACCTCCGCCATGACGGCCTGTTGAGAGCCCGGCATGGGCAGGTGCTCCGCCTCCAGGGCCAGGACGTGTATCTCGCCGCGTGTGCGGCACACGGCGGCTTCAGCGGCGGGTTCCGGGGCAACGTGCGGGGCTTGTAGGCGATCCATGGGGCACTCTCCTGCAATATACCTACGGGAGCGAGGCGCGAAGTGTCGAAAACACGTCTCGCCGGCCGAGCGCAAGAGCAGACCGAATGACGCGGCCGCAGATCACAGGGGCATGCCCGCCACAGCGGGCCAGAAACCTTCGAGTGCTAAGCGAAGGTCTTGGCGGAGAACTTCGATTATACCCTCGACCTTCTCGGTTCAGAAGGCGGGCGGCATTGGCCCGGATCGGCCTATTCTCCTAGGCGCACCGAGGCACGGGTCCATCTTGACACAAACCTCCGTTCGTATTAGACTCATGCCACCTCGCCGTCGGCGGGGGTTCTCTCTTTGTCTGTGCGCAGCGGCGCTGGCATCGCAGTCCGCCATCCCGGACAGGAAGCCAACCGCGCCGAGGCGGCCGAGGGCGAGCGGCCTAATCCGCATCGAATCCCAGTGATACAGCAACGGGAAGGAGACATGAGTGATTCGGGATGTGAAGCGTTTCGCCAGCAAGAAGTTCATCTCTACGGTTGACTTGGACTTATTGAGACGATTCCTGGAGGCATACCGCAAGCAGATCAGCCTCGATATCGATGCCCTCTGCGAGGACAACGAGAAGACGCGGGCCCTGCTGTTTGACTACTTCGTCAAGGCCGACGAGCACTATCCGCCCCAGATGTTGGACGATCTTCATCGCATCGCCGAGCTGAGCACGGAGGCGGGCGCCCGCCACCTTCGCCACCGCGCCGAGCTGGCGGTTGTGGAGATCATTCCGGCTCACGAACTTGAGAACGACGACGGCTTGCAGTTCAACCCTCGATACCTCGCTTTGCGGGCGTTCCTCGATCAGCCCGACATCTTCGAGGCCGCGCTTGACTGGGTGGCGTTTGACGATCAGCGTAGCCCGGCTGAGTTCGTGGGGGCAGACGAGAACGTCAAGCCTCACCTGGGGAAGGAAGCCCGAGAGGCATTCAAGCAGCAGGTCGGCGAGTTCTTCAGGGATCGTTACCAGGGACGCTACTGCGAGGTTCGCTCGTACGATGACGAAGACGGCGTCTACATCCTTGTGGCTCATGGGAAGCAGCCGGTGAGCACCCTAGTGGTGATCCAGGACAAAGAGCGCCCTCTTACCTTCCGCGAGATAAAGCAGGATCTCCTGATCTACCATCAAGCCACAGGGCGACTGAAGGTTACCGCCAGCAATGAGGAGGAGAGGGAGCGCCTGTGCGCGATCTTTGCGGCCACGATTCTGGGAAAGCCGAAGTCCTTCGAGCATGACGACTGTCGACGCCTCTACACACTCGACCCCATCGCGCAGGCCGGGGCGGCCTTCCGACTCAATGGGGAATGGGACCCCGACCTTGCGGAAGCCGCGGTGATCGAGATCCAGTTCTACAACCAACTGCGGGGGGGCTGGATTGTGACGATCCGCGACGCGAAGGACGCGATCGCTCGGCTCTACGAGAAATGCCCCGAGACCAACCTACGGGAAGCGCAGATCAACTACGTGAGGATCCGCTTCACCTTCTGGGTCAGAGGAAGGAAACGCAGGAAGACGGTGAAGATCAAGCCGCCCAGTCTGGCCAGTTTCAACCGGACTTCACTGGAAGCGAAGGTGATGGAGCACTTGAGGCGCAATGGCTTCTGTCTTTCCCGACACGCTGCTGCGGCTGCTGCTTGAGCGACTGGACGCCGAGCCGGCGCCAGTTCTATCTGGGGTTGAGGTTGTCCGCTACCCAGCGGCGGAACTCGACCGGATCCTCGAACTCCGTTTGCTGACAGAGATCGGGCAGCTCCAGGAGCTCGGCCCGTGCGAGTGCGGGGCCGACGGCTGCTGGCAGACTGTTCATCGGGCGGAAGGCAAGCTCTGGGCAGTCTGCCCCAACGCCAGCCTGCCGCCGCGGCCAATCACTGAGGACGAGGTTCGCCAGTTCCGGATCGAGGTGCCGACCTTCCACCAGTGCCTCCGGGAGACAAACCGGCTGGACGGCGATGCGATCACCGAGTTCACGCGCACGACTTGCTTCCTGGGGCAGGTCGCCGTCTCAGGACGCAAGGTACCCATCCTGCTCGTGCGTTGTCTCACCGTGCGCTCCGCCGAGAGAACGCTTTTCGAGATACGAGGACGACTGCCCGACAGACCCCTCATCCTTCTCACGCCGACGCCCCGCACGCTTGACCTCCACACCATTCATCACCTCAAGGCCGACGGTCTGGTAATCGCTCCGCTCACCGAGCTCCTGGAGAGCGCGGATGCAATGGCCTTGAACCGCCAGAAGATGGAATCCTTGCTCCGGCCCGCGAGCGCGACGCCAGCACGTAGTGCCACGCTGCGGCTCGATATCGGGCGGGCCGTCTGCGAATTTCGCAATGCCACGGTGAGACTGGCGAAAACCCCCTTTGACGTTCTTGTCCTTCTTGCCAAGGAAGCTCAGGCGGGACCGGGCTGGGTGTCGCGAGATCGCATCTTCGAGGCCTGCTGGCGCGAGGACTGGCAGAAAGGTGAGCCGCCGAACGAAGAGCAGATTACAAAGATGGTCAGTGAAGTGCGGAAGGCATTGCGCATAGCGGGTATGATTTCTACTGAGGAGGCCCGCGCGCTGGTACAGAGCAAAAGTAAGACGGGCTATCGGCTCGACTTGGGGCCGCAAGAGATATCGCTCGTGTGACAGGCTACAAAGCCAACACCAGATCGACGGGGAGCTCGCGCACTATTCGGGCGTTAAGGCCCAAACCGAACGTCGAGTACCGATAGGATGAGGATTCTCGACAACGGCTTACCATCGAGGCTTGAGGTTGGGGCCGAAAGGCTCCGCTCTTACCATGTCCTTCCTTTCCCGCTGTCCCGCAAGGTGGTCTACGAGTATCTGGGCGAGTACCACGATTGGAGTGGAACCGGCTGTTACAAGTGTCCGTGGCTTCTAGAGGTGATCGGGAGCAGCTATGGCAGCCCAACCAACTGCGGGTTTGTGTTGCCAGAGGCTTGCGCTCCGTTCTCGGTTCGAAGCGTGATGGTACAACTGGGGATGTCGTCCGACGTCAAGTGTCATCTCTTCGTTGCGCACGAATCAGATGAGTACGGTAATGACCTCTGGCGTGACGAGTGTGCCCCCGAATGCGGCGGCTGTGTGCCGGGCTTCCAGCCATGCCACCTGGTGGTTGGGTGGTCGAAGGGCAGCGCCACGTGCGTCGGTTGGCAGTTGCTTGAGCGGCTCTGCCAGTCCGAGCCGGAGCGAAAGGTGCTTTGGCAGTATCTTCGGTATGCAAAAGGGGCCGAAGTTCCCATGCTTTTGCCACAGGTCCACCTAGATAGGGAGCGTTACAGAATAGATTTCGTTGCGGTCGTCCCGAACAGCACGCGCGACCAATACACGCGGTACGCTGTCGAGGTTGATCCTCCTCCATACCACGGAAGCGGCATCGATTCCGGAAGACAGCAGCTGCTTGAGCGCCATGGGTTTGTGGTGCGAAGCTTGGACACCAAGAGCCGTTGGATTGACCAGGTGCGTGAGCTACTGGATGAGTTCGAATCGCTCATGGGCGCCTGAGAACACGGCCGCTTCCGGTGAGCGGGAGCGGCACGTGACGCTGGGCATCCTGCCAACCTCATAGACCTGCTGCCGAACCGCCTCGGCGGTTTTCTGCCCTCTCAACCCTTCTCCGCTTCGACCAGTTTTTCGCCAGAAACTTGCCAGCTTTTGGCCAGACCTTTTTCTGCCGCCTCTGCGACCATGAGGGCCGAGAGCCAAACGGCTCTACAACTCTCGGTCACGGAGGCAGCGTATGCGAAAGAGCGATCTCTCCCCTACCCGGCAACGCTTACTGGAGATCTGCCAGGAACTCGGCTTCGGCCGTATTGAGAACCTGCGGATCATCGGCGGCGAGCCCGCCCTCGAACCCCCGCCACGCATCCTGCGCGATGTCGTGTTCGGCAAGCACAACGGCCCTCGCTCCGAGCGCGAGGCCGATGACTTCATCCTGAAGACCCACGCCGTGGAGTTCTTCGCCTGCCTCGATGAGATGCGCGACGGCCTGATCGAGGTTCTGACTGTCAAGCACGGACTGCCATTTCACATGAGCGTTCCGGTTCCGGCCTGAGACCGGAGCCGCCATAGAGTCACCAGACAACGCACTGGCCGCAGAGCGGAGGTCGTTGTGGGTGTCGCCAAGCCGGCGAACTCGCAACGACTCTGATCGTTTTCTGACGTTCCACCGGATCTGGACGGCACCCGCCACGGGCTCCTCCTCGGCCGCGAGGAGGAAAGGATGGGTTCCGATCCTAGCCGCAAGGAACTCGACCCCGAAGCATTTCGCATCATCCGGCGCAAAGCGTTTCAACTGCTCGGCCGGGGCGGTCTTAGGAGGGACGACGAGCCGGATCTCGAGCAGGATCTCACTGTTCATGTCCTGGAGCAGCTTGCCAAGTTCGACCCAGCGCGCGGGAAACTCGGAGCCTTCGTCTCGCGAGTGGTGGAGCACAAAGCCGCGGACATTCTGGACGCACGGCGCGCCGCCCGCCGCGATTACCGGCTGAACGTCCGCTCGCTGCACGAGACCGTGGAAACGCCTGAAGGGGAAGAAACCAGTCTTGAGGATCTCCTCCACGAGGACGCCGTCCGCAGCCAACACGGCCTGAGCGGGCTGTCGCCGCAGGACCAGGCCGAACTCAGAGTCGACCTTCAGCGCGCCCTGGCCCGCCTCTCGCCAGAGCAACAGGACCTCTGCCGGCGGCTCCTGACCGCGACCGTCTCGGAGATCGCAGCCGCCCTGGGAATCCCACGCACCAGCCTCTACGGGCCGCTGGGCGGAATCCGGGCGGTCTTCGAAGAGGAAGGACTTCGGGACTACCTCTGACCGGCGCCGACACTTCGGCGCGCGTTCCCGTAGGTATCAACTGGGCAAGGTTGAGCCACCGAGGATGGAGAGGCCGATGACACCGGAGATCTTCCGCTTTCGCTTCGAACCGCATCTGCCCATGCGCGAGGTGCGCGATTCCCTGGAGCTCGCCATTCTGGCCGCGGAGGGGGTGCACGGACCTGCCCAGGTGCGTCTCGACTTCGGCTATTACGCCGATGACGAGAAACGTTCCCTGGTGGTGGACGCCCGAGCCGAAGCCGGCCGCACCGTAGCCCAAGTCTTCATCGAGTTTCTCACCCAGCAATTCGGTGAGCACACCTTCCGAGTCGAGAGAGTGGGACAGCAGCGTGAGGCCGACCTGGTGGCGGAGGTTCGCGGATGACGCCTCGCATGACCACCACCTACTCGATGTGGAGCCTGTTCCGAAACTGCCGGAAGGCGTGCTACTGGCGATACGTCCGGGAACTTGCGCCAATCAAGCGCGATCCTCGCCTGGGCTTCGGAACGCTCATCCACGAGTGCCTGGAGATCTGGCACCGTGATCGGGACCTCGCGGTAGTCCTGCTACACCTTGACCAGAGCCTCCCCCATCGGACCCAGGACGACGAGCAACGTCGGGACTGGCGCCTGGGCACCGCCATGATGGCCGGCTACGCGAGCCGCTACCCGGTCGAGGAGTTCGAGGTCGTCGCCCTCGAGCACACCTTCCAAGGCGAGATCATCAACCCGGCGACGCGTGCGCGCTCTCGCAGCTTCGTGCTGGCGGGCAAGGTAGATGGCCTGATCCGCATCGGGGACGAACACTTCGTGCTCGAGCACAAGACGGCCTCCAGCCTCGACGCCGACTACCTGGAGCGCCTCTGGACCGACTTCCAGATCACCCTCTACGCCCACTACGTGGAGCAGGCGCTCGGCATCCGCATCGCCGGCGTGCTCTACAACGTCCTGGTCAAGGCGCGCCTGAAACAGCGCCGCGCTGAGAGCGATGCCCAGTTCCAGGAGCGCCTGGTCGCCAAGTACGACCAGCCAGGGATGTTCCACCGGGAGATGCTCTATCTCTCCCGGGACCAGTTCACCGTGCTGCGCGCCGAGTTGTGGGAACTGACCCAGACCTTCCTGGACGCCCGGCGGCGGGACACCTGGTATCAGAACAC
>Ga0180434_10005444_pt1 | contig 14979 bp, 16 predicted proteins | sample SS_ome_7_FD_132453 | JGI IMG/M metagenome (GOLD analysis project Ga0180434, IMG submission 132453) | Hypersaline lake sediment archaeal communities from the Salton Sea, California, USA - SS_1_D_2 metaG | ecosystem: Environmental > Aquatic > Non-marine Saline and Alkaline > Hypersaline >...
AGGATAAGCAGCGGGGGCAGCGGGAGCATGAGCATAGACAGCGACAGCATCGGCATAACAGAAATCACATTCGCGGTCAGCGAGGACGTCAGCAAGCCCTCGCTCTCCGTGAGCGTCGGCAGGGAGGCTGACGTGCCTGAGATACCAACAGCCTCAGCGCAGGGCGCTCAGCAGCATACATACCAGTACCTGAGCATAGGCGCAACAAACATCGATGACGCCAAGCTCGCCAACGCGACAATACGCTTCAGGGTCAGCAACGCATGGATAGAGCAGAACCAGATTAACAGGTCCACAGTGAAGCTCAACCGCTACACAAATAGCCAGTGGACACCACTCGGCACCTCAGTGCTCACCCAGGACGCCAACCACACCTATTACGAGGCAACAACGCCCGGCTTCTCGTCATTCGCTGTAACGGGGAATATTGTTTCAGCCCAAGGCCTGCCAGAGGCGAACTGCACCGAAGGGGAAATGCAGTGCAGCCTAAACGAGCTTGTGGGGTGTGTTAACGGCACGTGGCAGCATGTCCTAACATGCGACTACGGCTGCTCCAACGAGACAGGCACATGCGTATGGAAGCAGGCAGAGCCGTCTGGCGGGGAGTGGTGGTGGGTTGTTGCTGCCGGAGCTGGTGTTGCGGCTGGCTGTATTGGTGTTGTTGTGTACTGGAAGTTTAGAATAAAGGAATAATATCGAATATTAATACCAGATTCAAATATCATAATAAGAAACAATCTTGGATGTCCTATGGAAAAGCATGAGTTTGAGAGGTTGCGTGCAATATTCTTAAAGGCGTTTGCCTCTGTCCCGGACCCTTTAAGAGACGAAATAATTGCTGTTATTGACGGCAAGCCATTTTCCTGGTCTGCCGCCTATCTTGAGGTAAAGAAAGGGACAGCAAAAGCCCATGCAATCCTTGAGCAGCTTAAAAAAAATAATGTAATAGAATAGAGGTGGGCGAATGAAATACGACGAAACAACAAAGGAGCTGGTAATCCTTCGGCTAAAGACAGTGCCGTCCAACATCAGTTTTTCCATCGGCGACCTGGGCAACTTTACCCGCGACGAGCTGATTCGTGAAGTCAAGGAAGAGACTTCTGTCGGGGAAGCTGCTGTAAAAATGGAGCTCACTGTTATCCAGAAAATGCCGCTCCTCGCCAAAAAAATAGCAAAAAGGGATGAAACAGAATGAAGCGGATGGTTCTGGTAAGGACTGATTACGACTCTATCACGCACTACATGTTCCACTGGTCGGCGCCTGTCATAGAAACCGCAGAAAAGAAGGGGTTTGACGTCGTTTCAATAGACGGCAGGAATGCGGTAAAAAAGGGCATCATATCCCGCATGGAGAAAATAAGGCCCGATTTCACATTCCTGAACGGGCATGGCGACGCAAGGTCGTTCTATGGCGATGACAACAAAAAGGCAATATCCATGAACGAGGCCCATGTCTTTGACGGCTCCGTTGCCTTTGTGCGCGCATGCAACTGCCTGGAGGAGCTTGGCAAAAAGGCTGTAAATAAGCATGCCAGCAAATGTTTCATAGGCTACAAAGACAAGTTCTGGAATGTATGGCGGAGTGAAAAACTGTCCAATCCGCTACAGGATGATGTTTCAAGGCCGATAATGGAGGCGTCGAACGCAGTGCCTTTGGGCCTTATCAAGGGCGCAGATGTGGAAGAGTCCATTAACATGTCGCATGACGTTTCAGCGCGTGAAATTGAAAAAGCCATCTTTTCACCAGACCCGGCTTCAAGCGCTGTTCTCCGAGCCCTTGTATTCAATGACACAAGCCTGGACTATCATGGCAATGAAAAGGCAAGGATTGCCTGAACCCTGCAAACAGGCATTCCGGCAAAAAGTGAAATAAAGGCCACTTCAATTATTTAAATACTTTCCCCAAAAAGAGTGTAAGCAATATAATCGAGACTGATAAGGCGATGCACATGCTCAAAGAGGTTCTGATACCGGACGGGGTTGAAGTCGCGAAACAGGGCACAAACATAGTGGTAAAGGGGCCCAAGGGCGAACTCCAGCGCCCTTTGAGCCACCCGAGTGCCGGCATCAAGGTGGAAGGCGGAAAGGTAGTCGTTTCTTCGGCGGACGAAAGAAGGAGGAGCAAGGCGATGGCTGGGACTTTCGCAGCCCACATAAAGAACATGGTGGACGGCGTGTCAAAGGGCTACGAGGCCAGGCTCAAGGTAGTCTATTCCCATTTCCCCGTGAGGGTGAACGTCGAGGACGGCGTCGTCGTGATACAGAACTTCATCGGCGGCAAGAAGGCAAGGCGTGCGGAGATATATCCTGAAACCCAAGTAAAAGTTGAGAAAGATGTTATATTAATCACTGGCACGGACAAGGAAAAGGTTGGCATCACCGCAGCGCGGATAGAGGGCGCAACCAAGGTGACAGGAGTGGACAGGCGTGTTTTCTCTGACGGCGTATACATCACCCAGAAGCCGCAGGTCGTTGGCGGTGAAGAGACGCCGCTAATGGAGACAAAGGAGGCCGGATGATATGGGGCTGCTTAATCTGAGGAAAAGGCTGAAGAGAAGGAAGCCCGAATTCAAGAGGCAGGAGCTTCACGCCCAGAAGATGCTGAAAAGGACTTGGAGAAAGCCGCGCGGGAAGCACTCCAAGCTCAGGAAGCACGAAAGGGCAAGGGGAAGGCTGCCCAGTCCAGGCTACAGTTCCCCTAAAGCGGTAAAGGGAAAAGATCCGCTCGGGTTCAAGCCGGTTAGGGTTTTCAGGCCGGAAGACCTTGAGAACATTGACCCCAAGGAAGAGAGAGCGATCATAGCTGCAGGCGTCGGCAGAAAAAAGAGGTTTGAGATATCCAGGAAGGCCGAAGAGCTGAAGGTTAAGCTCAAGAACAGGTAACGCTTTCAAGAGCAAAATTTATAGCAGTAAACCAAAAAATATGGTGTAGATTATGTTGAAGAACCAATGCCCGCACTGCGGCACATTCGGCAAAATATGGCACAAGCAGCCGGAGGCATTCATATGCCCGCACTGTTTTTCTGTTTTCAGCGAATTCGGCATAATACTGGAGACGGAAAACGAGCAGGACATTGAAGATCTGCTCAGCTTGTGGAACTGAATTATTACCTTGCGCAGAACCCTTCCAGGTCAACCCTTCCGTTTTCAATGACAACTCCTTCCTTTTCAAGTAGCCGCCTTTTCTTCAATACGCCCAGAGAATAGCCTCCCAGGGCCCCGTCCGAGCGGACCACCCTGTGGCAGGGGACAATTACCGGATTAGGGTTGGAGTTCAGGGCATTACCTACAGACCTGCAGGCTTTCGGTCTTCCTGCCGCAGCCGCAATACCGGAATAGGTCATGACCCTGCCTTTCGGTATTTGTTTCACTATTTCAAGCACTGTTTCGGAAAAACTGCCCATTGTTTCACTTCCCTTTCGACTGTTTCACAGCCCTTGTCGTGACTATAGGATCCTTTGAAACTATTATCGTGTGCTCCGCCTGGGCCACGGGCCTGCCCTCCGCCTCCTTCAGCACGGGGTACGGTTCAATCGCATATGCCTGCTCCAGCTGCCTCAGCGCCAGCGACACTTTGATGGGCGAGAACCGTTTAAGCAGCCACCTTTTTGCGAACGGCAGCTTGTGGTAATCGTCCCGCATCATGCGTAGTATTTCCCTGGCTTCCGCCAGCCTCACCGGCCTGTCCTGCATGTACCTGAAAATCTCGGTCGGCCCGGACTCCTTCACGAAGCTGTTGCTCTCTGTTATGAAGGGCTCCAGGGCTATGACATCGTCCTCCTTGAACTGGTGCGTGATGTTGTTCTTTATGTTCGGTATGGACGGGTTGCCGTGGAAGACATACTGGTCGAGCGTGTGCCCGGTCAGGTTCACTATTACCCCCAGGTCCGATTTTTTCACCGACGACTCGATTGCGTGGCTTATTTCGGCTACTGTTACGCCGGGCTCCACCGCCTTTATCCCGGCCTCCAGCGCATCCTCCGCCGCCCCTATGAGCGGGTTGCCCGGCTCGGAGCAAAGGGTGAATGCCATGTCCCCTATGTAGCCGTCCACATGCGCTCCCACGTCAACCTTGACAAGGTCTCCTTTCTCTATTACCCTCTGGTCGTTCGCGGACGGCGTGTAATGGGCAGCAGCCTCGTTAATGCTTATGTTCACCGGGAATGCGGGCTCAGCCCCGTTTTTCCTTATGAGCGATTCTATTGCTTCCGCAAGCTCCAGTATCTTCAGGCCGGGCTTGAACATCTTTTCGGCCTCTTTCCTCGCATCCGCGCATATGCGGCCTGCATGCTGGTATTTTTCAAGGACGCCCTTTTCCATAATATTTATTGTTCCGGCGCAAATTATATATATGCGAAAGGGCATAACGCCAATCATCGCCATAATAATACTCCTTCTCATAACGCTCTCCCTCGCAGCCAGCGCATGGCTCTTCCTGGGCGGCTACGCAGGGACCATGTCCTCAGGCATACTGCTCATATCCAGCGTTTATGAAAGCGACGGCCAGGCCGTCGCCTACGCCACCAACATAGGCTCGTCTGTATTGACAGCAGATGATATTGTGCTTATGGGAGACGGCGAGGAGATAAGCTTCGAGCTCAATTCGGAGCAGGTGCAGCCGGGCGACAGCTTCACAATAACATTCCCATTGGATTCGCCCAAGCAGCTCCAGGCAATAACGGCGAGCATAAGCACGCCGTTCACGTGCGGCGTGTGCATAACAGAGGGCTGCGGCATATACAACTTCGAAGCAACAAACGACGATGAAAAGGTCTACCTTTCATGGACCCCTGTGGGCGACGACTGCGCTGGCGCAAGCTATGAGGTATCTATATCCCCGGACCCCTCCAGGGTGCCATATGAGGACTACAGCACAACAACAGAATCCTCCATGAACATACCCATAGACGAACTCGAGGCGCTTTTCGGTTTGGGCTTGGGAAACACATGGAGCTTCGCTGTGGAGATTTCACCGGTTGCGGGGGCGCTGGGGCTGTCAGGGGACGACGGCGGGGCAACCACAGCATTAAACCTTGTCCCTGAGGGAATCAACGAGCCCCTGATGTGCAAGGACGTCTTCTTTGCCACGTCAAGCTACCCCCATCTCAGCGACAACTGTGATGAGTTCTACCCGATCATAGACATACTCTATGGCGTGAGCGCGGAAACCAACATCACTGAAGGCCAATACGGCCATGGCCGCAAGTACGGCTACCTTGCTGTGGACGGCTACCACACAAACACAGGAACTCCGAGATATGAAACATACATATATGAAGATCCCCATGACATCGTCGCGGTCGGCGCAGGCAAGCAGGTACGGAGCTGCCATTTCCCGGAGCAGATTATATACATAGAATGCTGCACAACGCATACGGACCATACACAGTGCGACCCTGAAAACATAATAGAGAGGGAGATATACCTGCCTGAGCAGACAAGCTCGGGCCAGCTCTACACCGGCAATGTCACCAGGTTCTACGCGGCTGACGACGGCTCCACATACTGGTATGACAGCAGCCATGACGGGATGGGAGAGAAGATGGATTATATAGAGGCGATGGACGAGTCCAACACGCACCTTGCGAGGGAAAACCCCTACAACCTCACGCTCTGCGAGCAGCCTTTCTGCCTGGACGGCAATTACCTGTGCCATTACCCTGAATACGGCAACATCTGCCTTAATGACACGATTATATGCGACATATTCTGCCCGAACGGCTGCCTGGGCAGCGAATGCATAGGCACTACCGGCGACTGCAACGTGACCCTCAACGACACATGCGCAGGCGACTTCAGGCTTTACGCGTTCAGCTGCGACGAAGAGCAATGCTCATACGAGACCGAATACTGCGACTATGGCTGCTCGGCGGGCGACGGCACCTGCCTGCAGTCAGCGGACGAATACAACCTCAAGGACATGACAAAATATGACCCTATTGATGTGTTCCTCATATCGGACAAGGAGTGGAAGGATGTGCTACAGCTAGTCCCCCTTACGACCTGGTCCGGCGACGAATGGACATGGGAGGGTGACGGATGCAACACAGGCTACGGCACCCCGGACTTCGTGTGCGCATACCCGACGCTTGTCTACCACGAAGAAGAGGACGCGTTTGATGCGGACTCCATAATACATTTCCTCCAGCAGTACGGCGCGAACAGCCTGACCATATGGACGCATTCGCCTGACTCGTTCGAGTCGGCGTGCTCTGACGGCTATGATAATGACCGGGACGGCGTTACTGACAGCAATGATGTTGACTGCAGGCTGCTTTCCTTGCTCAACGCGCAGCCTGATTTCGGTGCAGGAATAAGCTATTCGAATATAGAGATAAAGGACTTCGGCGAGGAAGAGGGGGAGGCGGTGACCATGAGTTCTGTGGCCGCAAGCGCTTCGCAAGAGGACTATTTATCATATTGGCAGTCCAACAAGGAAGTGGTGTTCGTCGAGGACGACTATGGCCTTGCCCTTGAAGCTTCGGTGTATGCAGCCATCAAGAACGCGCCGCTTGTGATTGAGGGCAGTGCCCTGGACAAGGCCAGCACATACCGCTACAAGGATGTCATCTGCGTGTTATCCGGACCGGATTCCGCAAGCCCTTACGGGGACGAGTGCGACCAGGTGTATGACTTGGATGAGTTGCGCCAGGAATACCTGGACGAGACATATTTCAACGACGGGTTTGATACAGACAAGATTGTGCTGGTGAACCCCAATGACCTGGAAATAAGCTTTGAGGACAGCTTCTACCCGGAGAAGTCCGCCAATGCAATAAACGACACTTATAGCAAAGCCTCCCTTTCTGCCCCGTTCATCGCCTCGGCAAAGCGCCAGATACTGTTACACACAAACTACACAAATTATGAGAACGTCGACCAGTTCATCGAGGACACTGTGAGCGCTATAGGAATGTATCCGCAGTACCTTACAGTCGTGGCATCCCCCATAGCCATAGACATGTCCTGGCAGGACAGGGCTGAGTACAAGGAGACGGACAACAGGGTTTACGGGAACCTGGACGATGACTACATACTTGACATGGGTTCTGGAAGGGTATTCGGCATAAGCGTAGCTGACGCCTCCTCGAACATAGCAAGGTCCCTGTTCTATGACGACATAGCGCCGGACAAAAGTGCCGTGTCCGTGATATACAAGAGGAGCGACCCGCCCGGGGATGATCCCGAGTTGTGCGAGGAATTCGCCCGCGACAACTATTACGGGAACGCGGTCAGGGCAAGCTTTGACAGCGCATATGAATACGGGGGCTCGGACACCCGGAACCATATCGCTGAGATAATGGGCCAGCTTGCCAACAGCAGAATGTTTGTGTACAACGATCATGGCATCTACGACCAGTGGTCATATTACCTTTCGAAATCCTACGTACCCGATAACAAATACCCCCAAATGGAGCCTGTTGTCATATTCAACGAGGCATGCTACACCTGCTCGTTCAAGTCAATGCTGAACTGGCACTACAAGACCGTGGATATGTTCAGCGACTACCCGATGTTCCCGGATCTGAACCTTGACCAGACCCCGCTGGAGATATTTGTCAGCAAGCCGGGGAGGTTCTATTCGACATACGATGAGACAGTCGAGATGTTCATCTCAGCCGACGGTGATTCATGGACCAGCTGCGGCTCTTTCACCCATCCGGAATACCCGGACTACAACCTCACCTTTGATTGCGGGCCCTTTACGGCGCAGAACCTTTTCATGAGGATTGACGTTGAGGGCGGCCGCAAAACCAATGTATATAGCCGGATAACCCTAACAAATGCCCAGACAGGTGAAACGGTTGCGGACAAGGAGGGCTCAAGGCTGGCACACCCCGCATGGTACCATGTGAGCAACATGTTCTGCAGCCAGATGATAAGGAAGGGTGCGGTTATCTTCCATGGGGCGACAGATCAGACTTACGGCCACGGCGAGGAGCTTGACTACCTGACAAGCGGGGTGTTCGTGGATGGAATGAGTGTGGGCGAATCCATAAAGCTCATAAGGAACACTTATGATTACGGGCCTTACTCTATATATCCGACAGAGATTATAATAGGGGACCCGACTTTCAAGGCGATGGAATGAACAGGACAATAGTGGTTAGTGTATTGGTGTGTGTTATTGCAGCGTTTTTTGCGCCGGCGGCCATGGCAGAAACGAGTATAGACATAACAACCAACAAGGAAACATTTGTTCCCGGTGACCAGGTGGATATCAATATCAAGGTCACAGATACAGGCGACGGCATGGAGGACGTTTTGCTTGTTGCCTATATGGGAGGCGTATGCACAGGCAAATATTACCAGCAGTATTTCGATATGGCAGCAGGGAGCACGGAGGAATTTGACGCCTTCTCTTTCGTTGTTGATGAAGCGGATGTAAGCGGGACCTGCGACCTTGATGTGGAAATACTGGACCCGGCCATAGGGCCCATTGCAAGCGCCTGGGACAGCTTTGAAATAGAGGACACACTTTACCAGATGGAGCTCATGCTATACAGCTGCAGGGACACCGGATGCGAACAGAAGCGCAAGGTATTTTTCCTTAACCATAAAGTATACTTGGACTACTATTCCAGCGTGGCGGATGCAGCCCTGTCCGCCACCCTCACCCGCCCAGACGGAAGCTCGGAGCAGCTGAGCTTACCGGCCTCCATTACGGCAAACCAGCTGGGTACATACCGGATTGAGGCGACAGCCTCCAAAGAGGGGTACGTCCCGGTAGGAGACAGCGAGGAGTTCGCGGTCACAGTGAATGCAGCCAACATATCAGGAGCCGATACGGCTGAATACAATTTGCTGTGGTTCCTGCTGCTGGCACTGATGCTTGTTGCGCTGTTTTCTGTAATCGTTAAAAAAGCAGCTTTAAACCGCGGGCGCAAATAATAAACTATGGTCGATATATTCACAGGTTTTGTGGACTGGGCCCTTGCGCTGATTGGGGTGTGGGGATACCCAGGCGTCTTCATTATAAGCTTCCTTGGCAACGCAGCCATAATCCTGCCAGTGCCTTCGTATATAGTTGTAATCAGCTTGGGGGGAATACTGAACCCCTGGCTGGTGGGCATATTCGCAGGCCTTGGCGCAGCTTTCGGTGAGCTGACAGGATACCTTGTAGGTAAGGGCGGGGGCTACGCCGCAAAAGACAAGTACAGTGGGCTGTTGGAAAGGACCAGAAGATGGTCCGAGAGGCACGGACTGTTTCCCATCATAGTGTTGTTTGCAGCGACGCCGTTGCCGGACGACATCGTGGGCATAATAGCAGGCGTGATAAACTATGACATCAGGAAATTCCTCACTGCAAACGTGATAGGCAAGGTTATAAGCCATATCGCGCTGGCCCTGGCCGGGTTTTACGGGGGCCAGCTAATCGGTGAATGGAGCATCATATTCCTTGTGATATTCTCCTTCATTCTTGCGGCAGTTATATGGAAGATGGTAACAGGCGAGCTGAGCGCAAGGAAAAAGAAACAAACCAAAAAATAGCCGATTGACAGTAAAAACTACGTTTTTTGACGATATATTTATAAACACCAAGAACCACTCTAATTAGTGATGTTATGGCAGTGAAACATATTCGTGATGAGTATGAGCCCGGTGCAATAAAACACAGGCGCATTACAGAGCGTGATAGGAGGGCTGTCAAGCAGCGCCTTGGCAGTGAAAGGGTAGACCGGAGAACCTCCCGGAGACGCATTACAGGCAGTGAGTTTTCAAAACAGATAAAGAACCCGTATCTTAGCCAGCGTGATTTCACGGGCGTAGAACTGGAAAGGGGCTTTTATATGGTTGGGGAGCCAGGGCTTTATAATTACATTCAGAACAATCCCGAGAGCATGAGGCGGTATCCCATAAAGATGGACAAGTCCTCAGCCAGGGGACTCATCGCAGGCGGGCTGCGTTTGGATTATATGGAGGCAAGGAATACTGATTTCACCGGTGCAAATTTCAGGGAAACAAAACTGAGGCATGCACATCTGAATGGTGCAAGGCTGACCGGATGCAATTTCAGGGATGCGGATCTCTCTGATGCTGACATATCATATGCGGTTGTCGACGGGGCTGACTTCACCGGCGCTGACATGAGACGCATAAGGGACGAGGGCGTGAATTACGCAAACGCGGTAACAAAGAACGTCAAAAGATAGATTTCTTTAGAAAGAAATTAGTTTTGGAGTGAGCCTTAGCCATAGTATATTCTACCCAATTTTCTTTTGTGAATCCCTTTCTTGGGGGCAAACCTTAGACCTTCCACAACCGTGGTGCCGTGCGTTAGCACGTGCATCTTTCGGGAAAGAAAGGGATTAGGGCTTCATCCACTCTATCTCATAGTATTCGTTCTTGGAATTGCCTGAGCCCCTGAGCTCTATTTTCTTCAGAAGGTAATATGTTATGGATGTTTCCCTGTCCGAAATCGACAGCAGCAATTCCAGCCCCATGGACTCGGCTTTGTTCAGCAGGGAAGCGAGCTCTATACCACCAATGTGATCGTCCTCCGAGACCGCCACCAGGAGGTATCTTGGCCTGTCCTTGGGGGTCTCCCTTACCCAACCCTTCTTCTCCTTCTTCCTGCGGTATGCAACGAAATCCGCAGGGTAATCGATGTATTCGCTTTTCTTCAGCTTTGGTATGGACAGCAGGAAGGTCTTCTTTACGCTGTGCGCAACCCTCACCACCCGGGCCCATTCGGAAATGAGAAGCTTCTGCTGCTTCGGGAACACGTGGAGCACGTGTCTGGAGTGTATCCACTTGTCGCTTTTTGCAGGCGACGCGCCCGGGAAATATATTCTGAAGTGCGAACCGAACTTGAACCCGGTCTTGACAACATAGCTGTTCAGCCTCCATTCTTCATACACCTCATAAAGCTGCTTGGTGTATTCCCTCTCCTTTATTACCTGCTGCAGTATCTGTTTCTCAGTAAGCTGCCTCCCTGTTTCTGCGTCAGCCACTTCGAGCCCGAAATGCTTGGCGAGGAAGACGGTTTCGAGGAAGTTGAGTTTCAGCAGGCTGCCCCTGTCCTGCTTGTATATGCCGTACTGCCCGAACCAGTGCTCGTTGAACAGCTCCAGCCCCGCCTTTTCATCCTCCATGACAGAGAAAAGTGATTTCGGATACCATTGTACCTTGCACTTGATTTTTTTGGGCTTCATAGTCTTTGCGGGGTATTTTTTCTTCGACTTGGCCTTTTCGCCGGTGTTTTCCCCTATCCTCTCCAGTATGAGCCCCCTATCCCTCCAGTCCCTGAACGCATTGTACTGTATAAAAAACCTGGGCTCGCTGGAGACGAACTTGGACGCGAGCTCATTGAAGCCCATCGAATTACCCTTCTCGTCCTCGCATACGGCGTTTTGGAAGTTTATTAGGTATAGTGCTTCCTCTGAATTAAGAAACAGCTTCTTCTCTTTCCTGTCCCAGCGCCCAAAGAAATTGTTTCTGAGTTTCTGAAAGGTTTCCTCTTGTTCAGCCCAGACCCCTTTCTTTGGACTCCATTTGAGTTCCAACATATGCTACCGTTGTATCATTTACTGCTTTAGAGTATTTAAACCCCCTGCTTAAAAATGAAGGGGATTGCTATGAGTTTCAGGGCAAAATACCCTACGGGGAAGGTCGAGGACATCGACGAGCACGAACTTCCTGAGTTCCAGGAAGGCGAACTTATTACAAGATGCTCCATCTGTGATACTCTTTGGTTTCCTGATGGCACTGTCGTGAGCGGTGTCCCGAAGGAAGTGGCAAACAAAAAATACCCAGTGGGGAAGATTTCAGACACATACGGCAGCATTGAATGCCTGAATTGGTTGTTCAAGGGTGAAACAGAAAAATACGTCCCGAGGTCCAAGCTTTCCAAACTGCCGGACAAGTGTTGGCTTGGTTAGGATTCTGTTTCCAGGCTCTGGAATGCCTTCTTTATTTTTTCCGCTGATTCCTTGAAAGACTGAAGCTCATTCTCGTCGAGTTTAAGCTCCAATATACTTTCCACTCCACGCCTTCCGAGCTTCGCAGGGATGCCTATGCATACGCCTTCTATGCCATATTCTCCCTCCAGCAAGGCAGATACGGGCATGATAGCATTCTTGTCCATGATTATCGCCTCGACCATATGGGCAATGGCTGCAGTGGGCGCGAAAATGGTTGCGCCTTTTCCCGCTATCACTTCCGCCCCTCCATTCTTCACTTTGCTCACCAGTTCGGCATGTTTTGATTCGGGTATCACTCCCTTTACAGGGACCCCGTTAACCGAAGAATGAGAAAAAAGCGGAACCATAGACTCGCCATGCTCCCCGATAACCATCGACTTCACGCTCTTAGGCGGCACCTCCAGCTCTGACGAAATGGCATGCGAAAACCTGAGCGAATCGAGCAGGTTCATCCCCATGACCCTCTCCTTAGGGAACCCAAGCTCTTTGTAAGCCACGCATGTTATCGCGTCCATTGGGTTGGTCACAACAATGACTATGGAATCAGGTGCCTTTTCGCGCACCTGCCTACAGACAGCCTTTACTATCTCGGTGTTTGTCTTCAGCAGATCCATCCTGTCCATGCCTGGCTGCCTGGGCTTGCCGGCGGTTATTATCACTATGTCAGAGCCCCTTATCTCTTCATAATCCGCAGTCCCCGTGACCTTGACGTCGAAGCTCAACGGCGAGGAATGCATGAGGTCGAGCGCCTCCCCCTTGGGCAGCTTTTCGTCAATGTCAACCAGAACAATATCGCCCAGCTCCTTTTCTGCTATCCTGAGGGCTGTTCCGCTGCCTATCTTCCCCGCGCCTATTATGGATATTTTGGGCCTGGGCATACCTCTAGTAAGAAAGAAAAATATTTAAAGCCTTACCCGAAAGGCTCCAGCCTCAGGATTGACGGATGCCAAGGAACAGGACTCTTTGGATAAAGCCTTGTTGATTGTGTCAATAAGCAGACCTTGCCATCAGCAGGGTTATAATCGGTGCCAATGACGTCCCAACCCCCTATCTTCAATACCCGCATCAAATCGCGGTAATCCCCTTCGTTTTCAAAGCGTTCCTTTTCCAGGTATAACCTGTAATGCTTCAGCCCTCGTATAAACCCTTCAAGGCGTTTCATGGTTTTTACTTGAAACAAAAAGATTTAAATGCCTCAGGCGGGATTTCCAACCCGAGAAGGTTTGCTTCCACATTGAATTACAAATTAACGGTTTGAACCTTTAGCTTTGCATATTATAGATTGCATCTGTAATTCCCTTCTTTTGGAGTGACCCTTAGGCCTTTTCTTCGGGAAGAAAAGGCATCAGGCATTGAACCCGCGACCCCTGCGTTTCTTATCATCGGCGGCTAAGCCGCCGTCAATTCTCATAATCCATGACTATGAGCGCAGTGCTCTAACCACTGAGCCACTGAGGCAATGTATATAATTTGCCGGAACATTTAATAATTTAAAGATAGGCCTCGATGCCCGCGCCCAGGAGAATGAGGAATACACCCAGCAGGAGAACCTTCAGGCTGTCTATGCTCACAATCTTCAGCACACCCTTTTTATGTTGCCGGAGAATCGCCACGGATAGCAGCCCGCCGGCCAGGCCGGCGCACACATACCCCGCTATCTCAGGCACGCCGTGCGGAAGGAATGAAAGGCTTACGACAGGGATATGCCATACGGACTGCGATATCTGGCCTATGTACACCCCCAGCACCGATGCGTTCCAGACAAGTATGAAAACCGCGCCTGCGCCGAAGACGAAAGAGAACATGAATGAGAAAACCATCACCTGGGTATTGTTGAGCAGTATCGCAATGAAAGCGGCGGCAGGGTCGAGGAACGCGCCGCTAATCCCGTGGATATCGTTAATCTTTGCGACCTGCACATGGAACGTTTCTGGCGGCAGGAAAAATGACCAGAGGGCGAATGCCAGGGTGATTCCGGTGAAGAAGAACATCAGCATCATTATATCGGCTTGGTGTCTGGGCCAGAATGACTTGCGGTGGTGCCTGGCAATCTCTTCCTCCTCCATCCTCTCCTCTTTCCTGATGACCACTGTTATGAAGTACACCGATGCCATTACAACGAACAGCACGGAGAATATCCCGCTCAGGTTGAAGGCGACGTCGGATATCACCACCTGGTAAGATATCTGGATGCTGACCAGGATGGAGACCGATGTTATTATGAGAGCCCAGAATAGCATAAGGTAAGGTTTGTTGCTTATTTCCTTAAGGTCCAGAAGAGACTCGAGCATCCTAACCCCAAAAACTTTATGGTATATTATTGGTTTTACAAAATTATAAAAGAGAGCACCGCTATAGATATTGTATGGTTAAACTGGAGAAAATAGTTCTGCAAGGGTTCAAGTCTTTCGTGAGAAAGACGTCAGTGCCATTCCCCACCGGCTTTTCGCTCATAACCGGACCAAACGGTTCTGGTAAATCGAATATAGGCGACGCAATAAATTTTGTCCTGGGCAAAAGCTCTTCCAGGCTCATGAGGGCCAAAAAGGCGCAGGACCTCATATTCCACGGCAGCAGGTCAAAGAAAGCCTCGGACAGCGCAAGTGTCACGTTATATTTTGACAACATAAAGGGCATGCTTCCGTCTGAAGAGAAGCTGGTTTCCGTAAGCAGGCGGATAAACCCCAAGGGCGTAAGCACTTACCGGCTTGACGGCAAGGTCGTCACTAAGGAGCAGATACTTGATTTCTTTGCCCAGGGCGGGCTTAGCGCCAGCGGCCACAACATAATACAGCAGGGGGAGGTCAACCAGATAGTGGAGATGGATGCGGTGGAAAGGAGAGAGGTCATAGACGAGATATCCGGAATAATGGATTACGAGGACAAGAAAAAGAAGGCAGAGAAGGAGCTGGACAAGATATCCGAAAAGGTGAAGGAATCAGAGATAGTTTTGCAGCAAAAAGAGGAGGTCATAGAGAGGCTCGGCAAGGAAAGGGAAGCGGCGATGGAGTACCAGACCATCCAGAAGAACCTGGAGAAGATAAGGGCTGCACTC
>Ga0180434_10005446_pt1 | contig 14972 bp, 17 predicted proteins | sample SS_ome_7_FD_132453 | JGI IMG/M metagenome (GOLD analysis project Ga0180434, IMG submission 132453) | Hypersaline lake sediment archaeal communities from the Salton Sea, California, USA - SS_1_D_2 metaG | ecosystem: Environmental > Aquatic > Non-marine Saline and Alkaline > Hypersaline >...
CAGGCGTACGAACGGATCAAGCAGGAACGTAATTTGTAAGACGCAATGCGTGTGGTCTTCCGCATGAGTTAGGCGCGTGATTTTTGCTATGCTCAGCAGTCCGTGCCGGTGACTGTCGATGTCGCCGGAGACAAATGAAATCGCGTGGAGACGATATGAGCGACGGCCTTGATCCCTTGGTTCTGAACATTGTTTATGCCTGCATGGGCGGCTTTCTCACACTGTTGTTCATGTGGCTGGGCTGCAAGGTCTTCAGTCACATCGTGAACTTCAGTATCCCTGAGCAACTGGCGTCGGGAAATACCGCGGTCGGTCAGATGATCATGGGGATCTTCATTGGTATCGGCGTGGCCATGGGGCTGGTCATCGGGTTGGGCCTGAACTGACCGCCATGAAGCGTCTTTGGTGGTGGCCCGTACTGGTTTTGCTGCCCATGCTGGCTTACGCCGGTGTGGAAAAGCACGTCAAGCACAAACACTGGACCAACAAGTACGACCACCTGTTCCGCAAGTACACCAAGCACTATTTCGGGCCGCACGTCGATTGGCATTGGTTTAAGGCGCAGGGAATCGCCGAATCCGGACTCAAGCCGGATGCGAAGAGCCCGGTCGGGGCGCGTGGCATCATGCAGATCATGCCGGCAACCTACGAGGAAATTCGTCAGAAGAATCCCTTCCTGGCTGACATCACCGATCCAAAATGGAATATTGCGGCCGGTATTTTTTATAACCGCCAGCTATACCGGAAGTGGAAGCGCAAACGGGAGTTGCAGACGCAGGACAGGCTGGCTTTTGTGTTCGGTAGCTACAACGCCGGTTATGGCAACGTGTTGCGGGCCTACAAGCGTGCCCTTAAGAAACACGGCGAGGTCAAGCAGTGGCAGCAGGTTTCGCCTTTTGCGCCGCGCGAAACGCAGGCTTACGTGAAGCGTATCCATCGCCTGATGGAAGCGGCTCGCTAGCGGGCTGAGGGCCTCGCAAACGAAGGCCTCAAGCGACTATGGTCATTTAGCCTCACGCCCTGCTGATTCTGCTTGGGGCAATTACCGCGGTGGCGGGTAGCCTCCCGGCGCAGGGTAACCATAAGGGGCGTAGTAAGGTGGGTAAAACGGCGCATAGCCCTGTTGGTAAGGCTGTTGGGGCACTGGCTGTGGCTGCTGCATGGTTGGTGCCTGGCGTTGCCGGGCTGCCTGGCGACGTGCCTCCACGCGTTCTTTGTATTCTTTGCGGCGCGCTTCGATCTCCGCCTGATCACGCTGGCGCTCAGCCTGTCTTGCCTGCTGGCGCTCTTCACGCTGCTGCATGAAATTGTCGAAGCGGTTTCGCATTTGCTCCCGGTAAGCCTCCATTGCCCCGTCTTTCTCGGCGGATTTCTGTTCGCTAAGGGCTTTCTCGGCTTGCGCCATGGTTGTCGCAGGACTCTGCAGTGCAGTTGTCGCCGGTGGAATTGTCTTCGATGCGTCGGCAACCGGGGTGGTATCTGCCGGTGGGTCCTGCACAGCGGGCGGCTTTGCGGGGGGCAAACCATCGCCGACGGCTGCCGACTTTGGAGGAGCAGAGGCGGCCTGCTGCGCTGCTGGCACACTGGTTTCAGCGGCCTGTATCGCTTGCTGAACGACTTGTTTTTGTTGCGCGATGAGCGCATCCATCATGTCGTTGACGTCTTTTGCCGGCGTTTCGGGTACTGAGGCGGGAACCACCTCGGTATTGCCCCAGGGGGGCGTGTCCGGCAGCTGGTAACCCTGGGCTTGGGCCCGTTGTTTGAGTTTTTCGTACTGGGCGTTGCGGTATTCCTCGCGCGCAGTGCCCTGCAACGAGGCCATCGTTGCCTGATGTTCGGCAATCTCATGGTCGCTCATGATGCTGAATGCCTCCGGTGGAACCGCACCGGGTGCGCCCTGCGTGATAGGGCCGGCATGCAGCAGGCTGGCAATCATCAGCAGACTGGTCGTCAGTGGAAGGTGAATCAGTTTCACGAGACATATCCTGTTGGCTGGGTTGTATCTGATTCTAGAGCGGGTTCCTGCATGCTGTCCAAGAGAGTTGAGCGTGTACGGCAGACCTGAGCAGTTGCAGGCGTCGGACTCTCGCATCATTGGCATCATTCAAGACCAATCAACATTTGCTACCGGGGTCTTGCGATTCCGAGTTTTTTCATGCGTGAGCGCAGGGTGCTGGCGGGCATACCGAGGATCTCCGCGGCACCGCCTTTACCCGCGATCAGCCAGTGGGTGTGTTCGAGTACGTGGCGGATGTATGCGGATTCGTTTTCTGCCAGCGTGCTGAAACCACCGTCCTGCGCAACTGCGCGGGCGTCATGTTCGATATTGGCGCTCGGATTCGACCGCACCAGGTCGGGGGCGATGCTGACCACCGGGTCCTGCGCGAGGATGGCAGACCGTTCGATGACGTTTTGCAGTTCCCGGATATTGCCTGGCCAGTGGTAATTCTGCAGCAGCCGCAGGCTTTCTTCCGATACGCGGTTGAATTCGCGTCCGAGGCGCCGCCCCTCGTCATGCAGGAATTTTCTGACCAACAGGGGTATATCCTCGCGACGCTCACGCAGGGGAGGCACGTAGAGTGGGAAGACGTTCAGTCGGTAAAAAAGGTCCATGCGGAACTTGTTTTTTTCGACCATCCTGCCGAGGTCACGATTGGTGGCTGTGATTACCCGGACGTCCACCCTGATGGGTTCCTCCGAGCCAACGCGATTAAATTCCTGTTCCTGCAGAACGCGTAAAAGCTTGACCTGGGCTTCGAGTGGTAATTCGCCAATCTCATCAAGAAAGATGGTGCCCCCGTCGGCCACCTCGAAATAGCCCTGTCTCTGCTTAACGGCACCGGTAAATGCGCCTTTCTCATGGCCGAATAGTTCGCTCTCTATCAGGCTGGGGGTGATGGCGCCGCAGTTCACCTTGATCAGGGGGCGGTCGCGGCGGGCGCTGTGCTCATGGATAGCGCGCGCCAGCGCCTCTTTGCCGGTACCGGACTCGCCCATGATCAGCACAGAGCTGTTTGTGGGGGCAACTTGTTCGATCTGCTCCAGTACCGCCCGCAGGGCAGCTGATTCGCCGACGATGTTGTCGAAGCCGCGGCCACTGGCGAGTTCCTGCTGCAGGTAGCGGTTCTCGGCCTGCAGCCGGTCACGCAACTGTTCGACTTCCTCAAGGGCGTCACGCAACGCCAGCTCCTGACGTTTGCGCGCGCTGATGTCGTGAAATGCCAATACGGCGCCCTGTACCTGGCCACCACGGAGGATGGGTGCGCAGTTCCAGGCAACCGGGAAATGATCGCCGGACTTGCGCCAGAAAACGTCGGTTTCCTGCGCTGAAACCTCACCGCTACGCAGGGTGTGATAAATGCGGGTTTCGATGAAGTGATACGGTGTGCCGTCCCAGCGTGCGTAGAGGTGCAGTTCGTGGACCGAGTTGCCGACCAGTTCTTCTTCGCTGTAACCGGTCAGGGCGCTTGCTGCAGGATTGGCAAAGGTGATATTGCCCTCCACATCCAGCCCGTAAATACCCTCGGCCACCGCCTCGAGTATGTGTTGCTTGGCGGAGGTAAGCTGCTCGTTCTGTTCTGCCAGCGTTGCGTGCAACCGGGCAACGGTCAGGTGGGTGTCGACCCGGGCGCTGACTTCTTCCTCAAGCAGTGGGGTGTTGATGACGTCCACTGCGCCCAGTTGCAAACCGCGAACTTTGCTGTCTAGATCGTCCAGGGGAGCCAGAAAAATCACCGAGGCATGTGCGGTGTGGGGATCCGTGAGCAAGTGCGCGCACACCTCGAAGCCGTCCATCTCCGGCATCGCCACGTCGATCAGAACCAGGTCCGGCAGGGCCCGCGCAGCTACTCTGAGTGCTTCGCGGCTGCTCGATGCCGTGAGCAGTTGATACCCGCCCGGCTCAAGCATCCCGAGCAGCTTTTCCAGATTGCCCGCTTCATGATCGACCAACAATACCTTGGCCTTGGATAAGTCACTTGCCCTGTGCATGGGCACATCATAGTGCCTGAGTTCCAAGCCGGGTAGATGACGGTCGCTTTTGGCAGGGGGCGGATTACGGGTGGTGTTCCGGCGTGGGAAAAAAAGACGCCCCAACCTGAGGCCGGGGCGGATCCGCAAAAATTCGCGGTGGAGGACTCGATGTGGGCTTACTTCTCTTCGTCTTTCTTACTCGACTGCAGCAGTCGAGGCAGTGAGAGTAAAGAGAAAAGGCCGGAAAAGATGACAATCCCGACGATCAAGATGGCAGGAATGTCGATGTTCAGCAGCGGCCCGGCTACGGCCAACGCCATGGCAACCAACCAGGCAAGCAGCCCAAGAATGCTCATCCAGGCTCCGCCTTGGGAGGCATGCGGATCCTGATCGGCGGTGAGGGTTCCATCGTGTGTCGTCGCGTTTTCCATTTTTCACCCAGATACTGTCTTGAGGAATGTGCCATTGAGCAGCAACTATCGGGCCAAGTCTTAAATCCACCAAAAAACAGGTACTTGGGTATATATCATTGCGCCTAAACGCGAAATGTCACGATTAACGCGAAATATGGTGGCGAAATATGGCGAGAGGGGGGTGTTATTCGGTCGTTTGGACCACTGAGGCGGCCTTTGCAGCTCTTGCCCGAGCCTCTTCGATGTTTTCAGCCCGCGCGAGCGCTACGCCCATGCGGCGCTGCCTGAAGGCAAGCGGTTTGCCAAACAGCCGGATTTCAGTGTCGGAAATGGCCAGGGCCTTGTCAACGTCCAGGTAACCGATTCCCTCGGCATCCAGGCCGCCATAAATAACGGCACTGGCGGCCGGGAAGGCGAGCCGGGTATCCACTGGCAAACCCAGGATCGCACGTGCGTGCAAGGCAAATTCGTTCTGAAACTGACTAATCATCGTGACCATCCCTGTGTCGTGGGGGCGGGGGCTCACTTCGCTGAACAGGACTTCATCGCCGCGCACGAACAATTCGACCCCAAAAATGCCGCGACCACCCAGCTCGGCGGTGATGGTGGCAGCGATTTCTCGGGCGCGCGCCATTGCGGTTTCAGACATGGGCTGTGGTTGCCAGCTTTCCACGTAGTCACCTTTTTCCTGCCGGTGACCGATAGGCGCGCAGAAGCGCGTCTCGACCTCGCCGTTCGTGCCCAGCGCACGCACGGTCAACTGGGTGACCTCATAGTCAAAACGCACCATCTGTTCGCAGATCACCCGGCCCTGGTTGACGCGACCTGCGCTGCCTGCGTAATCCCAGCAGGCGGCAAGGTCCGAGGCAGCATGCGCGGTCGACTGGCCTTTTCCGGAAGACGACATGACCGGCTTGATGATGCAGGGAAAACCGGTGTGCTTGGCCGCTGCCTGCAATTCCTCGAGCGAGTCGGCAAAGGCATAGGCCGAGGTTGGCAGTCCCAGGGTCTCCGCTGCCAGGCGGCGTATCCCCTCGCGGTTCATGGTCAGTTGGGTGGCCCGCGCCGTGGGGATCACCTCCGCCAGTCCCTCTGCCTCGATGCGCGCCAGCTCGTCGGTCGCGATTGCTTCGATCTCCGGAACGATCAGGTGTGGCTTTTCCTGCGCCACCAGGTTGCGCAGGGCCTGCGCATCTGTCATGTCGATCACGTGAGAACGATGAGATACCTGATGACCAGGGGCATTGGCATAGCGGTCTACGGCGATAACCTCCACCCCAAGGCGTTGCAGCGCGATGATCGTTTCCTTACCAAGCTCACCGGCACCAAGCAGCATCACTCGGGTTGCATTGTCGCTGAGAGGAGTACCGATACGCATGGAGAGATCTCTATCGCTTTGTCTGACCGGCAAGGGTACCAATGGTGCCGGCAAAATGCGCCATTTTTGCAGCAAACGATGCCCCGTTGGTCGCGAAGGGCCGGGTGAAGGGCAGTCACCGAATGCCGCGGGTTGCACACCTGCGTGTCAGGCGTGGTTAAAATGCAGGTTTCGCAAGCAACGGCCTCGAAGATGGGTGAAAAAAACGAAGTTTTTGCCATAGCGGATCTGATGGCGCAAAGCGGTGTGGGTTTCGGCACCAGCGGCGCACGCGGGCTAGCCGTCGCGATGACCGGGCGAGTTTGTTATGCGTACACGCTCGGCTTTCTGCAGTACCTTGAGAAGTGCGGCGACATCCGTCCGGGAGACGAGGTGGTGGTCGGTGGAGATTTTCGTCCGAGCACCCCGCGCATCCTGGAGGCCTGTATGCGGGCCATCACCGACTTGGGATATGTCCCTCTGCATGGTGGCTTCATCCCATCGCCTGCGGTCGCCAACGAAGGCCTGCGGCGGGGGGTTGCCAGCCTGATGGTTACCGGTAGCCACATCCCGGACGATCGCAACGGCATCAAGTTCAACAAGCCGGATGGTGAGGTGCTCAAATCCGACGAGGCCGGGATTCGCGAACAGGAAGTGCAGATACCGCGCAGCCTGTTTGACGAAAACGGGGCCTTCACGGAAGCAGTACCGGAAACAACCGTTGACCCCAGTATTGCCCGTCACTACGTCAGCCGCTACCTTGATTTTTTCCCACCGGGCTGCCTGTCCGGGAGCCGGGTGTTACTTTATGAGCACTCCAGCGTGGCAGCGGCTGTGGCTGCCGAGATCCTGCAGGGCCTAGGCGCCGAGGTGCAGCTGATTGGCCATAGCGAAACCTTCTTGCCCGTCGATACGGAGGCGGTGCGGCCTGAGGACGTGTCGTTGGCCAAACAGTGGGCAGCACAACACGAATTCGACATGATCGTATCCACGGACGGTGATGGTGACCGGCCGCTGATCGGGGATGAGCATGGGCAGTGGCTGCGCGGCGATGTGCTGGGTGTTCTCGCTGCCCATTACCTGGCGGCGGATGCGGTGGTCACGCCGGTCAGCAGCAACAGTTCGCTGGAGTTGAGCAGCTGGTTTCCGCAGACCCTGCGTACAAGAATCGGCTCGCCTTACGTTATCGAAGGCATGCAGCAGGCCGCAGCCAACGGCGCGCAGCGGGTTGTGGGTTACGAAGCGAACGGTGGTTTCCTCACCTTTGCCGATATCCAGGACGATGGGCGCGTTCTCCCTGCCCTGCCGACGCGCGATGCGGTGCTGGTCGCTATCAGCGTGTTGTTGTTGGCGCAGCGTCACGGCTTACCGGTCTCGAAATTGACGAGCCTGCTGCCGCCACGCTTCACGGCCAGCGATCGCCTCAAGGCGTTTCCGTCAGACCTGAGTCGCGAGCAGATCCGGCAACTGCGCGAGGCTGGCCCGGCCGGGATGGCTGAAGCGTTCCCCGGCCTGGGGCAGGTCTCTGATATCGACGAAACAGATGGCTTGCGCATGCAGTTCGGTAACGGAGAGGTCGTGCATCTGCGTCCTTCCGGCAATGCGCCGGAACTTCGCTGTTACACGGAGGCTTCCTCGCCCGACCGTGCGGCAGTGTTGAACGCCGAGTGCCTCGCTATCATGGAGCAGTGGCGAAACTGATCCAGAGGCTGCGGCACGCTTAAATCGCCTAAAGTCGTTTAGTTCCCTGCCGCTAGGGACTCCAGAGACAGCAAGCAACAGGAGTTTCTGATGCTCGATTACCGAGAACAGCGCAGTTATCCCCGCATGCCCATGGATTGTCCCGCCAGTTTCAGTATCAATGGTGAGGACCGGTTGCATGATGCGGTGGTTAAGAACCTCAGTGGCGGCGGGGTGCTCATGTGGTTCGACGGCCAGATGGCGCCTGGTACCAGCCTGGACATCGAAGTGGCTCCCCCAACCAGGATCACTCCGCCGATGCACGCGCGCATGAAAGTGCTGCGTTGCACGCCGGTGCAGGAAGTCGAAGGAAAGTTTGCGGTCGCCTGCAGGATGGAGGAACTGCTCGATTGAGGGCCCGCCGAAATGGTAGAGTCGCGCGCTTTGTCCCTGCGTGACATCGAAATGAGCCAACAAACCCTCAACGCCATCATTCAGCTGATCGAAGACGATCCGCACTCTGCACCAGCCCTGACACTGTACGCGCTGGTCAGCACCCTGGAGTTTGAAAAAGCCGGCTATCTCTTCAAGCTCGATAAACTGAAAGACCTCAACGAATCACAACGCCAACTCGCTTACCAGCTGATGGAGATGCTGGTAACCGGCGAAATTGGCGACCTGGGCTGGCAGGAAGCCAAGGCGCGCATGGACGAACTGGTCAGAGGGGCCTGAGCGGCGGCATACTGTCCCGGGCAACAAGCCAGGAGAGTACATGTTAACCCTGCTGATCCTTTTTTTTCTGATCGCCATCGTCACTTCTTTCCTGTGTTCTCTCTGGGAGGCGGTGCTGTTGAGCATTACCCCGTCCTACGCGCAGATTCAGGTGCAGCAGGGCAGTGCGCTTGGGCATCGTCTGCAGGCCTTCAAGGAGGATATCGACCGGCCGTTGGCAGCTATTCTTACCCTTAACACCATCGCACACACGGCCGGTGCCATTGGCGTGGGTGACCAGGCGAGCAAGATCTGGGCAGATGCCAACCCCCTGATCACCGGTCTTTTCGTGCCGGTTGTGATGACCCTGGCGATCCTTGTTTTGTCCGAGCTGATCCCCAAGACCCTCGGCGCCAACTACTGGCAATCTTTGGCACCTTTCACCGCACGTTCGTTGACCTGGCTTATCCGCCTGCTGGGTCCGCTGGTGTGGTTCTCGGAGCTGGTCACTCACAAGCTCAAGAAGAAGGATGTGGCAGGCAGTGCCTTCACCCGCAGTGATTTCCTCGCGATGGCCGACATCGGTGCGCAGCACGGTATTTTTGAGGAGCGTGAGACTGAAATCATCGCCAACCTGCTTAAGTTTCGTTCCGTACGCGCAGGTGATGTGATGACCCCGCGTACCGTGGTGCGTTCTTCGGCTGCGAGCGAAACCTTGGGTGAATTCTTCGAGAAAAACCGCGAGCAGCGTTTCTCCCGCATCCCCTTGTTCGAGAATGGTTCCCCTGATCACATCATCGGTTACGTGCTGAAAGACCAGGTCTTGGCGGGCATGGTCGATGGTCGCTCGGCGGAACAGTTACAGACGCTGAAGCGCGAGATCATTGCCATACCTGCCGACTACCCGATCCTTGAGCTGTTCAACAGGTTTGTTTACTCACGCGAGCATATCGCGCTGGTGGTGGATCAATTTGGCGGTATGGATGGCATCGTCACCATGGAGGACGTCATCGAGACCCTGCTGGGTGTGGAGATCGTCGATGAGTCTGACAAGACCGCCGATATGCAGGTGCTGGCTCGGCGCAGCTGGGAACGGCGTGCGCGGCGCCTGGGCCTGATTGTAGAGACCACACCGGTCGATGAAGCCGCCGCCCCGGAATCTGAAACGAAAGATTGAGCCGGTTCAGGGGTAAGGTGTGACACCCTCGGGCATCACGAAATCACGTGGTGCCACGTACTCCAGTACCTCTCTCCCGTCGTTGTCGATCAACACCGAAAGTCCTTTTTCAGGGTAGAACCAACTGACTGCCTCCTCGTTCTCCTGCAACGTGGCGGCGGGTTTGCCAAAACGCTCAAGGAAGAAGTCTTTGTCCAGACTGCGTGTGCCGGGCACATAGCTGATCGCTGTCACCAGCCGTTGTGCCTGCAGGGCCTGGTCTGCCTTGCTCAGGGTGTATTTCCAGTCACCGGTGGGCGAGGATTCACGCTTCCCGCTGCCTTCGGCCAGCGCCTGTTTTTCCTCTTCGCTGGCGGCCAGCTGCACCACCACCTTGGCCTTGAGGGGGCCGAACATCACGTTACCGAAATAGGCCTCGAGATCGGAATTGTTTTGATCGCGGACGAACACCGCATAGTTCTCGACCGGGCCAAACTTGTTCTGTGCATCGCTCAGGGCGGCCTTGCCAAGGTCGATGTCGAACACGCGACTGCTGCCGTCCGGGTTGACGGTGATTTGCCAGGGCAGGTCCGTGCGCGCCTTGACCAGTTCCGGGTCCGGTGCTGGTGCGAACAGGTACATGGCGCCCAGCGATAGGGCAACGATGGCGAGTATGGTCAGGGGTGTTTTCATTGGGTCAGTTCTCTGTCACGGACGCCGAGCAGGTAGAGTATGCCGTCCAGGCCCAGCGTGGATATGCTGTGACGGGCGCTCTCGCGAACCACCGGCTTGGCATGAAAGGCGACGCCCAGTCCCGCGATTGAAAGCATGGGCAGGTCGTTGGCACCGTCGCCGACTGCCACCGTCTGGCGCATGTCGATGCCGTAGCTGGCGGCCATCCTCTGCAGGCGTTCGGCTTTCACCTCGCCGTTGATGATCTGGCCTTTGACCTCGCCGGTTAGCTTGCCGTCGACGATGTCCAGCTCGTTGGCGGAGACGCAGTCCAGTCCCCAACGTTCCTTCAGATGGTTGGCGAAATAGGTGAAACCACCGGACAGTATGCCGACCTTGTAGCCGAGCTGCTTTAGGGTGGTGATGAGGCGGTCCGCGCCTTCTGTGATCGGTAGCCGCTCGGCAATTTCCTGCAGCACGGTTTCGTCGAGGCCTTTGAGGGTGCCAAGACGGCGCTCGAAGCTCTCATTGAAGGGGATCTCGCCGCGCATCGCCGCCTCGGTGATTGCAGCCACTTCGTCGCCGGTGCCGGCCGCCCTGGCCAGTTCGTCGATCACCTCGCACTGGATCAGGGTGGAGTCCATGTCGAACACCACCAGGCGGCGGTGACGCCGGAACAGGTCATCAGCCTGGATCGCCACGTCAACCTCGTCATCACGGGTAATCGCCAGCAGGTCGTGACGCAGCTGTTCGATATCGGCCACCTCTCCGCGCAGTGAAAACTCCACGCAGGCCCGCTTGTGACGGTTGGTATCGTGGATCGAGAAACGTCCCGAAAGGCGCGTGATGCCATCGATGTTCAATCCATGACGCGCGGCCACCTCTGCCAGGTGCGAGATGTTGGCCGCGGTCAGTTTGCGGCCGAGCAGGGTGGCGATGTAACGCGGTTTGCCCTCGGCGCCGACCCAGCGCTCATATTCCGCCTCCTCGACGGGGGCGAAGTTGACCTTGAGGCCCTGCTGGTGGGCCAGGAACAACAGCTCCTTCATGAGGGGACCGGATTCGTCGCCTTCGGGGACTTCCAAAAGCATGCCGAGGCTCAGGCGGTCATGGATTACCGACTGGCCGATGTCCAGGATATTCACCGCGTGGCGGCTCAGGGTCTCGGTGAAGGCGGCGGTAACGCCCGGGTGGTCATGGCCATTGATGGTCAACAGCAGGATTTCGCGCATGATTCAGTCTTCGTTGCCATGGTAGAGCTCGGGCTTGAGGTCGGGCGGCATCTGCAGAAAGAACCCGTTTTCCCGCAGTGCCCCGATCACCGTGGTGACCTCTACCCTTGCCAACCTCCTCTGCGGAGACAGGTCCAATTCCAGGACAAACTGAGGCTCGCCGAAACGTTGCATCAGCGGCTCGGGAATCTCGTCGAAGCCATCCTCTTCGGCCAGGTACAGGTACATCTCGTCCTTTCGCGGGCTGCGGTAGATCCAACAGTGGGTCGTGTCGCTCATGCTCGATTGGTGTCGTTGAGAGAAGCGCCATTTTAGCAAGCCCTGATGCACCGGGCAGGCTAAACTGCGAAGTATGAACAAGCGTTACTGGATCATCGGCTTATTGCTTTTGAGTGGCTGTGCCAGCCAGGTGCCCGAGGCCGTGCGCCTGGATATCGGGGAAACAACCAGTGTGGCCGACGCGCAGCAGCAACCGCGCTTGGTAGAAGGGCAGCGGGTACGTTGGGGCGGGGAAATCCTCGCGGTTCACAATCACCGGTCGGTGAGTGATGTCGTCGTGTTGCGCCGTGAGCTGTTCAATGGCGGCGAACCGAAGCCGGATGGCGGCGAATCGAAGCGCTTCATTGCGCGCTTCCAGGGTTTCATCGATCCGGCCGAGTATGCTCCTGAGCAGCGTTTGACTGTGGTCGGTAAGCTCGCAGGCAACGAAGTCTTGCCTGTCGGAAATTATGAGTATGTTCACCCGGTAGTAGGGGTAGAACAGTCTTATCGTTGGGCGAAATTCGAGCCGGTGCCGGATCCACCCTGGTTCCGTGATCCTTTCTACTGTGATCCGGTTTTTCCTTGGGGTTACCGCAGACCTTACTGCTGGTGAGTGGCCTGGTTTGACATGGACCTGTGGTAGGGGCCTGAAATGAGGAGATGGGGTATGCGCATCATCGGGTTGTTTGTGTTAGTGACGCTGCTGGCGGCTTGCCAGACACAGGACAGCAGGCCCGACCCGGAGCTTGCGGCGCAACCGTCGCCGCAACAGGTCAGTCTTGGCCAGCAGGTACCCCCTCAAGGTGCATTGTTGACCTGGGCCGGCAAGGTGCAGGCTGTGGAAAACCTGCCTCGTGTCACACGCATAGAGGTGCTCTCGTACCCGGCCAACAGCAAGCGTCAGCCGATTACAGAGCAGCGCGCCACCGGGCGTTTCATCGTCGAGATGGGTGGCTTTCTGGAACCCCGTGATCTCCTGCCTGGCACATCGGTCACTATTCAGGGGCGTTATGTCAGGATCCAAGAAGGTAAGGTGGGCAAGGCGCCTTATCGTTACCCGTTGATCCTGGGCGAAAAGCTGGATGTGTGGCGCAGCAGGGTTGCGGAAAAACGCTCCGCCGATCCTGATGTGCGCTGGAGTATCGGTATCGGTACCAGCGGCAGCAACACGGGTGTTGGCGTGGGGATCGGCTTTTAAAGGCGCGCCAGGAGCACCCGCGCAACCTCTTCGTCGGTCAGTCTGATGGGGTTGGTCTGCATGCTGCCACCGCGGCAGTTGGCGATCACCCGGTCCAGGTCGGTTTCGTGCATCCCGAAGTTTGACAGGCGTGGCAGCGCCAGCCGATCAGTCCATTGTTCGAGCAGTTCCACTAGGCCGTCCTGGGCGTCTTCCTCGCTGCTGTACATCACGCCGCCGAGCAGCAGGCCGGCCTCTGCGTATTTGCGCAGCGAAGGGTGCTGCGGATCACGCTGTCGCAATACCTGGATATTCACTTTGGTCGCCGCGGCCACCAGGGTGCCGCACACGACACCATGCGGAATCGGGAAAAAAGCGCCCAATGGTGAGGCCAGGCCATGTACCGAGCCCAGTCCCGCCTGCGCCAGGGTGATGCCGGAGCACAAAGAGGCGTAGGCCATGCGTGCGCGTCCCTCTGCGGCAGCTTCACCGTTTTCCCAGGCCGGCCAGAAGCCATCGCGGAAGGCCTGCATCCCGGAACTGGCCAACGCGTCGGTAAACGGGCTCGCGCGCAAAGAGACATAGGACTCGAGCAATTGCGTGAAAGCGTCCATACCGTTTGCCGCGACCAGTTCCGGCGGACAGCTCTCGAGTAGCTCGGGATCGATGAGGGCGACTTCGGCAACCAGCCGATTGTCGCGGAAAGACTTCTTAAAGCCGCCGGCACCCCGCACCGAGAGCACGGCATTCTTGGTGGCTTCACTGCCTGTGCCGGCGGTGGTGGGCACAGCCACCAGCGGTACAGCCGGACCCTGGTAAGGCACGCCCTTGCCGACCCCTTCGAGGTGGTCCATGACCGAGTTGCCGGTGACCAACAGGCCGGCAATGGCCTTGGCGGCATCCAGCACGCTGCCGCCACCGATGCCCACGACCACCCGGATGTCGTTGTCCCTGAATTGAGCCACCGCATCATCAACCAGCTGTGGTGAGGGTTCATCGGCGATGGCGCACTGGCGCCAGGTGATGCCCTGGGCATTGAGTGCGCTGGTCAGGATTTTCCAATGGGACGTGGCAAGGAATGAGCGTTGTCCGGTCACCAGCAGGGCGTTCCCCCTGTATGCGGCGATGATCTCCGGCAGCTGCTGAATGGCGCCGTTTGCGAAACGGATGGCGGGCAGACGCGCCACCTCGAAGCTTGTGTTGAATGGTTGCATCCAGGTCGATCCTGCTAAAACAAGACATGATGATGCCACGCACGTCGATTCAGAACACGCCCGGGTTCTGGCGTGTCGGCAGTTACGGCAACAGTCCGTGTAAGGAAATCCCCTCGCGTGGTCTGGCCATCATGTCAGCCACGGTTTCACGCCAGTGCAGGTAATGCTCAGTTTCCTTGTGGGCCTTGGCCGCCAGTTCGTCCTGGTAGGCCTCGTAGAGGATGAAGTGGGTCGTGTCTTGCGGGTCCTGCAGTACATCGAAGCGCAGGTTGCCCGGTTCACGCACCGAGTTTTCATGGTTGGATGTGGTTGCGCGAAGGAAGTCATCCACGACGCCAGGTTTGACATAGACGTGTACCAGGGTCACATGCATGCCTGTTCTCCGTTTGGGTTGGTGACAGTCAAAACGCCGAGCATAACGGTTTCCGAAGAAAAATCTGTAATAGCGGTTTAGGTTTCGCCGATGCGGCCGTTATGGATGTTGTCTCATTAAGCCAGTGATCGATTCTCATGAGTGAACAGTCTTCCCGCGACAATCCTGAATCCAAAATCGGCGCCTACCTGAGCGTCATGGTGCACAATGGCGGCGCCGACCTGTTTTTACATACCGGGGCACGCCCGACCATCAAGGGTGGCTTTGGTTTCAAAGTGCTCGATGACTCGCTGCGCTTTGGTGATACCGAGCGCATCCTGCGGTCCATGCTGACTGACAAGAAGATGATGGAGTTCGAGGAGACGGGTGAGGTCGATTTCTCCTTTTCCATCACGGGGATCGGTCGATTTCGGGGCAACGCGTTCCGTCAGCGGCACGACGTGTCCATCGTGATGCGCCACGTCAAAGGAGACATCCCCAGCGTCGACGGCCTGAAGCTGCCGCAGGTGCTCAAGAAGCTGGTTGAGCAGAAGCATGGGCTGATCGTGGTGGCGGGTGCTACCGGCTCCGGCAAGTCGACTTCGTTGGCGGCGATGATCGACCACCGCAACAGTCATTTTCCGGGGCATATCATTACCCTGGAAGACCCGATTGAATTTATACACCCGCATAAAAAATCGCTCATTGCCCAGCGTGAAATCGGTACCGACACCATGAGTTTTGATACTGGCATGCGGGCTGCGATGCGCGAGTC
>Ga0180434_10005447_pt1 | contig 14972 bp, 28 predicted proteins | sample SS_ome_7_FD_132453 | JGI IMG/M metagenome (GOLD analysis project Ga0180434, IMG submission 132453) | Hypersaline lake sediment archaeal communities from the Salton Sea, California, USA - SS_1_D_2 metaG | ecosystem: Environmental > Aquatic > Non-marine Saline and Alkaline > Hypersaline >...
CGATACTCATCTTCAGCAATAACCCTGCTCTTCTCTTTGAGTTCGTACGCCTTGGCGGCAATCGATTCATCCATGGCCTTAAGCTCAACCGAATGATACTTGAGTAAGATTTCCGTAAGATGCTTATTACTTCCTCTGAGACAGTAAGTAATAAGCTTATCGGTAATCGCAAGATGCCAATATGAGAGAAGAAGAGAGAAATTGTAGTCTACCTCCTCCTTATTGATAGAGTTATCGTTAAGTGGGTGAGTGTGAATGTTGTCTAGTTGTTCTTTGGCAAGGATAGCGGGTAGGAAGAAGTGTTTTTGCGGATGGTGGACAAGTTTATCAATATTTTTGAGTATATCGACTAGTGGTTTAGGGAAGTGCTTTTCGTCTATGATATCCATAATCTTTCTTTTTATCAGTTTGTGTGTTATTTGTGTTGCTATTATGTATGATAGTGTGATATAGTTATGTTATCACTACGGTGGAAGGGAAGCAACATAAACTAAAATATAAACGGGGTAACGTTATGGAAAACATAAAAAGCCACAAAGTAGACGGCAAGCTAATCATATACAACAAAAGAACGTTTGTTGTTGAGATTGATTTAGATGCATACGAACACAAATCAGACGAAGAAGATCTAGATTTTTTTATGGTGAATGAAATAACAGCGGAATCATGGGATTATTTGTGTGGAATTCAAGCTGAATCGCATGAAGAGGCCTTTAAGATATTTATTGATAGGGCTTTATGATGATTGTGTTGTTACAAACATTTTTCTTAGTAGTATTTATTTACTATGTATTGAGTGGAGATTGATATGTTTTACATGTTGCAAGTTTTCTTTTTTATGATGCTGATGTACTTGGCTTTTACGGGTCGTCTGTTTAAAGCGATCAAGTATTACTTAGACAATTAATTAATGGAGTTACGTTATGACAAAGATTGATTTGACGGGTTACGGTGATGATGAGTTGAGCTTAATGGTATTCAATGACGAATACCTTTATGCAGAACGTCACGGTGACAATCTTGTGGGGTTATTAGAGGACTATAAATTTACTGATACACAGATGAGTGTTTTAAAAGAAGATCTTGAATCTGATTTAGAAGAGATCAGCGTTTAAATATTGGAGATACGTTATGAAGAACAATAAGAAAGTAAAGAATATGGTTGGTACTCTTGATATGGATTACCTTGAAGAGGGCAAACAAGGAGTGGTGATCTTGTGGAAGGACGGAACGATTACCACTGCATATGATAAAGAGGAGCTTGTGGTATCAGAGCTTCCTATATTAAGGCTGTGGGAGCTTGATGATACGTGTGACTGTACTAAGTTACGTGTATGGATTGATAACCATATTGAAGTATTCCAACGGTTGTTTGATGCCTACGAAGATGTTGAACAAAACGATGACGATCTTGGCTCTATTGACTTTGAAGTGGACGTTCTCTTTTCTGAGTGTCTACCGTCAAGGCCGCTGTCTAAAGAGGGTATCTTGGAGAAGATGCGTCACTTTAGCGGTACTGCTCAATGGTATCGTCACTTTTTGGGTGGTTTGTATACTGATGGTGTTAAATGGTTGGCTGATCAATGTGGTGCTTACTGGTTGTTAGATGCAATCTTTTCTTATGGTACTACGGGTTCTTTTGAGCTGTGGAAGCTGGTAAAACATGAAGATTGTTCGGCTACCTTGACTATGACAGATGATGCTAACCAACCGGAGAAGATCAAACAAAAGATTGAATATACTAATTTTCCATTGGATGAAATTAAATTGTACAAATGTTCCAATGTGTTGATGTTAACTGGTGAATATTAAGAGAGGGGTAACTAATGGAAGAACATGAACAAAACACACGTACTTTGATGCTGAAGATTGGCGCTTTGCTGGGGTACTCTATGGCGGGTGACAAGATACGTGATGACTGTGCTAAGATGGAGGGGCTTGTTGATATACCGCCCGAACATCTATCGGAATCATTTTCCTCTTTGTTGACTTACATACGATCTGGTGTGAATGGTATGGAAACAATAAGAGAAGCCCACGAAGATGGTGATGCTGATTCTGAAGCGGCGGTAGTGGTACTTACAACACGTATTCTTTATTCGATATGTCTTAATGGTAAGCCAATGGTTGATGATATCTATAAAGAGTGTGTTAAGTTGGGGTTAACACAATAAAGATCATAACGTACCTTGGGCCCGTTGCACTTTGATGGTGCAAGGGGCCTTTTACTTTAAAACTCAACACATGGCATCTGTTTATCGTATTGTGCTATGATGGTATCTATTTCTGTTGGGTCATAATCGGGGGCACATGGGATTACTGATGTTGCGTAATCCACATTGTAAACGTATATGTCGTTGTTTATTAACAACTTTCCATCTAATTGATACGGATATAGACGGTCTACTCTGCCGGTTACGGATATTATGGCGTGTGTTTCTAATGTTTTGTAAAAGTTAGTGGTGCGGAAATCTACGCATCTCCAATACAAATTCTTGATACCCGATCTTTGATCTTCGACGTAAAAGACCCAATACGGTTTTGACATCCTCTTTGACGTTTTGAGCTCCGGTAACCTTTTGGTTACCCTTCCATTAATAATTATTGTATTCATTGGTCGTAAAATCCTGAGTTGTAATCTTGTTCCCCGTAATTGGCAAACATTGTACGCATTCTGTTACTGGGTAAGAATGCTAATCTATCCGCTTTGAGAGTATGAATGATTGTTTGCTCTCCATCGTCCTTGGTGAAGATACGAGAGGGCAACATATACCCGAAGGCCATAATTGGCGTTCCTGAGTTGATGAATGGCAATGCTTGCGTTACCCCAACGTAATCCTTGTATGCTATTACGGTCCAAAAGATCGTGTGGTCTGGGTTCATTGAGTCCGCTAATGTAAATGTTACGTACTCATCACCGGAATTATTTTCTCTTTGTATTGGATCTTTCGTTACCGTACCGAAGACCCCTACTATGTTACACATCCACAAACCCAAATGTTAATTGTTCTCGGAATTCTTTTTCTAAACCGTGTCTTTCATCGTAACGGTTTCCCCTTAACTCGGGGTGTTTTTCTTGTAACCATTGTCTTGTCCTTCGGATTGTCTCTATTGCGCCTAACTTGCCATCTGACAACATCTCTAACAACAAGTGGATGGGATGGTCAACCGTAACATGGTGGTCGCTTATAAGCTGTTTAAACACCTCTGCTGTTAATTTGTTGTCATCATCTTTTGTTTCGGGGAACTTTGTGAATATCTCACGTATCCTTTGCTCCATTGTTGGTGTGATGAATAACATTGCCGCTATTCCACCTCTTCTAATAAAACCTTTATTCTACATGCTTGTCTGCATACCTTCGGATCATCAGATGCTAAATATTCCGTATTCTCAACATCTTGAAACACCCCAAACGTGCACTTATGGCCGTTAACACATATTAAGTGGGAATATATACCCTCTGCTATGTATTCGCCCTCTTTGTGTTCCATGACGTTCCTAACCATCTTGCCATCAACCATTGTAACCAACGTGGCGTCTCCATCTAAATAATCAACGACGCTAAGCCCCACACGCTCAATGCACTCTGTACCACATACTGGACACTTTAAATTTTGATTCATATTGTTCCTCACTGTTGTTTCAATTCTCGTTTAATCATTGATATATTATATCAAACCATATATTATGGTGTCAACACAAAGCATAATCCAACACAGGGGGCTATCATGGAACTTGAGAAGAGAGAGAAGAATACACAAATCAAAAACATTGGGGTTACATTAAGTGAGTCAATCATTGATGAGCTGGATAGGATCGGTATGGAGAAGGATTACTCCCGTAGTGCCCTCATCCGATATGCCATTGAAAAGACCTTTAAAATCTCAGATAACATTATCTCGGGAAAATTCAAAGCACGTAAATAAACATAACTTCATGGAGAACAATATGAAACAAATATTCCATACTGAAGATTATGACCAATTCAACCTTTATGATATGGGAATAAATCGTCCTATATCACGGTCTATGGTCAACAAACTGAAGAAAAGTATACAGGGTAGTAACAATTTGGATTGTCATCCAATCGTTGTTGATATTGACCTGAACGTTTTAGATGGGCAACACCGGCTTCAAGCAGCCAAAGAACTTGGCACCACCATATACTACGTTATCAGCGAGAGGGGTAAGGAAATCATCCCTACGGTCAATTCTGTACAAAAGCAGTGGGGACCACTGAATTATATAGAACACTATGCTGCAAGAGGAGATGAGAACTACATATGGTTAAGGGATTTCATGAAAGAGACGGAATTGAACTTTACCATATTGTCTCAAGCATTTGCTCATGGTCCAGACCGTAAAGAGTTAAAAGAGATCATTAGGGCTGGTGAGTTTAAGAAGCTGTACTTTTACACAGAGAAGGTTGAGAGGTTTCTTAACTTTTACTTAGAGATATTGGACATGGCAAGAGCGTGGAAGAAGACGTGGCCATTGGGACATACTTTCAACCGTGGATTCTGTTGGGCTTTAAAGTGTATGTTCTATACGAAGAAATTCAGGAAGAATCTTTTCTTAAGACACTACAGCTATATGCATAAGATGGTAGTAGGCAATATTATAGACAAGAAGACTCTTGCCAGTCTTATTGAGATATACAACCATAAGTTGTACGAGCATAACAGGTTAACATATGAAGAGTGTATATTGGCTCAAAAAGAGTTTTAAATTGTGGTTAATCACAGCTGAAGTTAAAAGGGAAAAAGCCCTAGCCGATTGGAGTCAGCTAGGGCATTAATTTTGCTTATGGGATGTCTAGACAATAGCAGCTCTGTTTATTGTTGTCATTTCTTTATGTTCCAAAATAAACAATGTATTTGGAGGTATGTTTGTGAATAGGTTTAACAATTTATTTAACAGTATGGAACAACAAGGACTTTTACTTAATGAAAATCCAATGCTTGATGGCGAGATACACCGGTATTCTTGCCATGGCAACAAAGGTAAAGACGAATGGTATGTGGGTCATGAATTGGATGATGGCAACTATCTAGTCGTATATGGATCGTGGAGGGTCTCAGACGCCCACCATTGCGTTTTTAAGTCATGGGATGAAGAATTGGTCGGTGAGCGTGATAATGCGTACAGAGAAGCTTTAAAGGCTTCTATGGAGAAGTTGCGTATTCAGAGAGAAAAAAGACAAGAGGATGCACTTCAGAATGCCATAGGTGTATGGGAGTCTTCAGTACCAGCAAGTGAGTTTCACCAGTACTTAGTAAAAAAGAAAGTTAAAGTATGGGGTATTAAAGAGTGGGAAGACAAACTATTAATACCAGTATTTGATTCACAAGATATGGAGATGATCTCGTTGCAGTCCATCACCATTGATGGGGAAAAGAGGTTCTTTCCAGGATGTACCATAAAGAGAGGGTGTTTTGTCTTTGGAGAGTTAGAGGGTGACGTCTATGTAGCCGAAGGTTATGCCACTGCTGCCAGTGTCTTTGAGGCCACTGGCAAATGTACAGTATGTGCTTTCTGTGCATCTAACATGGTACCAGTGGGATTAAACATTCAAGATAAGCCAGATGTTAAGAATGTACACTTGTTGCAAGACCTTGGTGGTGCTGGTGAGAAGGTGGCAGAGCAATGGAAGGCGATGGACTTAGGAGAGATCTTTGTTCCTGACTTTGGTGATGATAACAATACCAGTGACAATGACTTTAACGACTTAGCCGTTAAGTATGGTTATGAAGAAGTGTGTCGTCAGGTGTTTGAATCCAGAATGCCAAAGATGACGGTGTCAGAATTCTTAAAAAAAAACATTTCTGATCCAGAGTATGTGATAAAGGACATGATACCAACCGACTCAGTGTCGGTGGTCTTTGGTGGTGCCGGTGTTGGTAAGTCATGGTTGTGTTATGACCTTGCCATGGGTGTTGCCACTGGTAGGATGATATCCAATAATATTGTGTGTACTAAGAGGTCTGTAGCATACATTGATGCAGAGATGTCGCCATCGGAGATGTCATACCGGTGGAACTTAATCAATGCCAAATGGAGTACATTGCTAGATAGAGACGTCTCCGATGAGCTAACGATTATTCCAATACAATATTACCTCCAAGAGGGTGTTATTAAGGGTAACGTAAACATTTTAACCCGTAGGGGTAGGAAGTTTGTAGAGAACATTATCAAAGACCATGATGTTATCTTTATTGATAACTATGACACGATGTGTCGAAGGAAGAGTGACTCTGACAACTTCCGTGAAGACGAAAACTCTTGGAGAGACGTACTTAATTGGTTGTATAGTTTATCTTTAAGATCCAAAGCGGTGATCTTTGTCATGCATGCCAACAAAGGGGGCGTTCTTCGGGGAACCGGTAAGATAACCGATGATGCCAACACCGTTATTCAACTTAGCGCATTAATACCAGAGGTGTTGGAGCATAAGGAGTCTATTGGGTTCTTATTAACGATGCTGAAGGGTCGTTCTACCAGGAATCGTGAGATGTCCATCCCCTTTGGCATGGAGATGGTTCCCTTCAACGAGGTGAGCTACGGAGAGTATCCATGGAAGACATACAGTCTCAAATACCTTCGGTCAATAGCACCGAAGGATTCTTCATTCAACCAGAAGAAGAATGATTCTATTATTAGATAACTAGTGTGTGGTGGGGGGTGCCCTTAGCTACCAAGCGTAAGGGGGGCACCACCACTTTGAATCCATATTATTAGAAGTTAAAGTTTGATCGACTCCTCCCTGTGGGGGTCGTCGTCTATTATTATGGATCTTTATTGTGGAACTCCGTGCTGCGGCAGATTCTGGCAACAAAGTGAATGCGTAAGACAGCACGGATTATTGTTTACCATCGCAGAGCGTGCGATGCGATCTGTATGTTTAACTCATTGAACGATGGGCAGGGGGGTCTAGGGGGACGGCCTGGAGTCCCCCAGTATAACACGGGTGTTGTATGTTATACCTCTTTGTTGCTCTTGTATAATAACCGGAGCTTTAGCGGAGGTATTATACCAAACGATGCAGCTAAAGCCGCCTTTGGTAAGGCTGTGCATCGTATCATACCTCTAAATCCTTATACTGTCAATGATAAAGATGTTCTTGATTGTGATATATGATAAACAAATTTCTGTATCTTTCATAAGAAAGGAAATTTGATCATACCAATCCGATCATATCACGTCAAGTAAAAAGTGACCGTTGTGTTAAGGGGGATATTTTGGTAAGATACGTTTAACCAAGCAATCACACATCCATTATGTTTTTCACCGAAGGGACTTCGATTGCTTGGTTGCACATTGTTCCTTCGGTTTTTTTATACCTAAATATTTGGTGATAGAAATGGAAAAAGAATTTGATCGTGATGAAGCAAGACACCTTGTGTCAAAGATTGTTTATATCAGAGATGAAATAAACAAACTTAAAGCGGAGTCAGCCAAACATAGAGAGATTCTTGGTGAAATGTTAAGTGGTTATGAGACGGTAGAGCTTGACAATGCAACAATACGCTTCAAGAGATATTCCAAGTTGAATGCTCAAAAGATATATAGAGATTTTAACCTGTCGGTATCCGATGACTATAGAATCATTACAGATAGAAAGATGTTTATCTCCCCAAAGAGAGACAAAAAAGTTGATGGTTAATCTTCATCCTTATGGTAACGGATATTTCCAAACCCCATATCATTTTCAATACCATATGTCTTCTCAATGGCAAAACGTATCAGGTAAGAGCGTGAGTAGTTCCCATCTTTGGCAAGCTTATCAAGAGCGTCAATGATGTGCCTTGTAAGCGCAATACCAATATTACGACCTTTGGGATGGACTAGACTTCTTGGAGGTAAACTATTTATCATTTTTCATATCACCGGTGTTGACATATTCTGTGATATCATGATATGATGCTTATAGTAATAAATACAATGAAAAAATACCCCCGTCATCCATGGCGAGGGTATCTGAAGAACAATATGAACATAAGAGGACGTTATGACAGAAGAGAATATTAATCAAGAACGGCAAGACAAAGTAGCATTACTCAAAAAGCTGGCAAAGATCCATGGTGAGCTAGAATACATGAAACATTCGGCTGCTGGATACGGCTATACATATGTCAAAGAGTCTACGATATTGGGCATGGTACGCCCTTTGATGAAAAAATATGGCATCTTATTAACCTCACGCATGACCAGCGTTAGAATGGTTGAGGTACACGAAGAGTTTATCAAAAAGGGGAAGGATAAGGCAGAAACACTTGTTCAATTAACAAACAGTTGTGTTGAAGTACCTTTTAAATTTACATGGATTGATATTGACACCGGCTATGAGATGGAAGAGTTTATCTGTCTTCAAGATAAAGCCGGATCACCACAGAAGTTCGGCGGTCTTATGACCTATGCACAAAGATACTTCTTGTTGAAGTTCTTCAATATTCCAACCGACACCGACGATCCTGATGTATACAAATCCAAATACAACAAAGAGACAATAAGCCAGAAACAGGTAGATAGAATTCTTGAGCTTATTAATGGAAATAAAGATCGTGTTGCCAGGTTATGCAAATGGGCCGGTGTAGAAGAGCTTAATGAGATTGAATCCAAAGTGTATCTTGAAATCATCGAATATCTTAACGGAGGGAAGTAATGCCTCTTGTGGAAGTAGAGCAGGGATCGGAGGAGTGGCTTCAACTTAGGCGCAAACACATCACCGGCACCGATGTTGCTGGTATTCTTGGCATTTCCCCATGGAAAGACGCTTATGGTGTTTGGGAAGAGAAGGCTAAAGACAAGCGCATTAAGTGGAATTGGGCCATGAAAAGGGGTTCCGAAGAGGAGCCAATCATACGATCATGGTTTGAGAATTCTTATGGAAGAACCTTTATGCCAGCGGTATATACTTCAGATGATGGAATTGGATTAGCATCATTAGACGGTATTGATATTGGTGAGACAGAATCTCTTGAGTGTAAGTTCTGTAACAAAGAAGTCTTCCATATGATTCAATATGGCACCGTTCCAGATTATTACTTTACTCAAGTGCAGTGGGGGTTCTTTTGCATCCCCACTTTGAAGGTAAACCACTTTGTTGGTAAAAACAGCGGGGCATATGTTGCAACCGCACTAGAGAGAGATGAAGATTATCTAAATGAGATTCTTCCACGCATCCAAGAGTTTCATGATAAACACGTTTTAAAGGGCATAGAGCCAACAAAGCCAGTGGTTGTACCAGATGTTCCAACCAAAGAGGTTTCTTCTCTTACAGAGCGCTATCTATCATTGAGCGACAAGATAGAGGGGCTTATAGAAGAAAGGGACTTTGTTAAAAACCAGTTGATTGGAATGGCAGATGGAAAGGATGCGGACTTTGGTTCTATTAAGGTAACATATTCCAGTGGTAGAAAAGTCACCGATTGGAAAAAGGTAACAGAAGATTACAAAATTGATGTTGATGAATACACAAAGATCGGTAAGCCAATACCGACTGTAAGGAGAGTTAAAAAATGAATAAGATAACAGTTATGGGGTTTCTTGCAAGAGACCCAGAGATGAAGCTAACCAAAAACAATAACGAATACTTTAAGTTGGTTGTTGCAGACAACGTTGGTAAAGAGGATACAATCTTTTGGGGGTGCAACTACTTTGGTACATCATCAAAGAAGGTTATCTCATATCTAAAGAAGGGATCACCTGTTGTTGTCGTCGGAGATATTATGATGCCAAGAGCTTATCAAAAACAAGATGGTAGTACCGGTGTTGGGATGAGTCTAAATGTGTCTAGCGTATCTTTTGCACCAAAGTTTAACTCTGTTCCTAAAGAGGGCAATCCTGCTCCGCAAATCACTAAAGAGCCAATAAATGAACCAATGAGCTTTTAGGAGAAAACTGATGGATAGAGAAGAGTTTATTAAAAAGTTTAAAGTTGGGGATAGAATAAGATTGCCAAGATGGGTGGATGATTGTTATTTGCAGATCTTATGTATTGGCAAAGATAAAATATTTATTCTTGAAGAAGATGAAAAAACCGAAGATGTGTGGGATATAGAAGGTTCTGATTGGAGAAAATATGAAGACAGAAAAACGAAACCAACACCAGTTTTTAAATACTTATCGTTCACTCGTGCTTTAAGAGAAGTGCAAAAAGGGTCATATGTAATGAGACTCCCAGGGTGGAGAGAAACACTATCTTTAGCTGTATTGTGGGGCAGTATTCGTTTTATTGAACATGGAAACTATTCTAATCATTCTTTTGTCCATATAGATGAAATATTAAACCGCTCAGATTGGGAAGTTTGGGACGGTAAAGTTTTTTTAGGAGAATAAGATGAGTAAATTAATCAAAGCAATCGCAGTTATCGTAACCATGGTTGCTGTAACGAGCTGTACTTGCGGCGTTCACTGGGATCACAGTGGAACGGCAGAGGGCTACACAAAGGTAACAAAGGTGTCTCTAGAAGATAAATAGGGGGTCTAATCCATACCTCCTTCCTTCGGGGTGGTAGCACTGTAACTGCTGCCCCGTTTTAAACTTTGTGGCCGTAACCAACCTAACTTTTTTTAAAACTGGTGGGTGATTTGAGTGAAAACAGCGGCCACATTTTACTTAAGGAAATTATGACTGAAGAAAAAAGAAAACCTGGAAGACCAAAAGGGTCGAAAAACAAACCAAAAGAGTGGCATGAAGAAGCGGCATATCAGCTTTGGTGTGAACATATGGAGCGCTTCACGTTGGAACCTAAGCAAAACAAGTTTAAGCAGTGGTTCAACAAATTCTGGCCGGTGAGAGATGAAAGATAGCCCGCTTGATAAATTCTTCGAGATAATAAAGACCTATTGTAAAGAGTTGTGTGACGTAAAAATCAGACATCACACAGAAGACGAACACTGGTACAACGATAAACATTTGTTTGATTGGATTAGTGGTTTCATTGTTGAGGTGGAATTGTTGAAAAGTCGCATATCTGAACTTGAAGAAGACCTCGAGAAAGCCAAAGAGGAAATAGACGAAACAATGTCAGCCCACCTTGAACAGGAACACTGTGATGATGATACACTAAGTAATGACTGGGCAGATGAGTAGTGCAACACGAGGTATCGTATCTGGTGTAATTATATTAGTGTGTTACATGTTGGGTTTATTGACATCATATATTAAAGACCGGAAAAAACATGGTAGATAAGAGCTTTTATCCGAAATACATCTGTGTTGACTGTGCCAATATTTGTTGTGCAGAGCAAAGATCTGTAATCGAATGTACCTATGGAGATATGAAATTAACAATATGTGACATTTGTAATGATTTTAAAAATGTCTCTCATACCAGTAGATATAAGAAAAAATGCCCAAACTGCAAAGAGATGGTGCCACTGTCGGAGTGGTCATTCACACCAGGCAAGAAGTGGATACGACAAAAGTGCGACAGGTGTCGAAAGAATGAAAAATATATAAAAAACCCAATCAGAACAAGCGAGTTTAAATGAAACTGAGCGATCTTAACCAAGAGTCAAAGTATCCTGAGTGGGCATGTTTAAGTTGTCTCTTCGAGGCCGGTGGTAAACCAGTCAGACTTATTATTGAAGAGTACATTAAGGGTAAGTGTCCTGTATGCGGAAAGAGGGCAGAGCTTGTTGCCCCAAGGGATTTTGGGTATCCAGTGATCGATGGATGTCAGTTCAAAGAAGTGGTTGATAATTAAGTAAATACTTAAAAATTGGGGAGCTAAGAAATTGAATGAAGGTTCCAATAGTTTTATTAACATGTATCATCATCTGCTTTGTCATTAAGTGGTTGGCTGATGCGTGCGACAGGTGCACAAAGTAAACACATAAAAAGGATTAATTATGACGCCGCTACAAGAAATAGAGAATAACTTGCGCTTCGTAAAGCTGGAGCGTTCAAAGGTAGAGCATGAGATCCGCCAGACAAACAGTGCTAGGTGTGAAGCGCTTCAGTACGGAGATAAAGATAAGGCTGGAAAGCTAAACAACGACCGTGGACAACAGCAGTACACGCTTGTGATCCTTAGAATAGCCTACAATGCCCTAGAGCAGCTTCAGCTGGCTTTAGAAGAGCGTGCAAGGCTTAATGAGATGCTAGACGAGCCAGCGCTTACAGACGTTGAGAGCGAGCCGTCGCCTATAGAAAATTTAAACTATTCAGTGGTGGACTTTGATAAACCACCATCTCCATCAAGCTGGGGGTGTTGCGACTGATGAAAAAAACCAAAAGAATGGTGAATTTTATCCATGCAAAGATGAGATCTTTAAGCAAACCTATGAGGCTGTAGATGGTTGAAAAAATATTACATCTTATCACTGATAATTGGCTCAACTATCTTACCATCTGCGCAGGAGTTTGGTTATACTCGTTGACGCTGGACCTACGCCGTGTAACTAAAATTAACAAAGAACTTGTTGAAATACTAAAAAACATGAATGAGACGCTTACAAAAATGCAAGACAGAAAGGGTGGTGTGATGAAATGACACCAATCGAGGGATCGCTACCAGATTTTATGCCGCAAATAGATCGGTGGGCTTACGAAGCAAGGGGTAAGCTTGATGAGCTGCTAGCACAGATCAACGACTATACCAAGCTTGTGCATATTGCAACATACAACGATGATCCTGCACATATAGCACAGTACAACGCCGCAATAAGACATTTGCAATCGGAGGCGTGGTTTTTCCAACTGGCATTGAAAAATCCAGAGCTTATGGCTTTAGAAGAACCGGACCGCCGGGAGATGATAAGTAGACATGTAGCAGGAGCGTTATAGCGACACACTAGTTTAATGGCAGAACCCCGGCTTATACCTGGGAGGTGGAAGTTCGAATCTTCCGTGTGTCACTAACAATAAAGGAGTAGACAATGACTTTTGAAAAGACGCAAGACAATAAATTAAATCACATGTGTAAATTCAAACACCCTGTCTATGTTGAGCGCATGGAAACATTTAGGAATCTTTTCATCGACTTAGACGATAAATTAAGACTTATTGTTGAAGAAGATATAGAACATAAGGGCGAAGCAATGAGAACGATTGCGTTAGCCAGAACACACTTAGAGCAATCACTGATGTATACCATAAAAACGCTCTGTATTCTTGGAGAAGAAAAATGAAACTGATAATCGAATACAGCGACGAGGAACTCGGAGAGGCAAGGCACAACCTTGACTCTTATATTTATTCATCGGCGATCGATGACGTTTGGAATTATTGCCGTACAAAATTAAAACATGGCCTCTACACACCTTCAGGTAAACAGCTGCTTCCTCCAAGGGAGCCTGGCAATCCGGAGCTTGACTGGACGCCAGAGCCAGATAAAGAGATCGAGATCTCCAAAGAGGCGCACAGCTATATCTATACGATTTTGGAAGAGATTCAAGAATTGGTTTCTGAATCGTATAATCGTGGTATGGGTGACTGATGGGCGGTAAAGCAAGTCGTAATAAGGGTGCAGCAGCAGAACTTGAGGTTGCCAAAATTATTAACGAAGCCCTGGGCACCGACATACATCGCAACCTTGGACAGGCCAGAGACGGCGAAGACGATATTACACTAGGCAAGTATCGCTGGGAGATTAAGCGCCGTGAGACGTTGGCTATACCCTCATGGTGTCGACAGGTGGAAGCATGCTGTAAAAAGGGGGAAGTGCCTATTGTGTGCTACCGTGCTTCTAGGCAGCCGTGGCGAGTCGTTATCCCATTAGATGAGCTGCTGCTGCTTATCAAACATGCACAAAAAGACATAGAGTTTAGGTACTAGGGGTAGTAGATGAATAGTTTAATTATATTATGCTTCTTTATGGTTTCCGTTATCTCATGGTATGTATATGTAATGTTAGAAGCAAAAAAACTAAGAATATCAACATATTTATTGGTTGTTTCTACCATATTAATATGGATATCAATTTGTCTGCTTGGTTTTAAGGTTTTCAATGAATTTATGTAAAGGCACAGAAAATGAATGAATACAAAATAACCGTTACAGAAAGACAGGCTGATATCATCATAGACGCCCTGGATTTGTGGTCTAGGATGCATATGGGCCAGTGGAATGAAATCCTTATGTTTGCCAAGAACCATGATTGCCGCTTTGAAGCAGAAAAGCTGATAGACGTATTAAGATTTATATGCGGAATGCTGCCAGGAAGAAGCCCGAGTGGATATTACGGGATACATAGTAAGGAAATTTCCGATAGTGCAAGAGTTGCCTGGGATTTACAACAGGTTATTAGGCATCGGCTGTCATGGGATAGGGACCCAGAAGGCGGCTGGACAGTAAATTTCGACACTCCTATGCAATCTTGTGAAGAGGAACCGCTAGCTAGGATTGAGAAGATGGAAAAAGCAGAGCAAGAGGCAAACAATCAGCTTTTTGAAGAACGCAAGAGACGCTGTAGACAGCTCGAAAAAGCTGAAGAGATCATGGCAGACAATAAAGATGTGCTAGAGAGGCTCGCCAATGAAGAAGATTAAAATTTGTTCAATCAGTGACACGCATGGACACATCCCTGATCTACCGGAAGCCGATATATTGGTAATTGCCGGCGACCTCACCGCCATGGACACCAAAGAGCAAAACTGGGAGTTTATCGAGTGGTTGATGACTTTAGACTACAAAGACATCATCTTAGTCCCCGGTAACCATGATGTTTACCTTGAGAACCACGAGGACGAGCTTCGTGAGCTTATCGCCAGCCAGAATGCGCCAATACACCTTTTGATTGATGAGGCTGTTACAATCCAAGGAATCAAGTTCTGGGGCTGCCCGTGGATGGTTCGATTCGTTGGGCTAAACCCAGCGTGCGCTGCTTTTACCGTTGATAGCGAAGCACAGATGAACGAAAAGGTCTTTAATGTTCCAAACGACGTGGATATTTTTGTCTCCCATTCGCCATCGTATGGTCATCTAGACCAAACAAGGTGGTGCGAGAAGGTCGGCTCAATGGCC
>Ga0180434_10005450_pt1 | contig 14969 bp, 16 predicted proteins | sample SS_ome_7_FD_132453 | JGI IMG/M metagenome (GOLD analysis project Ga0180434, IMG submission 132453) | Hypersaline lake sediment archaeal communities from the Salton Sea, California, USA - SS_1_D_2 metaG | ecosystem: Environmental > Aquatic > Non-marine Saline and Alkaline > Hypersaline >...
CGCCCCGTGTCTTTCGCCCGGCAGGTCACCAGGACCGAGCTCTTCGAGACAGGCATCAAGGCCATTGACCTGCTCGCTCCGCTCGAACGCGGAGGTAAGGCCGGGCTTTTCGGCGGAGCCGGGGTTGGCAAGACCGTGCTCATCATGGAGATGATCCGCAGCATCGTGCGGCACCAAGAGGGCGTGAGCATCTTCTGCGGGATCGGCGAGCGCATCCGCGAGGGAGAGGAGCTTTATCGCGACCTCCAGGAATCCGGGGTGCTCGATAGCACCGTCCTGGTCTTCGGGCAGATGAACGAGCCGCCGGGAGCGCGCTTTCGGGTCGGCCACGCAGCTCTCACCATGGCCGAGTACTTCCGCGATGACGAGCGCCGGGATGTCCTTCTACTGATAGACAACATCTTTCGCTTTGTGCAGGCCGGACAGGAAGTGTCAGGTCTCATGGGCCAGCTCCCCTCTCGCGTCGGCTATCAACCCACCCTTGGCACGGAGCTGTCCGAGCTAGAGGAACGCATCACCAACACCGCCACCGGCGCCATCACCTCCATCCAGGCCGTCTACGTGCCAGCCGACGACTTCACCGACCCGGCGGCGGTGCACACCTTCGCCCATCTTTCCGCCTCCATCGTCCTCTCACGGCGCAAGGCAAGCGAGGGACTGTATCCTGCCATCGACCCGCTCGAATCGAACTCTAGTCTGCTCACGCCTCAGGTCGTGGGCGAACGGCATTACCATCTCGCACGAGAAGTCCGAAGCACCCTCGCCAATTATGACGATTTGAAGGACATCATCGCCATGCTGGGTATGGAGGAGCTCTCCGAGAGGGACAGAAAGACCGTCAACCGCGCCCGCCGACTGGAGCGCTTCCTCACGCAGCCGTTTCTCGTCACGGAGCAGTTCACCGGACGGAAAGGCAGAACCGTGAGCCTCGAGGAGGCGCTGGAGGGATGTGAACGGATACTCAATGACGAGTTCGCGGACCGCCCCGAGGGAGCGCTTTACATGATTGGCGGCATAAGCGAGGCCGAGAAACGAGGAAATGCCAATGAGGCTGAGAGTCCTTCTTCCGACGAAGGTGCTGCTTGACGAGCCTGTGCGGAAGGTTGTCGCCGAGGCTGAAAACGGATCGTTCGGTCTTCTGCCGCGCCACGTGGACTTTGTGGCCCCGCTAGTGCCCGGCCTGCTATCCTTCGAAGCCGAGGACGGCGCTGAGAGGTTCCTCGCAGTGGACCAGGGGATACTGGTCAAGAACGGGTCCGAAGTATCGGTGTCAACAAGGCGAGCCGTCTGCGGTGGCGATTTGGGCCAATTGCGAGAAACCATCGAGCACGAGTTTCTCAGCCTTGAGGACCGGGAGAAGTTGACGCGCTCGGCCCTTGCACGCCTGGAGTCTGACATTGTGCGCCGCTTCATGGAGCTCGGGAGGCTGCCGCATGAGCAACCCTGATAGAAGGAGCGCTCCTCATCAAGACGACCTGGGCCGTGAGATCGCTGCCAGGGAGAAGCGGAAGATACGCGCACGCCGCGAAAGGGAGGAGAGCATCTGGTTCGGGCTGGGCATGCTGGGACTGGTTGGGTGGTCCGTGGCAATACCGGTGCTCGCCTGCGTGGCCCTGGGGGTTTGGATCGACCGTACCTACGCGAGCCGACACTCCTGGACGCTGATGCTCCTTATCATCGGCGTTGCGCTGGGCGCCTTCAACGCCTGGTACTGGGTGTCGCGGGAGCGCAATATGATCGAGAAACCGGGGGAGGATAATCATGAGTAGCGCGATTGGCCTGGCTCTGGCGGTAGCCGGCGGGTTCACGCTCGGACTCATCTACTTCGCCGTCTTGTGGATTACCATCCGGTGCCTGGCAGTCTCGCGTCACCCCGCCATGCTGAGCCTGGGAAGCCTTCTGGCTCGCACCGTCGTCGCGCTGGCTGGCTTCTACCTGATTGGCGCGGGTGACTGGCGGCGCTTCCTGTTAGCGCTCGGCGGCTTCATTGCCGCCCGCCTCCTCCTCGTCCGGCGATGGGGCGAGCGGCGTTCCGCTCGACTCGCTGCGAAAGGTAATATCGCGACGTGACCATCACGCCTGACAGCATCACGCTCTGGGAGATTGGGCCGTTGAAGCTCAACGCGACCATCGTCTTCACGTGGGTAGTGATGGCCGTCATGGTGCTGCTCTCGTGGCTGGTCACGCGCCGGGTGACCTCAGGCGCGGACATTTCTCGGGGCCAGAACTTGCTTGAGGTTCTCGTCAATGGAATGCGCGGCCAGATTCGCGAGATCAGTCGGCACGATCCCCGACCGTATCTGCCGTTTGTGGGCACCCTGTTCCTCTTCATCGCCGTCTCCAACATCCTTACCATCGTGCCCTGGTATCGCGCCCCGACCGGCTCGCTCTCCACCACGGCTGCCCTCGCCCTCTGCGTTTTCATTGGGGTTCCGGCCTACGGCATCGTTGAGCAGGGCGTCGTGCGGTACTTCGCCCACTACGTTCGCCCCACCCCGCTCATGCTCCCCTTCCACGTCATTGGGGAGCTGTCGCGGACGCTCGCCCTCGCCGTCCGCCTTTTCGGCAACGTGATGAGCGGCTCGATGATCGCCGCTATTCTCGTTGCCTTGGCGCCGCTCTTTTTCCCCATCATCATGAACGCCCTGGGACTGTTGACCGGCCTAGTCCAGGCGTATATATTCGCTGTCCTTGCCATGGTGTACATCGCGTCGGCTACCCGTCGTCGCCACGAGCGCGACGAATCCGAACCAGAGCAATCCCAAGGAGAAGCCTAAATGACTGGCACCGAGATCACCGCGATGGTTTCGATCATTACAGCGGGCATGACCATTGCAGTCGGCTCGATCGGCCCGGCCCTTGCCGAAGGTCGAGCCGTTATGTCCGCGCTCTCAGCGATCGCCCAGCAGCCCGACGAATCCAATACCATAACGCGCACATTGTTCGTCGGCCTGGCGATGATCGAGTCCACGGCGATCTATTGTTTCGTCGTGTCCATGATCATCATCTTCTCGAATCCCTTCTGGAACCATTTTGTGTCTGGAAAGTAACCGTCCATGCAAGTTGACTGGTTCACAGTCGTTGCGCAGATCATCAACTTCTTGGTGCTCGTCGGCCTTCTGAAGCACTTCCTCTACGGGCCGATAATCAGGGCCATGGACGAGCGCGAGGAAGGGATCGCGGACCGCCTGCACGAGGCCGAGAAGCGGGAGAAAAGGGCCGAGGAGGAGGCACAGTCCCACCGTAAGGCACGGGAGGAGTTGGAGCAGAAGCGCGGCGAGATGCTCGAACAGGCCAAGCAGGAGGCCGAGCAGAAGCGTCGCAAGCTGATCGATTCTGCGCGGCAGGAAGTTGACGAGATGCAGTCGCGCTGGCGCGAGTCGCTGCGCCAGGAACACGACTCGTTTCTCGGGGAGATGCGCGATCAGGCTGCCAGACAGGTATGCGCCATCACGCGCCGCGTCATGCGGGATCTCGGCGACGAACGCCTCGAGGCTCGAATCGTGGAGGTCTTCCTCGATCGCCTGGGCGAAATGGACGATGATGCCCGCAAGCAGATGGGTGATGCGGTGCGGGGTTCCTCGGACTCTCTCACGGTCGTCAGTTCATTCGAGCTCCCGGATGAGGCGCGAGGAAGGGTGACAGAAGCGCTCAAAGAGCGCTTCTCGGACAGCCTGCGCGCCAACTTCACCACATCTGATGACCTGATTTGCGGCGTGGAACTGCATGCTGGCGGACGGAAGATCGCCTGGAACGTCAACGAGTATCTAGACGTCCTGCGCGACGGTCTTTCCCAGGCACTGGCCGAGGAGAGCGATGAAGAGGGCGACTGACGACCGGCCTCTCAGAACGGTCACCGAAGACCTGATGAAGGCACTGGATCGCCTCCTCGACCGCCCTCTCATCCGACTCGACGTCCAGGAGACGGGCACCGTCACCCATGTAGCCAAGGGCATCGCTCGCGTCTCCGGCCTCCCCACGGTCCGCTCCGAAGAGTTGATTCTCTTCCCGGGTGACCTGCTTGGTTTCGCCTTCAACCTGGACCCCGACGAAGTGGGCGTCGTCCTGCTCAGCCAGAGCGAGCACATTGGGGCTGGCGACGAGGTTCGACGCACACAGCGCCTGCTCGACGTTCCGGTCGGCGACGTGCTCCTCGGTCGTGTCGTTGATGCTCTCGGGCGCCCCGTTGACGGTCGCGGTCCCATCCACACCACCCATCGCCGCGAGGTGGAGCAGCCCGCGCCGGGCATCATGGAACGCCAGCCCGTAAATATCCCCCTCCAGACGGGCATCAAAGCAGTGGACGCTCTCATTCCCATCGGGCGCGGGCAGCGCGAACTTGTCCTCGGCGACCGGCAGACAGGCAAGACCGCGATCGCTGTCGACACCATCATCAACCAGAAGAACTGCGACGTGCTGTGCGTCTATTGCGCCATCGGACAGCGCAGTTCGGCGGTGGCCAAGGTGGTCGCCGACCTGCGGAATCACGACGCCCTCGATCACACAATCGTGATGGTCACCACCGGTGACGACGCGCCCGGTCTCCAGTATATCTCCCCCTACGCCGCGACCAGCATCGCAGAGCACTTCATGCGCCAGGGACGGGATGTTCTCATCGTCTACGACGACCTCACCCGCCATGCGCGCGCCTACCGCGAGCTCTCCCTGCTGCTGCGGCGGCCGCCGGGCAGAGAGGCCTATCCCGGCGACATCTTCTACATCCACTCCCATCTGCTCGAGCGCGCCACCAATCTCCGGGAGGATCGAGGCGGCTCCCTCACCGCGCTCCCCATCATCCAGACCGAAGCGCAGAACATCTCCGCCTATATCCCGACCAACCTCATCTCCATAACCGATGGACAGATCTATCTTTCGCCCGATCTCCAGCAGAAAGGCTTGCTCCCCGCCGTAGATGTCGGGCGCTCGGTCTCGCGGGTGGGAGGCAAGGCCCAGCTCCCCGCGTACCAGGAGGTGGCGGGAGACCTTCGCCTCTCCTACTCGCAGTTCGAGGAGCTTGAGGCCTTCTCGCGCTTCGGAACAAGACTCGACGAGGAGACGCGCCGCACCATCGAGCGCGGCAGAAGGATTCGGGAGAGCCTGAAACAACCCCAGTATGCGCCCATCCCCCCGGCCGAGCAGATGGCCGTCCTGCTGGCGGTTACCCGCGGCCTCTTCGACCACATTGACGCGAGAGACATAGCACGGACGGAGCAGGCGGTGAGGAGCGCCGTCATTGACGAACTGCCGGACATGGTCGACAAGATGCACGGTAGTGACCGGCTCACAGACGAGGATCAGCAGCGAATTCTGGACGCCGCGCGGCAGGCGCTGGAATCGTTGGGAAGTGACTGAACGTGGAGACGCTCGAGGAGCTGCAAGCCAAGATCGACACCGCCGGGGACTTGCGGTCTGTGGTCAAGACCATGAAAGCCCTTGCGGCCCTCAGCATTCGTCATTTCGAGGAGGCAGTTGACTCGCTCAACGATTACCGCCGCACGGTCGAGTTCGGACTCCAGATAGCACTCCGCAACCGGTCCGAGAGCTTCAGCATCGCTGCGCCCCTAGAGAGCAAGCGGGTAGGGGGTGTCATTATTGGATCGGATCAGGGCATGTGCGGACAGTTCAACGAGGACATTGCTCGTTACGCCGCGCGACAGATGAGTGAGATGGGTGTCGCATCTGCTGAGCCGAGCATCCTCGCCGTCGGTCTCCGTCTCCCGTTCCCCCTGGAGCAGGCTGGCATCGAGATCGATGAAGTCTTCTCAATCCCGACCTCGCTCTCGGGGATCACCCCGTTGGTCCAGGATATTCTCGTGAAAATCGACCAATTGCGTGAGAAGCGCGGGGTTGCCCGATTCATCGTTTTCCACAATCAGCCAACCTCACGGTCGAGCCACCGATCGCACACCCGCCAGCTACTACCGGTAGACATCGACTGGCTCCGGACGCTTGAGGAGCGGCGGTGGGCCGGAAGGACACTGCCGATGTTCACTGTGAATTGGCACACGCTCTTCTCCGCGCTGATCCGACAGCATCTTCTCGTTTCCGTGTACCAATCTATCGTAGAGTCTTTGGCGGCCGAGAATGCCAGCCGCATGGCCTCTATGCAGGCCGCTGAGCGGAATATCGAAGAGCGCATGCAGGAGCTGCGCAGCCGGTTCCATCAGCAGCGACAGTCATCCATCACGACCGAACTGCTCGACATCGTCGGCGGCTTCGAGGCACTTGGCAGCGAGCCGACATAGCAAGCAGACTGCCGCCAGCCAACCTGGCCCGACCAGCAGGAACAGTGATCGAGACTGATCCCCAACACCAAATTGCCAGCTTACCGACGAAGCCGTGGGCGCAGTCCCCCGGTGAAGTTTTGAAGGGGCTTGGCGTTTCCCCCGAGACCGGGCTCACGGCCAATGAGGTGAGAGGAAGGCGACGCCGACACGGCGTCAACGCCCTGCCCGACGCCAGGCGTGTGAGCGCCTGGACGGTTCTGCTGAATCAGTTCAGGAGCCTGGTGGTGCTGCTCTTGGTGGCGGCCGCCCTGGTGGCCTTCGCCTTTGGGGAATGGGTGGACGGCATTGCTATCGCCGCGGTGGTAGTGATCAACTCGGCCATCGGCTTTATCACCGAGATACGGGCCGCACGTTCCATGGAGGCGCTTCGACGGCTCGGGCGCGAGTCCGCCGCCGTGCGCCGGAATGGCGCCGCCCGCGTCGTGCCTGCACGGGCCCTGGTTCCTGGGGACATTGTCATCCTGGAGGCAGGGGACGTAATCGCCGCGGATTTGCGCTTGATCGAGGCGTCGAACCTTCAGCTTGATGAATCCACCCTTACGGGGGAGTCTGTGCCGGTTACCAAGCAAATCGAAGCCATCGCCGAAGGCAGTCCCCTGGCTGAGCGCTCGAACATGGCCTTCAAGGGTACAGCCATTACGCAAGGCGCGGGCGAGGCTGTGGTCGTCGCAATCGGCGCTGACACCGAACTGGGCCGCGTGGCCACCCTTGCCGAAGAGACGCACGAGCAGACAACGCCGCTGGAACGGCGTCTCGATCAACTGGGACAAAGACTGGTTTGGGTGACGCTCCTCATCGCAGCGCTGGTGTTGGCCGCGGGTCTCCTTCGCGGCCGAAACCTGCTGCTCATGATTGAGACGGCCATCGCACTGGCCGTGGCCACTATTCCCGAGGGGCTGCCCATCGTCGCGACCGCAGCTCTCGCCCGCGGTATGCTGCGCATGGCCCGACGCAACGCGCTGATTAACCGTCTCTCCGCGGTTGAGACGCTCGGCGCGACAAACATTATCTGTACCGACAAGACCGGTACCCTCACCGAGAATCGAATGTCGGTTTCCTTGTTCGCCCTCCCCGACGGAAACGTGGAGGTGACCGGAGGCGCTCTGGCGCGCCAAGGTGAATTCCACAGGGACCGCCGGACTGCGAATGCCCAGGACGACCCATTGCTGCGAAGCGCCCTGGAGATCGGCGTGCTTTGTAATGGCGCGTCTTTGAACCTGGATACGGAAACAGATGAAGACCAGGCTGTGGGCGATCCCATGGAGGTAGCGCTGCTAGTCGCCGGCGAGAAGGCCGGCCTCCGGAGGTCCAATCTGGTGGAGGGAATGCGCGAGGCCAAGGAGCACGCGTTCGACCCCGACCTGAAGATGATGGCCACCGTCCATGAGAGTGACGGACACTACCGCGTAGCCGTCAAGGGCGCGCCCGAAGCCGTGCTGGAGGTCTGTTCCGATGTTGCCGGCAGCCAGGGCGACAGCGACTTCGACCGTGAGCGATGGCTCGGCCGCAACAAAGAGCTTGCCGAGGACGGCCTACGGGTGCTGGCGCTGGCCGAGAAGACCGTGCAGTCGCCCGAGGACGACCCCTATCGCGACCTGCGCTTCGTGGGTCTCGTAGGGCTGCGCGACCCAGCTCGCGACGAGGTGCGAAAGCCGATTGCTGCCGCGCAGTCTGCCGGCATCCGAATCATCATGGTGACCGGCGATCAAGCGGCCACCGCGCGTAACATCGCCCACAGCTTGGATCTGGCGGACGAGAACGAGACCAATGTGATCATGGGCGACGAGATCCGGCCCGTAGAGGAGCTATCGGAGGAAGAGCGCCATCGCTTCACGGAGGCCCGCATCTTCGCCCGGGTGAGCCCCGAACAGAAACTCCATCTGGTTGACCTGTATCAGGACAGCCACGCCGTCGTGGCCATGACTGGCGACGGCGTGAACGATGCTCCCGCGCTCAAGAAAGCGGACATCGGCATTGCCATGGGCCGGCGCGGCACCCAGGTAGCGCGCGAGGCCTCGGACATGGTTCTGCTCGACGATGCTTTCGCCACCATCGTCCATGCCGTCCAGCAGGGCCGAGTTATCTTCCGCAACCTGCGGAGATTCGTATTCTACCTGCTGTCGTGCAATGTCGCAGAGGTGATGGTTGTCGGCCTGGCTTCCATCGTCAACGCGCCCCTCCCCATCCTGCCCCTACAAATCCTTTTCCTGAACCTGGTGACGGATGTGTTTCCTGCTCTTGCATTGGGCATGGGAAAAGGAGAGCCGGCCATCATGGATCGTCCGCCGCGCGACCCGCGCGAACCGATCCTCACCTCACGTCACTGGAAAGGAGTCGGTGGCTATGGAGCTGGAATCGCGGCCGCAGTATTGGGGGCGCTGGCGCTCTCCCTGCTCTGGCTTCACCTGGATACACCCAGAGCGGTAACCGTGTCCTTCCTGACTCTCGCCTTCGCCCAACTCTGGCACGTCTTCAACATGCGCGACGCCAGGTCTGGAATGTTTCGCAACGACGTCGTTTCCAACACCTATGTCTGGGGCGCTCTGGGGCTGTGCACTCTGCTCTTGCTCGGAGCGGTCTACCTCCCGTTCCTGGCTCACGTCCTGAAGGTCGTCCGGCCCGACGCGGCGGGATGGTCAGTGATTCTGGGCATGAGCGCGCTGCCACTGATCGGTGGGCAGGCCGGCAAGCTCGTCCTAGCTCGACGGTCCGCTCAATTGCCGCAGTGAATCGCTGATCTGAGTGTCGCCCATGCCCCACTTCGGCTTGTGGATGTCGAGATCCGTCACTTACCCCTATGCACTCGCCTCGCCTTTGGCGCCTGGGCAGGTGGCCCTCGTCCGGTCGTCGTCAGTGAGTTATCCGCGCGCCGCCGGGTAGGCGTTCCTCACGTACTGGGACACCATCCGCTGAGTGTTGAAGAAGGAACCGTTTATGGCGATGGCGTTACGCATTATCTGGGCGTAGGCTTCTGGGCGCTCGTAGAATAGCGGAAGGATCACCTGCTCCAGCTTGTCGTATAGCGACGCGGCCTCGACGGTCGAATCCGACGAGGTTCCCACGCTGTCGCCAATAGACCAGCCTGTGACCCCTTCGACGTGTCCCTCGATCCACCAGCCGTCCAGCACGCTAAGGCTAGGGACCCCGTTGAGCGCAGCCTTCATCCCGCTGGTTCCGGAGGCCTCGTGCGGCGGCAGAGGAGTGTTGAGCCACAGGTCAACTCCAGAGCAGAGCAAGCGAGCGAGAGCGGCATCGTAGTCTTCCAGATAGACCACGGGAACGCTGTCCCTCAACTCGGCCGCGGCCTGGAATACGCGCCGGATCATGTTCTTCCCCTCCTGATCCCGAGGATGCGCCTTTCCCGCGTAGATGGCCTGCAGTGGTCCGATCCGGCGCGCGATGGACCTCAGCCTATCCACATCCGAGAACAGCAGGTCGGCCCGCTTGTAACCCGTTGCTCGGCGCGCGAAGCCGATGGTCATTGTCTCCTTGTCCAGAGCCACCCCGGTTCTCTTTTTCACCAGGGCCAGCAGTTCTTTCTTGGCCTGCCCGTGGGCCCGCCTGATTTCCTCCAGAGGAATGCCCACGGCATAGCGCAGGTAGTAGTTGTCCCGCCGCCATTCGGGAACATGCTTGTCGTACAGCGCCCAAAAGGCAGGCGCTGTCCAGGTGACAGCGTGCACGCCGTTGGTGATTGCGTTCACGGGATAGCCTGGAAACATCCCGCTGGAAACCTCGTCATGGCGCATTGAGACGCCATTGACATACCGGGAGAAGCGCAGCGCCATGTGAGTCATGTTCAGTCTTTGGTCAACATGGCATCCGGCCTGTCTGAGGACCTCCGCCCGGCGCTGGCCAAGGACTTGTCGCACCAGGTCCCGTGGGAACCTGTCATGGCCCGCAGGCACCGGGGTGTGAGTGGTAAAGATGCACTCCTGCCGAACCGCTTCCACGGTCTCGTCGGTAACGGCCTCGGGCCCCTTGCTGGCCATCTGCTCTTCCAGCAAAGCGAGGGCGAGAAGCGCTGAGTGCCCTTCGTTCATGTGATAGCAGACGTCCTTGGTGATACCAAGTTCGCGCAGGAGGCAGACCCCGCCAAGTCCGAGAACGGCCTCCTGACGCAGGCGGTAGTGATCGTCCCCACCATACAGAAGGTCGGTGAGAATCTGGTCACGGTCTGAGTTCTCCGCCAAAGCCGTGTCGAGCAGATATACCGGTACCTCGTGTCCCCAAATGCCTCGCACCATATAGCGCCAGGCCTGCGCATGCACCGTTCGACCCTCGATGACCACGGAGATGTGCGGGGATACAGGCTCCAGCATATCCTCAGGGCTCCAGGGGCTGGGTGCCTCTGACTGATTACCATCTTCGTCCAGGTGCTGGTGGAAATAGCCCCTACGGTGCACCAGACTGAGCGCAACCATGGGCACACCGAGATCGGCCGCCGCCCGCACGGTATCCCCCGCCAAGATCCCCAGTCCGCCGCTGTAGGTGGGAATCTCCGGCTCCAGGTTGATCTCCATGGAGAAGTAAGCCACCAGCGGAACGGATGCGGAAGCCTCGATGTCCATATCTAGGCCCTCTTCCTTAAGAGGATACTGTCGACGGCTGGACACTGGCGGGTCGGCCGTGCCTGGCTACGCGTGGAAGGTGGGTAGCGCCCCCGAGTTGGCCGAGAATGGCGCCGGCGTCGCGGGTGCGGACCGACAGTACCTCGCGCAGACGCCTCAGATGCCAAAGGCCGAGGCCGAGAGCCATCATTTCAGATGCTGCGCCCGAACCTCCGCCCAGGCCGGTCGAGCCGCTTCTCAAGGGCTGCGACTCGCTTCTCGAGCTGCTCAATCTGGACTCGGCGCGCGACATCTATCTTCTCCAGCGCGTGCTCAACAATGCCGGTGACGAACTCTTCCATCCGCTGCTTCTGATCCTTCCCCTTCTTGAGCATGTCAGAGACGAGCTTCTTGCCTTCCTCGCGGCTCATCTCTCCCTTCTTCACGAGTTCGTCCGCGAGTCTCTGCGCAGACTCCCTGGTGAGCAGAGCAGCTCCCAGTCCCAGCTCAACAGTCCGGTTGAGCAGTTCATGCCATGAGGTGATTCTCGTTTCGGTCATGTGGTTAACTCCTTCCTCTTCTTGCCGGATGGCGACTGCAAGAAGAACCCTCGTGTCTTGACCAGATCATGTCCTGCCAACGCGTTCGCGGAGGGCGCGTCATCTTATCATTGCACTCAGCAGGCCAAGCACTCCAATGATGATGAGGTATAGCGCCACGATGTAGTTGAGCAGTTGTGGCCTGATCAGGATCAGAATCCCCGCTATCAGGGCGATGATCGAAGCGAGAACGGTACCGTGTATGACGATGGCCCCGGACATTGGCCCCTCCTTTGGCCTATGGTAGCGCCACGGCGGTCTCCGGCGCGATAGGCCAGCAATATGAGAGTTCACTCCTTCTCGAGGTACTTGAAGGAAACCTTGATCTTGGCGCGATAGCGCACAACCTTGCCGTCATCCAGCTGCATATCGAGAGAAACGACCTCAGCGACCCGTAGCTCCTTCAGGGTTTTCGACGCAGTCGCAATCGCGTTGCGGGCCGCTTCTTCCCACGAGTTCTCGCTGGTTCCTATCAGCTCGATCACCTTGTAGACACTGTCGGACATGGGCTTTGCTCCTCCCGTCTGCTCTCGCCAGCTGTCGTCTACAGCCAGGAGATTTTCTGTCAGGCAGGCTAGCTCCTGTGGCTGCTCGCAGGCAGTCGGGAACCCGCAGGGATATTGCCGGTGCGTTCCGCGGCGGCACGTAGCCAGAGTTCAGAGCGGACTTCCGAATAGGCTCTGCGACTGTAACTGCGGTGTCGAGGGTGGACTCGACAGCGCTCTTCCAGGCCCCCTCAAGGAAACGATTCTTCTGACCCCACATCAAGTCCTTCGGCGAGCTAAACCGCGTGTGCCATTTCTGGACATTGCTGTAGAGGGGTTCGTGTGAACCTCGGCCAACCTAGTATTAAGCAGGGCACTGGCGAGGGGTGACGATCAAAGCAACCAGCGGCCGCACCTAAGGCCGCGTGGATGCTCGCAGTGTTGTACACATGTCCGCAGCTTCCCGAATGCTGAACCGGCCCGGGATAGCCATCGAGGCGGGGGTGCAGGAACTCGATGCCTCGGCATTGCGTGGTTTGAGTAACCGCGTCAGCTGCGCTCTGTACTGCCCACCGCAAGGCAGGGCACGATGCTGCCACGAAGGGAACGGAGCAAAGTGAGAACGGCGACAAAGCACAAGAGAGCGCGGAAGAGCCAAGAACAGCGTGCGGCGGAGCCCAGAGTTGGGAGTCGCAGGAGGAGATTAGGTGCCTGGTCCCGGCTCCGTGGTTCCTGGGAGGAAGCGTTGTTGAGCTGGCAGGAGCAAGTGGACCGCTGTTTCCAGCGAAGGAGACGCGCTGGCCGAAGGCCACAATGCGAATCCGACGAGTGAGCCGACAGAAGGAGGAAACGAGATGCTCAGGAGCCTGAACGAGGTAATGGGCTACAGGATCAGTGCGACGGACAAGGATGTCGGCAAGGTTGCGGACTTCTACTTCGATGACGCAGCTTTGGTCGTCCGGTATCTCGTCGTTGATACCGGCGGTTGGCTGTCAGGGCGGCAGGTTCTCATATCCCCTGAGTCCATGGGCGAGCCAGAGTGGTCGGCTCAGAGGCTACCCTTGTCACTCTCCTCTGAGCAGATTGAGAAAAGCCCTCCCGTCAGCGCTGATCGCCCTGTCAGCCGTCAGCAAGAAGCAGCCCTTGCAGACTACTACCGCTGGGCCCCATACTGGCCGGTCGCCGGTATGGGCGCGCCCGTTGCTGTTCCCGTACGAAGCGCGGGGACGGCGAAGGAGAAGAAAGAAGACCGTGGCGATCCGCACCTGCGGAGTGTCAACGAGGTCATCGGCTATCGCATCCGCGCTGCAAGCCGAGAGATCGGGAAAGTCGACGATGTGATCGCCGACACCGATGACTGGACCATTCGTTACCTTGTAGCTGACATCGGCTCCTGGCTCGCCGGCAGAAAGGTACTCGTGTCGCCAGGTTGGATCACGCATATCAGCTGGCACGATCGCCAGATGCAGACAGATCTCGACCCAGCGGTGATTGAGGGAAGCCCCGAGTACGATCCGTCATCCCTTGTCAACCGCGAGTATGAGATGCGTCTCTATGATTACTACGGCCGACCGAGGTACTGGCGGGAGTGATGTCCAGCGGATCGGCGCGGAGGCAGGCCAGGAAGTCCATCCATGTCTGAAGTCAGGTGCCTTTGTCGCCCTGGCTTGGCGTGGTGGAGTATGATCCGCAGGAGGACTGCAATGCGTCTCCCCTCGAAAGATGAACTCACTCTGCTCGCCAAGCGAGAAGGCGAGCCGTGTCTTTCTCTCTACCTCCCCACGACGCACGTTGGCGCAGAGACCTCCCAGAACATGACCCGGCTCAAGAACCTGGGCCGGAAGGCAGAGGGCCTGTTGGAGGAGCACGGGATTGGCGCAAGAGAGCAAGGGGATTTCTTGAAACCTGTTCAAGGGCTGCTTGATGACCCTACGCTGTGGCATAGCCAAGACAACGGTCTGGCCCTCTTCGCTGCGCCCGGATTTTTCAGGTACTGCCAGTTGCCTGTGCCTGTCGAGGAGTTCGCGACTGTCCAGAGCTGCTTCTACCTCGTGCCACTTCTCTGTCTGATCGCAGACGACGGCCGCTATCTTGTCCTGGCGCTCGGGCTGGGCGGCACGAAGCTCCTCCAGGGAACGCAACACGAGATCGCCGAGATTCCTGTCGAGCAGATGCCCAAGGACCTGGCAGACGCTCTCCGTTTCGATGAGCCGGAAAAGCAGCTCCAATCCCACACGGTGCCAAGCGGCGCAGGCGCGGGCGGGGACCGGCATACCGCGGTTTTCCACGGCCACGGCGTCGGCACCGATGATCGGAAGACCGACATCCTGCGCTACTTTCAGCAGATTGACAAAGCCCTGCAGGGCATCGTGAGAGATGAGGCGGTGCCGCTCGTACTCGCAGGAATCGAGTACCTTCACCCCATCTACCGCGGGGCGAACAGTTACCGTGACCTCACCGACGAGGGGGTCAAGACGAATCCCGATGACCTGAGTGAGGACGAACTCAAGGGCCGAGCATGGGAAATCGTTGCGCCTCTCGTTCGCCAGGCGCAGACTCAGGCGATTGAAGATTTCGGGCAGCTGAAAGCCGGTGAGCGCGCCTCGACGAACCTCGCCGATATCATCCGAGCTGCGACCGATGGCCGCGTCGCAACTCTGTTTGTCGAGAATGGAGCGCATTGCTGGGGCACATTTCGCTCCGCCAAGCGTGAGGCGCGAGTGCATGACAGTCCCCAACCCGGCGACGACGACCTTCTGAATCTGGCAGCCGTTCGCGCATTCACCAGCGGCGCTCGCGTTTTCGTGATGGACGACAACGACATGCCGACCGATGGGCCGATAGCGGCGATCTTCCGCTGGTAAGCGGCGGCTAGCGTTCCTACTCTGGCCTAAGGAGGACAGGATGAGACTGAATACAGGAGCCTTTGCGCTGACCTGCGCCCTCATCTGGGGCCTGGGGCTCTTCGCCCTGACCTGGTGGGTGATCGCCTTCGAGGGGCCGACGGGGGAGCGGACCCTGATCGGACTGCTCTACCGGGGCTACAAC
>Ga0180434_10005451_pt1 | contig 14968 bp, 14 predicted proteins | sample SS_ome_7_FD_132453 | JGI IMG/M metagenome (GOLD analysis project Ga0180434, IMG submission 132453) | Hypersaline lake sediment archaeal communities from the Salton Sea, California, USA - SS_1_D_2 metaG | ecosystem: Environmental > Aquatic > Non-marine Saline and Alkaline > Hypersaline >...
AAAAGGCCTGCCCGAGTCCTTGCCGGAACTGCGCGTGACGGTGCGGGTGATCGGCAACCCGGAGAAGGAGCCGGTGACCGTCCTGGAGCGAGGCTACAAGCTGCAGCTCGGCGAGAAGCCGACAGCGACCGTGCTGGAGTAGGCTTGCGGGGTAAACGGGCTGGCTTGGGGCAAAACCGGGATTACGGATTAAGGCATGCATCCGGGGGATAAGTTACTCTGGGTGTCAAAGGACATGAAGATCATCATTAACGACGACGCTGACAAGGGCTTCTTCATGCGCCGCCTCGCCCCGCGAGACGACATGAACTGGATTTGACGAACAAGGAATCGAACCATGCGGATGAAAACGCGAAAGGGTGGCCCTTGGACCTTCGGTGTGTTGCTGACCCTGGTTCTATCTGGGTGTGTGGGGGTACTGGACGCAGCCGAAACTGGCCCCGGACCGGCTGAACAACCTTTGGCCCGCGAGATCCTCGACGCCACCGGCGTCCGGGGCGGCCTCGTAGTGCACCTCGGTTGCGGCGAGGGCAGGCGGACGGCCGCTCTCCACGCCTCGGACGCTTTCCTCGTCCACGGCCTGGCGCGCGACGCGGCGACCGTCGAGAAGGCGCGGGCGACCATCCGCGAGAAGGGCCTCTACGGGCCGGTCTCGGTCGAGGTGTTCGATGGCCGGCGCTTGCCGTACGTCGACAACCTCGTCAACCTCGTGGTGGCCGAAGACCTTGGCAACGTTCCCATGGACGAGGTCCGGCGGGTCCTGGCTCCCGGGGGCGTCCTCCTGCGGGAACCCTCGAATTCCTCTCCCCGAGTCATCAGGAGCTCTTGGTCCTCTGACATCGACCAGTGGACACACACCATGTACGACAGCACCGGCAACGCCGTGGCCCACGACAGGGGCGCCGGTCTGGCCATCGGCCTGGTCTGAGGTCACGGAGGCCCGGCAATCCGAGGCGCCCGGGACCCTTGTCCGACAGGCCTTTCAGGGCCCGTCGATATCGTATGGCCCTCACGTCCCGTGGCACGCCTTGATGATGTACCCGCCGGACTTCTCGTCGCGCTTCAGGTCTCGCCCCCCTCGACCCTGCAACCGCCGATACACCGACAGCACGTACAACATCAGGACCAAGGCGAAGGCATACTCCTTCAGTTCCCCGGACGACTCGACAAACGCCATGCTGGCGTAAGAGCCAGCCGGCGGCCGACCCACGAGGCCAAGGATCTTGCCTGGCACCGTCGAGAAGACGGCCAGGACAGAGGCAGGCATTAAGGGAAGCGTCGGCACAATCCAGTACCAAGGCTTGCGCACGGTCTCCGGCCGCTGCCGCCGCCCCCGCAGCACCAAAGGAAGGATCACCCCGCCCACGAGGCATGCCACCGTCAGGGATAACCTGGGCGCCTGGTTCAACAGCGGCCGGCCCCACCAGTCCAGGTTGTGCAGGGCGAACGACTCATCCGCCTTCGTGCTGACCGACAACTCGTGGATGGCCTCGGGCGTTTCGAGGCCGAGCCAGACCTGGCCCCAACTGAGTTCCTCCGCCCCAAAATAGAAGGCCCCCAGGCCGCACAGCAACATCCAGACGCCAACGAAGCGCGGCAACTCACGCCGACGCCGAAACACCAACACCGACAGCACGATGGCCGGCAGAAGAAACAGAACCGTCGCGTTCTCCAGCAGGCCCTGCTCCGACACCATAACGAGCCGCCACCGTTCGTACCCCATCAGCGGCGATAACCAATACACGACCACGCTGAGCACCGGAAGATACAGCCAGAGCCATCGGGGCAACTCGCAGGCCGCCCGCCCCTCGGCTTTGCCTCTTGTCACGTGGAACCTTTCTCGCTATCCAGCGGCTTGGACTCTTCGGAGGCGGAAGGAGGAACCGGCGCAGCCGACCGGTTCTCCGGCGGCGAGCGCCCAGCGCGCGCCTCCGCCATCAGGGGGCGCAGACGGAAGTGTCGTATGACCGCCATGGCGACGGCCACCGCCCCCGCCAATTCCAATAGTTCTTCCCAGTACGTATCGCGGTGGGCGCGGAAGCCGGGCAGGAATATCCCGTAGTCCTCCACGAAACCCCACGCCCGGTCATACACCTGGGCGGCGAGATACAGCCCGATGCCTGCCAGGAAAAGCACCACGCCGTGGCGGAGCCTTCGCCGGCGGATCGTCCGCGCCAGCGCCCGCCCATGCCGCACACCGTGAATCAGCACGAGCAGGCTCAGCCCCACGCTGGGCACGCCCATCACCACGCGGGCCCACGGCGCCACCGGCTCGTAGCCCAAGAGGTATTTCCAACTGAACGCGTTCTCGCCCAGGTACCGGTTGTCCAGTTCGATCTCTCGCCACGCCATGAAGAAGCAGATGAACGTCGGCACGACCCACCACCGCCACTCGCCTCCCCTGCCCTTGACCATCGCCGTCATGCATAAGACCGTGGCAAGGACCAGAAGCCCGGCCTGCGCCATCTCGAAGACGCCGTCCTCGATGCTCAGCCATCGCGTGGTCTCGTACGAGGCGACCGCCCGCACCGGCACCCCGGCCGCCAGCATCCCTAACAGGATGCCTGCCGATGCCGCCCACGCCCAACCCCGCCCGCCGCCCGATACGCTCATGTCCCGTGGCACTCCTTGATGATGTACCCGCCGGACTTCTCGTCGCGTTCGAGGTCGAGGACCCCTTCGGCCTCTGCGGCTTCCAGGAGGTCGCCGAACGAGCGGAACCCGAAATACGATTCGCTGAAGCCGGGTTTTCGGCGTTTCAGGGTCTGCTTGATCATGGACCCCCAGATCTTGTCGGTCTCTCCGCGTTCCTGGACGAGGGCCTCGTAGGTGGAGACGATGAGGTCCCAGGCCTCCTGTTTCTTCTTGTCGTCGGCCTCGGAGCCCACCTTGGCCTTGGTCTTCGTCCGCTTGCGGCCGGCCGTCTTCCGCGACCTCTTGCGCTTGGGCTGTTTGCGAACGAGGTCATCGTAATAGATGAACTCGTCGCAGTTGGCGATGAGGAGGTCGGAGGTCGATTCCTTGACGCCCACGCCGATGACCGTTTTGTCGTTCTCGCGCAGTTTGCTCACCAGGGGCGAGAAGTCCGAGTCGCCGCTGATAATGACGAACGTGTCCACGTGTTCCTTCGTGTAACAGAGGTCGAGCGCGTCGACGACCATGCGGATATCGGCGGAGTTCTTGCCCGAGTGGCGGACGTGCGGGATCTCGATGAGTTCGAACGACGCCTCGTGCATGACGGCCTTGAACTCCTTGTAGCGGTCCCAGTCGCAGTAGGCCTTCTTGACGACGATGCTCCCCTTCAGGAGCAGGCGCTCGGTCACCTTGCCGATGTCGAACCGGTCGTACCGGGCGTCGCGGACGCCGATAGCGACGTTCTCGAAATCGCAGAAGACGGCCATGCTCCGGGTTTCGGACGATTGCGTTTCGGCCACGGTCCTTCCTCCCGATGGTTCGCGCGTTCAGGATACCCGCCGATCGCGGGGCCGCCGGCGTCTCGCGACCCGTCGCGGCCGGAAGCGATTCGCTGCGGGCCCTCCAGCGTACCCGAAAACGCGTGCAACCGCAACGGCTATGCGGTAGGCTGTGCAGGAAGGATGCGGCGCGGGTCCCCGCGCAGAGGAGCGACGACACATGCCCCCCACCCCCCGCCACGACGCCCTCCGCTGGTGCCCGTTCTGCGGGGCCGATGGCCTCGCGCAGCGCGGCCCGAAGCGGATGGCGTGCGGCGCCTGCGGCGGCGAGGTGTTCGTCAACCCGGCCGCCGCCGGCGGCGCACTCATCGTCGACGAGCGGGGACGCCTGCTCGTCGGCGTCCGCGCCGCCGACCCCGCCCGCGGCACGTGGGACCTGCCGGGCGGCTTCGCCGACCCCGGCGAATCCATCGAGCAGGCCGTCCGCCGGGAGGTCCGCGAGGAAACGGGCCTCGACCTGGCGGCCCTGGACTACTTCGGCTCAGAACCCAACACGTATTTCTATAAGGGCATCCGTTACCCGACGTGCGACGTGGCGTTCGTCGGCCGGCCCGCGCCGGGTCGGGAGGCCCGACCCGGCGACGACCTGGCCGAGGTCCTATGGGTGCCGCGCGACGAAGTGGACCCGTCGCGGTTCGGCCTGGACTCGGTCCGCCGGCTGGTCGAGCGATGGCTGGGGCGGTAGCGAGCCACGGAAATGAGCGCGGCGGGTCTCCGCACCCGCCGCGCTTTGCCTCATTCCGCGCGGTGCATCGGGAGATACACCGCGCGGGACGTAAATGAGCGTGGCGGGCAGGACTGCCCGACGCGCAGCCTATCCGTCAGGCCCGTCCCCCGCTGGCCGCGCCGGGATCGTGGCCGGTCAGGATCACATCGGCCGGTTCGGGAGGAAGCACGGCGTCTGGGTCGGCCAGGGCGGCCCCCAGTCGGCAGGCCTCGCCCATGATGGTGGGATCGTCGCGGACGGCGCCGGGGGCGTCCACGCACCGCACCAGCAGGTTCGCGACGTACGCCATCTCCAGGGCGTCCAGCCAGTACCGCATCGTCAGCCGGATGCCGTCGAACATCCGCTTGGCCTTCGACCCGCCGAGGGCGATGACCAAGGCACGCCGGTCGCGCGGACCGTCCGCAAACAGCGGTTCCTTCAGTCGATACTTCCGCGACCACAGGCTCTGACACCGGTCGATGAGGGCCTTACCCAGAGCCGACGGGCCCATGAAATGGACGGGCGTGGCCACGACCAGCCGGTCGGCCGCCAGGAGCCGGTCGCGCACCGACTGGAAGTCGTCCTGGACGACGCACGCGCCCGTCTTGGCGCACGCCTCGCACGCGCGGCAGGGAGCGACGTCCAGGTCCCGCAGACGGACGTGCTCGGTAGCGGCGCCGTCGCCCTCGGCCCCGTGGAGGGCCTCGGCCAGCAGGGCGTCGGAGTTGCTCCGGCCGCGCGGACTCATCGAAATGCCCAGCACGTGCAGTGTCATGGTGGCCTCCGGGGGTTCGCATCTTCGCTGCGCCGCCCTTACCCGCTCCGGTCGGGGGCTTCGCCGTTCGAGCCGCGACTGTGAGGGCGCGGATATCTCCATCCGCCTTGGCACGCGCCACGGCGGATGAGGATACGCGGCCGCTCACGCGGCCGGCCCGATCCGCGGCGGGCAGGACTGCCCGCCGCGCGGGACACCGCCGACCGCGCGGAAAATCTCCCCCTACGGCGCCTCCACCAATTGCCAGAAGAGCAGGACGATTCGCGGCACGAAGAGGACGGCGCCGACGACCAGAGCGCCGAGAGCGGCCATCAGCACCGCCGCCGCCGCCACGTCCTTGGCGATCTTGATCACCGGGTGCCGCTCCCTCGCCAGGCCGTCCGCCATCACCTCCAGGCCGGTGTTGAACGTCTCGGCCACCCACACGAGGACGATGGCCAGTACCAGGTCCGCCCACTCGCCGAGCGACAGCGGCCTGGCCGACACGTGCAGCACGCCGGCCAGCGCCAGGGCCAGCACCGTCGCCACCGCGTGGAGCCAGGCGTTGTGCTGGCTCCGCAGCACCAGCCAGATGCCCATCGCCGCGTGCTTGAAACTGCGAAGCCGACCCACCACCGTGAACGGGGAGGCGTACGGCACGTCGGTCTGGAGACGGCGGGCCGTGCGGCGCGACCGGTCCGCGTCCGGCTCCGCCGGCGCGTTGGGGTCCCGCCCGCTCATGCGTTGCCCCCCTCGGTCCGGGTCAGTTCCGCCAGGCGGTGCTCCAGCACGGGGCGTGTCTCCTCCGGCAGATCGTCCTCGGCCAGGAGCCGGCGGACGCCGTCGGCGAACACGGGCTGCGCGAACGCCGACGTGAACGTCCGGTCCGGCCGGGCCTCCAGCATCTTCAGAAACGACTCGAACTCATCGAAATACGAGCCGTAGATGTGGAAACTGTCGGCCACGTGGACGTATTCGCCGGGCGCCACGCCCACCTCGCCGGCCACCTGCCGCTGGAGTTCCGTGAATGCATACATGTTCATAAAAGCCGCCTTAAACGCGTCGTTGGAGCGGATGTGGACGGCCAGGTTCAGGCGGGGCGCCGCCTCGCCCTCCGGTTCCTCCACCCGGAACCACATCCGCTGAAGGCACGCCGGGTCGGCGATGCCCAGGTCCCGCCACGCCTGCCACGTCACCGCCTGGGCCCGGCGGGAGTGCGGCGTCTGGCGGAGCATCCGGACGACCTCCGCCACCTGGTCGATGGTTTCGCGTCCCGGCACGCGGTAGGCCCGCAGCCGCTCGTGATAGGTATATTCCCACTTGCCCTCCTCGGGGGCGATCCAGTGATCGTGCACGCCGTACAGGACTTCCGCCCGGTAGACCTCCAGGTCCTCCAGGCCCGCCGGGAACGCCTTGTGGATGCGCGGCTCGGCGAAGGGCTCGGTCACGTGGATGAGGCAGGCGACGTCTCGGCTTTCGGGGTCGCCCGGCCGGTCGTACTGGGTGCGGAAGGGCACCCCTTCCTCCCAGCACCGGCGGACGGCCGTTTCCCATCCCTCCGGCAGCGTGCGGGCGATGACGTGGATCGTTTTCATGGGCCGTTGAACCGGCGACGGCTTGCGAGGGCAGCCGATAGGCGAAGCCCCACACGTCGCCGGCCGTTCGTCGTTCGCGGACGATTGTAGACGCCCCGCCCGCTCCCGGCAAGACGAATCGCGGGGGGCGCGTGGCATTGCGTCCCGCGCGGTGTATCTCCTGATGCACCGCGCGCGTCGAAGGGGGGCGCGAGGTGTTGAACCGCATCGAGCCACGTTGAGCCCTCGACCGTGCTGCGACACGGATAGGCTCCGGCTTGACAGGGGCTGGCCCCGGCGCTAGGCTTTGGCTAACGCGACGGGGCCGCTTTGTGCGGCGAGTGCGGAAAGCCGCCGCACGGGGCGGACCATCACGAAGTGCCACGGTTTGCGCGATGGGCAGTCCTGCCCACCGCGCGGTGCCCAAGACTGGGCACCGCGCATGGGCCGACGCGGCGGGACTTGTCAAACCGTGCGCCGGTTCCGGCAACACGGATTGCAAGCAATCCGTGGCACCGCGGGGGCCGTGGCACTCCGCAGGGAGGGCGCCGGATGAGACTGTTCGTTCCCGGCCGCATCTGCCTCTTCGGCGAGCACTCCGACTGGGCGGGCGGCTATCGGCGGACCAACGCCCAAATCCAGAAGGGCCGGTGCATCCTCACCGGGACGAACCAGGGCATCCATGCCGAGGTCCGCCCCCACCCCACGCACCTGGTGATTACGGCGGACCTGGGCGGCCCGGAGCGCGTCGGGCCCGGCGAGATCCCCATGGACCCCGAGGCCCTCCTCCGCGAGGCCCAGGCCGGCGGCCCGTTCTCCTACGTGGCGGGGGTGGCGTACCAGATCCTCATGCACCATCACGTCGGAGGCCTGGTCATCGACAACGACCGGACCGACCTGCCTGTGGCGAAGGGCCTGGCGTCCTCGGCGGCGATCAGCGTGCTGGCGGCCCGGGCGTTCAACCGTCTCTACGACCTGAAACTGACGCTCCGCGGCGAGATGGAGGTGGCCTACCGGGGGGAACTCACCACGCCCTCCCGCTGCGGACGGATGGACCAGGGGTGCGCCTTCGGCCGGCGGCCCATCCTCATGACCTTCGACGCCGACCTGGTGGACGTCGAGCCCCTCCGCACGGGCGGCGACCTGCACATGCTCATCGTCGACCTCCGCAAGAGGAAGGATACCCGCCGCATCCTCGCCGAACTAAACCAGTGCTACCCGTTCGCCACCAGCGACCGCGCCCGGGCCGTCCACGAGTACCTGGGGCCGGTAAATCGGCAGATTGTGGCCGAGGCCGCGGCGGCCATCGAACGCGGCGACGCCGAGGCCCTGGGCGCCCTGATGACCGAGGCCCAGCGGCAGTTCGACGCATACGTGGCGCCGGCGTGCCCGGAGGAACTGGAGGCGCCGACCCTGCACAAGGTCCTCGCCTACGAACCGATCCAGGACCTGATCTGGGGCGGCAAGGGCGTGGGCAGCCAGGGCGAGGGGTCGGCCCAACTGCTGGCCCGCGACGCCGACGCCCGCGACCGGGCCGCCGACATCCTGGAGCGGGACCTGGACCTCGCCTGCCTGCCGCTCGACATCACTCCGCCCGGCCGCATCCGAAAGGCGGTGATCCCGGCGGCCGGCTTCGGCACGCGGATGTTCCCGGCCTCGAAGGCGGTCAAGAAGGAACTGGCGCCCCTGGTGGACCGCGACGGCCTGGCCAAGCCGGTCATCCAGGTGGTCGTGGAGGAGGCGGTCCGCGCGGGGTTGGACGAGGTGGCCGTCATCGTCCAGCCGGACGACCGGCCCACGTTCGAGGCGTTCTTCAAGGCCCCGCTCTCGCCGGAGCACCTGCACAGCCTGCCGACGGCCCTCCGGGAGCACGCGGCGTATTTGCGCGACCTGGGCCGGCGCGTCACCTTCATCGAGCAGGAGCGACAGGAAGGGTTCGGCCACGCGGTCCTCTGCGCCCGCGAGTGGGTCGCGGGCGAGCCGTTCCTCCTGATGCTCGGCGACCACGTCTTCCGCAGCGACACGGATGTGCCGTGCGCCGCCCAGGTCATCTCGGCGTACGAGTCGGCCGGGGGGCACGTGGTGGGTCTGGCGCGGACGCCGCCGGAGGAGGTCTCCGGCTTCGGCGCCGTGGCGGGCACGTGGGTCGAGCAGGACCGCCTGCTGGCCGTGGCCGAGTTCGCCGAGAAGCCCTCCCTCGATTATGCCGAGGCGAACCTGCGGGTGGAGGGCATCGAGGACGGTTTCCTGACGTTCTTCGGCCTGTACGCCCTGGGGCCGGCCGTCTTCGAGCACCTGGCGCACCTGTGGGACCACAATCTGCGGCAGGGGGGCGAGTTCCAGTTGACCGACGCCCTCGCCCTGCTCCGCAAACACGAGCCGTGTTTCGGCTGCGTGGTTCGCGGCCGTCGGTACGATACGGGCCGGCCGGCGCACTACCTGAAGACGCTGTCGGCGTTCTCGCCGCCGACCGAGCGGGAGGCGTCGCCCCGGCCGCCGAGCCCCACGCCGCCCTCCCCGAAGGCCGACCGATGAAACACGTCCTCGTCAGCCCGCTCTCGTGGGGTCTGGGCCACGCCACCCGCGACCTGCCGATCATCCGGTACCTTCTGGAGCGCGGCCATCGGGTGACGATCGCGGCGTCGGACCGGGCCCTGACGCTGCTGGAGCAGGAAGTGCCGGACTGCGACTTCGAGCGGCTGCCGGACTACCCGGCGCCCTACTCTTCCGGCAAGCACTTCGTGCCGAAGTTCGTGGCGATGGCGCCGGCGATGCTGGGGGCCATCGAGAAGGAGTCGGTCCGGGTGCGGCGGCTGTTCCGGCGCCGGCAGTTCGACCTGATCCTGAGCGACAACCGGTTCCGCGTCCGTTCGCGGCGGGTGCCGAGTTTCGTCCTGACGCACCAGTTGCGGTTCATGACGCCGCCGGGCCTGGAAGCGTTCGAGCGCGTCACCGAGTTCTTCAACTGGGTGTACCTGCGCCCGTTCGAGCGCATCATCGTGCCGGACGCGGCTGATGCAGCCGAGAATCTCTCCGGCCGCCTGTCGCACGACCTGCGGTATCTTCGCCGCAGCAGGCGGGTGTACTACGCCGGGCCGCTCTCCAGCGTCCGGCGTATGGACGGGGCGCAGGACGTGGACCTGTTCCTCTCGATCTCCGGCCCGGAGCCGCCCCGGACCCAACTCGAACGGACCATCCTGGAGAAGGTGCAGGAGGTCGAGGGCGACCGCATCGTCGTGGCCCTCGGCAAACCCGAGGTGACGGAGACGCGCGAGATCGACGGCCGGATCGAGGTCCACGGGTTCCTGGACCGCCCCCGGCAGCAGGAGATGCTGAACCGGGCCCGCTTCGTCGTCTGCCGCAGTGGCTACACCACGGTCATGGAACTCGCCGAACTCGGCCGAAAGGCCCTCTTCATCCCGACGCCCGGTCAGACCGAGCAGGTGTACCTGGGCAATTACTACGAGGAGCGGGGGTACTTCCACACCGTGGACCAGTACGACCTGGATTTGCCGCGCGACATCGAGAAGGCCAAGACCTACACGGGTGCGCCGTTTGAGAACGATACCCGGGCGAACGTGGAGCGGCTGTACGCGGACCTCTTCGCGCCCGTGCTGGATGGGTGATACAGACTGCGCGGCGAGCAGTCTTGCCCGCCGCGCTCGAGCCGCGACTGAGAGGTCGCGGGTACTCCTCGAATGGCAGTGTACGTCTCCGCGTGCGATGCTCGCCTTGCGTCGGAGGATACCCGCCATCTTACCCGCCTTCGCCAAAGGCTACGGCGGGGCAGGCGATGGCAGCTCAAGGGCGCATTTGGCGCGGCGGGTCCGGAGCACCCGACACGCGCACGGCGCCACAAAGCATGGCGCGGTGAGTACGGAGAACTACCGCGCCACCACGAGATTTCCCCAGGTTTATCCTCGCATTGCGGCCGGATTGTCGTATAATACCATGAGAAGCGGAGGGGGTGGCCATGCCTTGGACCGAACGCGTCACCGTGGACTGGAGCCACTGGGATCTGACCAGCTGGCTTCGCCGTCTGGTTCCCGAGACGGTCCTTCAGCGGTTCGAGGAGCCCCAGGAGTCGTTCGAGGTCCGCTTCCTGGAGGACCTGCTGGCCCGTGTCGGCGAGTCGCCGGACATCCTGACGCACCTCGGCTACCTGTACACGCAGGCGGGCCGGCACCGCGACGCCCTGGCCGTCGACCGTCGGCTGGTGGCGCTCCGGCCGCGCGACCCGGTGGCGCATTACAACCTCGCGTGCTCCTACTCGAACCTCGGGCGCCTCAACCAGGGGTTCGCTGCGCTGAAAAAGGCGCTGGACCTGGGATTCGACGACGTCACCCAGATTGAGGAAGACGAAGACCTCGCAAACCTTCGCAGCCACCCGCGCTGGGGCGAACTGCTGAACGTCCTGAACCGCTGACCTCTCCTTCCTGCCCCCCGGTGGACCCCTCCAAGCCGTTCCCTCACAGGCCGACGGCCTCCTTGGTCATTGGGAATTGGTCATTGGTCATTGGTCATTGGTCATTGGTCATTGCCGTTACAGGATGTACTTCGCCATGTCTTCGTCCTTGAGCACGTCGGCGAGTTTGTCGCGGACGTAGGCGGCATCGACGCGGACGCGGCGGGCCTCGGGCGGCAGGTCGGGCGCCTCGAAACTCACCTCCTCCAGCAGTTTCTCCATGACGGTGAAGAGGCGCCTGGCGCCGATGTTCTGCGTCCGCTGGTTCACGCGGTAGGCGATGTCGGCAATCTCGCGGATGCCCTCGTCGGCGAACTCGACCGTCACGCCGTCGGTGGCGAGCAGCGCCGCGTGCTGCTTCACGAGCGCGCCGGCGGGCTCGGTCAGGATGCGGACGAACTCCGCCGCCGTCAGGTCCGACAGTTCCACCCGGATCGGGAACCGACCCTGGAACTCGGGCATCAGGTCCGACGGCCGGGCCTGCGTAAACGCCCCCGCCCCGATGAACAGGATGTGGTCGGTCCGCACCAGGCCGTACCGCGTGCCCACGGTGCAGCCCTCGACGATGGGCAGGAGGTCGCGCTGAACGCCCTGGCGGCTCACGTCCGGGCCGGACTTCGCCTCCTGGCCGGTCACCTTGTCGAGTTCGTCGATGAACACCACGCCCAGGTTCTGCACGCGGTCGAGAGCGGCGCTGGTGACCTGGGCCTGGTCGATGAGGCGGTCGGCCTCCTGGTGGACGAGAATCTCGCGGGCCTCGCGCACCGGGACACGGCGGGGCTTGCGCCGCGGCGGGAAGAACCGCTCGAACATCGTCTGCAGGCCGATCATCTCTTCCTGCTGCGGCCCGCCGATGCGCCCCAGGTCCACCTTCTCCTCCACCTCGACCTCCACCTGGCGGTCCTCGAAGAGGCCGGCCCGCAGTTTCTTCCGGAGTTTCTCGCGGCTGGCCTCGCGCTGCGCTTCGCGCTGCTCGGCCTCCGCCTCGCCCTCCGTGTCGGACGGAGCCACCGAGTTGGGCGCCGGCAGGAGCAGGTCCAGCAGGCGTTCCTCGGCGGCCTGCTCGGCCTCGGGGCGGACGGCCTCGGTCTGCTCCGCCCGGACCATGCCGATGGCCAGTTCCGTCAGGTCCCGGATGATCGACTCCACGTCCCGCCCCACATAGCCGACCTCGGTGAACTTGGAGGCCTCCACCTTGATGAAGGGCGCGGCGACGAGAGCGGCCATGCGGCGGGCGATCTCCGTCTTGCCGACGCCCGTCGGCCCGATCATGATGATGTTCTTCGGGCCGATCTCCTCCCGCAGATCCTCCGGCACCTGCTGACGACGCCAACGGTTCCGCATGGCGATGGCGATGGCGCGCTTCGCCTCCGGCTGCCCGACGATGTACCGGTCCAGGTGCCGAACGATGTCGCGGGGCGTCAGTTCGTTCATCCCTCCAGGACCTCCACGCTGATGCGGTCGTTCGTGTAGATGCAAAGGTCGGCGGCGATGGCGAGGGCCTCCCGCACGACGGCCTCCGCCCCCAGGTCGGTGTGCTTCAGCAGTGCCGCGGCAGCGCTGCGGGCATACGTGCCGCCCGAGCCGATGCCGATCAGCCCGTCGGCCGGCTCGATGACGTCGCCGGCGCCGGAAATGATGAGGCTGGTCTCGCGGTCGACGACGGCCAGCAGGCTCTCCAGCCGCCGCAGGACCTTGTCGGTTCGCCAGGCCTTGGCGAGTTCGACGGCGGCTCGGCGGATGTTCCCGGCCGAGTCCTTCAGTTTGCCCTCGAAGCGCTCCATGAGGGCGAAGGCGTCGGCCGCCCCGCCCGCGAACCCGCAGATCACCTGCCCCGACTCGCCGAGCCGGCGAATCTTGGTGGCGTCGGCCTTGACGACCGTCTCGCCCATCGTCACCTGGCCGTCGCCGCCCAGGGCCGCCTGGCCCTCCCGGCGGACCGACAGGATCGTCGTCGCCTGCACGTTCATCGGCCTCTCCTCCGATCCGCCCGGGGGGGGTGTCCATGTGCCCCCCGCGGCGGGTGTCCCCACCCGCCACGCGGCAAACAGCAACTGCCTCACTGCGCGGCGGGTCTCCGAACCGCCGCGCACACGGGAGCGCCACGGGAGTGCCACGGATTGCTTGCAATCCGCGTTGCCCGGACCGGCGCACGGTTTGACGAGCAGACCATGGCGCCCGCCCCGATTCTAAACGCTGCCCGGCCCGGATGAAAGGGCCAAGCGGAGCGGCCCAGGTGCACTTCCCGCGCGGCGGGTGTCGCCATCCACTGAGCGCAGGATCGCTTGCACACGGCCCGTCCAAGCCCTACGATTCAGTGATGCACCGCGGCCGGTCCATTCTGGCGGCGTACTTCGTCCTCGGCGCCTACGCCGTCTGCGCCCAGGCGACGCTCCTGCGCGAGGTCCAGGTCCTCGTGTTCGGGTCGGAACTCTCCTGGGGCCTGGTCCTCGGATTCTGGCTGGCGGGGGTGGCGGCGGGAGCGGCCGTCGGGGGCCGGCTGGCCCGCTCACCACGCCGGGCCCTGGCGGGGCTCCTCGTCAGCGGCCTCGCCATGCCGCTCGTCCTGACCGGCACGGTGGCGGGCCTTCGCCTGGCCCGGGGCATCCTCGGCGTCGGTCCCGGCGAGTACGTGAGCCCCGGCGCGACGGCCGTCGTCACGCTTTTCGGGACGGCCCCGGTCAGCCTGTGGGTGGGCCTGGCGTTTCCCTCGGCCAGCGTCCTCCTGGCCGGCGCCGCCCAGGACGGAGCCGACCGCGCCCGCTCCGTGGGGTGGGTGTACCTGTCGGAATCGTTCGGCTCGCTGGTGGGCGGGGCGCTGTTCTCGTTCGTCCTGGTGCGTCGGCTGCCGATTGGCGAGGGCGGCGTGGGACCCGTCGATGCCATCACCGTGGCCCTGGCGGGCGGGGCGGTCCTGGCCCTCGCACTGGACCCCCTGCTCCGCCGCGAGACGCCCGACCGCTGGACGCGCTTCGTCCCCCTCACCGTGGCCGTGGCCCTGGCCGCCGTCGTGGCGGCGGGAGGCGCGGACTATCTCCACAGCGTCACCGTCCACGAGCGATGGCGGACGTTCGCCCGGCGCCTGGACCTCGTCCACGCATCCGACACGCCGTACCAGAACGTGGCCGTCGGCCGGCTGGAGAACCAGTTCAGCCTGTACTCCAACGGGACGATCGATGCCACGTGGCCGGACCACGCCGAGGCGGCCGCCCGCGCCCACCTCCTCGCGTGCCAGCATCCGGACCCGCGGCGGATGCTCGTCCTCGGCGGCGGGGCCGACGGCCTGCTGAAGGAACTCCGCCGACACCGGCCCGAGCGGCTGGACTTCGTCACGCTCGACCGCCGTCGCCTCGCAGCCATGCGGGCCCACCTGGACGAGCCGGACCGCCACGCCCTCCAGGCCCTCGGCGAGGCCGTCCACTTCGCCGACGCCCGCCGCTTCGTCAAACGGGCCGCACGCGAGGGCCGGCGGTACGACCTGGTGGTCATCGCCGCGCCGGAACCCGCGAGCACGCTGGAGGCCCGCCTCTACACCCGCGAGTTTTTCGAGCAGGTCGCCGACGCCATGGCCGACGACGGCGTGCTCGTCTTCCGCCTCTCGGCACCCGTCGGCTACTGGAGCGAGGAACCGGCCGCCTACGTCGGCAGCATCTGGCGGCCGCTGCGGGAGGTCTTCCCGGACGTGATGCTGACCTGGGGCAACCCGATGACCTGCTTCGCCGCCCGGCGACCGGGCGTCCTCACGGGCGACGGCGAGGTGCTGGCCCGGCGATACGAGCGGCGCGGCGTCGCGTCGCCGTATTTCGATCCGTTGTGGTTCCGCGGCGCCACCGACCTGCTGGACGCCGAGAAACGGCGGAAGGTCCGCGAGGTCCTGGCGGCCCATCCGCCCGCCTTCGTCAACACGGACGCCCGGCCGGCGGCGGCGTTCTATCACGTGCGGTACTGGCTGGCCCAGAGCGAGGCCGCCCACGCCGGCCCCCAGGCCCCCGCCGA
>Ga0180434_10005453_pt1 | contig 14966 bp, 12 predicted proteins | sample SS_ome_7_FD_132453 | JGI IMG/M metagenome (GOLD analysis project Ga0180434, IMG submission 132453) | Hypersaline lake sediment archaeal communities from the Salton Sea, California, USA - SS_1_D_2 metaG | ecosystem: Environmental > Aquatic > Non-marine Saline and Alkaline > Hypersaline >...
AGATGGCTGAGTGCATGCTCTGTCACGGTCAGTCGCACCACATCAGTCAGGCCCTGAGCCTGTGTGCGGCGTGCAGTCGGGCCGGCACGAGCCTGGCCTCCGCCCAGGCGCAGGCCGCTCACGTCCGCGCGCGACGGCAGTTCCGCCTGCCGAGCCGCCCGCCCAGGAGGTCGCAGGGCATTCGTTGTCAGCGGTGCGTGAACGCCTGCAAGATCGAGACGGGACAGGTTGGCTATTGTGGTGTCAGACGGAATGAGGATGGGCGACTCAGCGGCGGCGATGCCGAGTCCGCGGCCGTACAGTGGTATCACGATCCGTTGCCGACCAACTGCGTGGCGGCCTGGGTGTGTCCGGCCTGCGGTCCCGCCGGGTATCCGGACTTTACCGATACAAAGGGCCCCGAGCACGGGTACTCGAACCTGGCGGTGTTCTATGAGGCCTGCTCGTTCGACTGCCTGTTCTGCCAGAACTGGCATTTCAGGCTGCACAGCGTGGATGGACCGCGGCACAGCGCTACGGAGTTGGCGGCTGCGGTCGACGCCGCCACCCGCTGCGTCTGCTTCTTTGGCGGGGACCCGTCCTGCCAGGTCGAACATGCTCTCGCTGCCGTGCGGCTGGCGCGGAAGCGACGTGAGGGCCACATCCTCCGGATCTGTTGGGAGACAAACGGCTCGATGTCTCGCGCCGCGCTGGACCAGGCGGCGCAGCTCTCACTCGAAAGCGGCGGCTGCATCAAGTTCGACCTGAAAGCCTGGGACGAGCCGCTGCATCGCGCTCTGTGTGGCGTGACCAACCGCCGCACGCTGAGGAACTTCGAGCATCTCAGCACATGGATCGGTCGGCGGCCCGATCCACCGTTGCTGATCGCCGCGACTTTGCTGGTTCCGGGATATATCGAGGCCGAGCAAGTTGGTCGGATTGCAGAGTTTCTGGCCGGGCTGGATGCGGGCATTCCCTACGCGTTGCTGGGGTTTCATCCGGCGTTTGAGATGTCCGATCTGCCGCGGACTTCGCGTCAGCAGGCGGCCGAGTGTCTCGCCGCCGCTCAGGCCGCGGGGCTGAAACGTGTGCGGATCGGAAACGCACACCTGCTCGCGTGACCGGGCTCCTGTTGGGCCGGAGTGGATTGGAGGATTTCAAATATGCTTACTTCAAGAGCGCTGCTTCCCGTCGTGTTGCTGTTCGGGCTGTCGCTATCGTGTTTTGAGGTGTGCGCGGGTGACGACGCCACATCGAGATTGGAGCGCTCGGAGCAGCGTCCGCGGGCGCGCGAGATCGGGATTGTAATCGGCATCCTGCCGCCCGGCCCGCTGAACGCCATCACCGACGTCGCCGGGGTGCGCGTGGGGCACCAGACCATCATCGAGGGCGAGGCGATCCGGACGGGCGTGACCGCGATCATTCCTCACCCGGGGAACGTCTTTCAGGAGAAGGTGCCGGCCGCGATTGTCGTGGGCAACGGTTTTGGAAAGCTGGTGGGCTCGACGCAGGTCGAGGAACTCGGCATGCTCGAGACCCCCGTGATTCTGACCAACACGCTGTCAACATTCATGGCCGCCGACGCGTTGGTGGCCTATACGCTCGATCTGGAAGGCAACGAGAACGTGGGGTCCGTCAACCCGGTGGTGGCCGAAACCAACGACGGGCATCTCAACGACATCCGGGCCCAGCGCGTATGCCGTGCGGACGTTCTGGCCGCGATTGCCGCAGCCATGGGAGGTCCCGTCGCGGAGGGTTCGGTCGGCGCCGGCACCGGCACGCGCTGCCTCGGTTGGAAAGGCGGCATCGGCACCGCTTCCCGGCGCCTACCCGCTGCCCATGGTGGCTTTACCCTCGGCGTGCTTACCCAGACGAACTTCGGCGGCATCCTGACGGTGAACGGAGCGCCCGTCGGCAAGGAGCTCGGCCGGTACTACCTGCAGGATGCTGCCGGAGAGCGCGACACCGAAAAGGGTTCCTGCATTCTGGTGGTGGCGACCGACGCGCCGCTCGACGCGCGGCAACTGAAGCGCCTCGCCAAACGGGCCTTACTCGGTTTGGCCGCGGTTGGGTCTCCCATGACACACGGCAGTGGCGACTACGTGATCGCGTTCTCGACGGCGGAGATGGTGCGTGTGCCTCATCACCCCTCAGAGGGAACGCCGACCCAAACGTTGCTGCGCGACGAGGCTCTCTCGCCACTGTTTCAGGCCACGCGCGAGGCGGCGGAAGAAGCGATCCTGAACAGCCTGCTGAAGGCGACGACGATCACGGGGTTTCGAGGCCGCCAATGCGAGGCGATCCCTGTCGATCGGCTGATCGAGATTTGCAGGCGTTACGGCATCATCTCCCGATAGCTCGGTTGCCCGCAAGACGAGCGGCCCAGCTCTTCAGAGGTGGGGAGCGCGAATACCGGCTGCATTCGTGTCCCCCACGGCTGAAGCCATGGGCCACCCATCTCTCGCAGGCCAAAAACCAAGTTGTGACAGTGCACTGGATTCCTCGCTGCGCTCGGAATGACAGCGTTCAATGTTCCCAGGTTGCGGTGATAATGCGCGGCATGGCCGGCGGCACGTGTCATGTTGGGACGAGCGGCTGGAGCTACGCCCACTGGGCGAAGGGGCGTTTCTATCCGAAAGGGCTGAAGCAGGGTGAGTGGCTGCGCTTCTTCGCCGAGCATTTCGGCACGGTCGAGGTCAATTCGTCCTTCTATCGTCTGCCCAAGCCGGAGTTCATTGCGCGCTGGCGCAGCGTGACCGGCGGGCGCTTCCGCTTCGCCGTCAAGCTGTGGCGGCGGATCACGCACGACAAGCGGCTGGTGGAGTGCGGAACGGAATTGAGCGGTTTTCTGGAGGTGGCGGGCGAATTGGGTCCCAAGCGCGGGCCGTTGCTGGTGCAGTTGCCGCCGTCGCTGCGGAAGGACGTGCGCCGGCTGGACGAGTTCCTGGCGGCGTTGAAGAAGGCCGCCGGGCGGGTGCGCTGGAAGGTGGCGGTCGAGTTCCGCAACCCTGACTGGCTGTGTGAGGAGGTCTACGAGCTCCTCACCCGGCACAAAGCCGCTCTCTGCCTCGCTGATTTGCCGCGCTGCCCGATCATCGAGCCGAACGACGCGCCGTTCGTGTACATCCGCCGGCATGGTCCCCGCGGCGGCTACCGGGGCCGCTACGCGCCGGAGCCCATCGCCGTGGACGCTGAGCGGATTCGCGCTTGGCTCGGGGATGGCAAAGATGTGTTTGTGTATTACAACAACGACATTGGCGGCCACGCGGTGGACAACGCCCGCCAATTGATAGAGACAGTCGGTAGGTGACGAGTGGGACGGTTGACTGTGGGACCTGAGGGGTGATGCCATGGATGTCTACCTGATTCAGCACGGACAGGCGCTATCCGCCGAGCAGGATCCGCAACGACCGCTGAGTGAGGAAGGTCGGGCGGCGACGGCGAGCGTCGCTGACTATCTGGCGGCGCTGGGCACGCGGCTCATCACTCCGTCAATCAGACAGGTTCGCCATAGCGGGAAGCTGCGAGCACAACAGACGGCCGAGATCTACGCGCGGGCGCTCTGCCCGGACGTTGTGCCGGAGGCCGTTGAGGGCATGAATCCGAAGGACGATCCGCGCACCCTCTACGAGGAACTGACCGCGCGTCGCGAACGCGACGAAGCGCTTCTGCTGGTCGGGCACCTGCCGCATCTGGCACGTCTAGCGGGTCTGCTGTTGACGCAGGACGCCGAGAGGACGCCGGTCCACTTCGCCAACGCAGGCGTGCTCAAGATCAGCTTCGGGCCGGAGGGTTGGGCGGTCCAGTGGTACGTCACGCCGGCGTGTGTGCGATGAGCGGCGCGGCCCAGCCAGCGAAATCCAGGGGGAAGACGATCCTACTCACGGGGCGTCCCGGCGTTGGGAAGACCACGGTGATCAGACGGCTGGCCGACCTGTTGCCGAGCCGAGCGATCGCCGGCTTCTGCACCGGGGAGATACGCGAAGCCGGGCAGCGCCAGGGCTTCGACGCGACGACGTTCTCAGGTAGCTCAGGCGTGCTGGCGCACGTCGGTCTCAAGAGTCGGCAGCGCGTCGGCCGGTACGGCGTGGACGTGGCGGCGTTCGAGCGGCTGGTGTTGCCGGAGCTGGCCCGCCCCTGCGATCTGCTGCTGATCGACGAGATCGGCAAGATGGAGTGCTTCTCGACGCGCTTCGTCGACGCTGTGCGGGGGCTCCTCGCTGGTCCCACGCCGGTGGTCGCGACAATAGGGGTTTCGGGCGCGGGGTTCATCGCCGAGGTGAAACGCAGATCTGACGTGGAGATTTGGCAGGTAACGCGTGAAAGCCGGGAGGAAACGCCTCGACTTGTGGCCGCCCGCGTCTTTCCGCTCGACGGTGACCGAAGCGATGCGTGAGCCCTTGCGGGCTGCACGACCAACTGAGATCAGTCGACACGGATACCCTGCTGCTCGAGCCAGTCTTTGAGGTCGCCCATCTGCGTGTCGAAGACCTCGTTATCGTAGTCCTCTTCGAGCTTTCGAATGTACTTCGCCAAGTCCTCCTTCTGCTCCAACACCTCATTAAGCCGTTCTTCCCATGCGGCGCTCAGCTTCCGCACCTCGCGCAGATCAACTTCGATGTGCAGGATCGCCGCCAGCTTCTTGATGACCGCTTCGATGCTCTTCGGGTTGGTGCCCTGAATATATGCGGGGATCTCGGCGACCAGGCTGGCCATGCGGAAGCCGCGGCTCCGCGCGTGCGCCAGCAGGTGGGTCGAGAAGCTGGCCGGCCCGGAGTAGTCTGTAAAGGTTATCCCGAATCGCTCCAGGGTGGGCTTGAGGCGTTTGTCGGATACGCTGCTCATCAGACGCGGCTCGCGCGTGTGTGGGACGGCTGCGCCCACGCTGCCGACGAAGTACAGCGATGATACCCCCGCTTCCGAGGCGAAGGAGAAGATGCAGTCCGCGAATTCGCTCCAGTTGAAGTTCGGCTCTCTCCCGTGAAACAGCACCAGCTCGTGTTGCTCGGCGCAGAAGAACGTGTTCTCCGGAGGCTGAAACGCGCTGATCAGGCCGTCCTCGATCTTCGTGCGGGGGCGGAACCGGGCGGAGACCTCCATCGAGCCGGGGAAGCTGTAGATATAGAAGTTCTCGGGATCGATCTCCGCGACCTTCCGGGCTTCGAGCGTCTGGCCCAGCCATTCGACCGTCCCGGTCGAGACGTTGCCGCCATCCATCCACCCGGAGAAGGCCAGGATCATCCTGGCGTCGCTGAGCTTGGGTTGCGCGTGAATCTTAAGCTGACCGCATGCCATCTTCTGGTCTCTGATCTAGGGGCTGTCCGTGCATAGTAACGCAAAGCCCGGCGAACGGGGCACCGGCGGGGCACGTAGATCCCATGGTGAAGAGCTTCGAAGGACAACGTTTCGAGGCCCGCCGCCTCGGTCCCCGGGAGACACCCCCTCCGCAGACATCGTCTGGACGGCGAGAGCACTCGAACACGTGGAATCGCAGATTCGGCCCCGTTTGGCGGATAATCCGGTCCTTTTTCCCGACGCGGTGTCGGGCCGATCCGCCAGGAACCCGCGAGAATCAGGCGGCACTTGCCCATTCTGAGTTTACAATATTGTGACTAGGCTTTGAGCGGCCAACGGTGCCGCGGAGACAAGATGCTCTTTCAGTCGCCCTTGCCGGCTCGCTACGCCCAGCTGTCCGAAGCCGAGCTGCGCGCCGGCATCCAAGCGTCCCAGGACCGGCTCGGTAAACGCCTCATTATCCTCGGGCATCACTACCAGCAGGACGACGTGATCGCGTTCGCCGACTTCACCGGCGACAGCCTCAAGCTCTCCCAGCTCGCCGCCGAGCAGACCGAGGCCGAGTACATCGTCTTCTGCGGCGTGCACTTCATGGCCGAGTCGGCCGACATTCTGAGTAGTGATGGGCAGAAGGTGATCCTGCCGGACCTTTCGGCGGGTTGCAGCATGGCGGACATGGCCGACCTGGACGACGCGGAGGAGGCTTGGTCGTTTCTGACCGAGGCCGCCGGCGGGCCGATCACGCCGGTGACGTACGTGAATTCGTCCGCGGCGGTGAAGGCGTTCGTGGGTCGGAACGACGGGGCCTGTTGCACGAGCTCCAACGCCAAGCTGGTGCTGGAGTGGGCGTTGCACGGCGCGACGCCGAACGGCGGAGCGGATGCGGGGCACAAAGCTTTCTTCCTGCCCGACCAGCACCTGGGTCGCAACTCGGCGTACGCGCTCGGCTGGCCGTTGGAGAGCGTGGTAGTCTACGACCCGGAACAGCCCGATGGTGGTCTGACCGCGCAGCAGGTCCGCGACGCCCGCTTCATCCTCTGGCGGGGTCACTGTTCGGTCCACCAGTTGTTCACCGCGGAGCAGACGGAGGCGATCCGGGCGCTCGACCAGCCGTACCGGATCATCGTGCACCCGGAGTGTGCCTGGGAAGTGTGCCAACGGGCCGATGAGGTCGGCAGCACCGAGTACATCGTCAAGACCATCCGTGAGGCACCGATCGACTCGTATTGGGCGGTGGGCACCGAAGTCAACCTCGTTCAGCGTCTGGGTACGAATCATCCGGGAAAGCATGTCCGCTCGCTCGCGGATATTCAATGCCTCTGCACCACGATGTACCGCATCGATCTCCCGCACTTGTGTTGGGCGCTGGAACGGCTCGCGGGGGGCAACGTCGTGAATCAGATCACCGTCAACGATGAGACCAAACGCTGGTCACGCGTCGCGCTCGAGCGCATGCTGAAGCTCTGCCCCACGCAACCGATGTCGGTGAAGTAGGCGCCTGCTAAGGAACTGGCAGCTTGTTGGTGTGCCGAATGCGGCTGACCTGCCGTTTGAACTCGTCCTGGGCCGCCCTCCAATCCGCTCCCTCCGGTGATCGAAGCAGAGTCACCAGGTAAAACGGATTCCCCTCAGGGTCCGTCTCCGGCAGGCGCGTGAGATCGGGCTGGTACCGCTCCGGCAGGCGATGCTCCGGCGCGGCCGTCTGCAACATCCGCAGCGCTCGCGCGCACGCGCGCGCGAGCTTGTCCGGCTCGGAGGCGACGCGCGCGTAGAAAATCGTTGGCTGGCGGTCGAGGAAAAACTCGGGTTCGACGGTACGGTCGTGCCCGGGGGACTTCTGCCGGCCGGGCGGCGGTTCGGCACGCGTGGCCGCCGGCGAGACGAGGGCGTTGCGGTCGAGAATGAAAAGCTCCGAGTAATAGCCGACCGCGCCGATCGCCTCGACCACGTAGGAGGGTCGGGTCTCATCCGGCACGTTCTCGCGCACGTAGTTCTTCAACGCCCGTCCGAGGATGGTCCACTCAGCGACGCGCTCGGCCTCTATTTCGGCCTGCTCGAACTCGCTGCGATAGATTCTGGTGTTGTGCCGGAAGTGGAACTTCGCCCGCACGCTTTCGGGGATCAGGTTGATGTTCCAGCCGGGCAGCAAGCCGACGACGACTGCCGCGGCTGCTGCACACACGAGGGCGTTTCTTCGCACGCGCGTGTGGCCGGAAAGATCCTGAAACATCCAGGCGAACAGGATCGCAGCGAATGCGAGCCCGGGGATCAGGAAGCGTCCCATCGCCATGTAGTCCCCGCTGACGACCACCGCGTAGGCTGGAAATGCCCAGGCCATCGCGGCCGTCGCCAATCCGATCGCCAGTCGTTTTCGACGCAGGGCGAACAGGCTGGCGGGCACGATCAGCGCTGGCGTCAGAAAGGTCAGCAGAAACACCAGCACGTAGTGGCAGCCCCGCCAGAGCAGCTCGGCGCTGGGCTCCAGCTTCGCGTAAGCCGTGTTTGCCCAGGGTTGCTGGAAATACGCATATCGGGCGGCGAAGTATAGCCCGTAGCCGATAGCGATGATCAACACGCATGCGAGCAGCGGGCGTAGGCTGCGCTGACCGGCGATTTGGCGCGAGACGATCGCCAGCACCAGCAGCACCGCGATCCACGCGATTCCCTCGACCCGCATCAAAGCCAGCAACAGCCCGGCAACACCCGCGCCGACGCCCGCGACGCCTTGGCGCCGCAGGATCAAGCGTTCGAACGTGATGAAGACGAGCAGCGCAAACGGCATCGTCTCCAATCCGCCCGTCGACCAGTAGGCGAAGGGTGGAAAGCAGCCCAGAAACAACGTTGCCACACAAGCCGCCGGCAGCCCGACGTCCAGCCGTCGGCGCAACACGTCAAACACCAGCCACAGCAGCACGACGCCACAGAGTGCCGACAACAGCAGTGGCCAGAACGTGACGTCCAGGCGGAAGAACTCGAACACGGCACTGATGATCACCCAGAGGAAGTTGCTGTATCCCTCGACCGGGAGGTGCTCGCCGAGGTTGTAGCGCAGCCCATGACCGAGGGCGAAGTTCCGCGCGTAGCGAAAGGAGATAAACGCATCGTCGACTATGGTCCAAAACCAGCCGAGCAGGGCGAGATACGGCAGCAGAAGCACGGCGAAGACGTCAAGCCGGTAGCGGCGTACTATCCGGTCGGTATCCGGGCGAGCCTTGGCGGGTGCCATCCGGCGGCCTCCGTTGTGCAATCGGGACGTAGCTAAGCTGGCGGACCAGCGTAACCGTGCCTCATACCGCCGTACAGCGCCCTGTGCTCGCAAGACCCGGTCGGGATTACGTGGGCAGATCTGAGGGGATCGGCGCAAGGTCTTCTAACAAATGGTGTTGCGCTCCGAGACGGCAGGATTTTCAGGAAAAGTTGGGCTCCGATTTGACTCTGATCGTAGTACGGTTATACTCCAGGTAGAGTACAACGTGTGGCAAGGAGGTTTGCTTGCCCGAACAATCTGGCCGCCGGGAGCGCGTTACGCTGAAAATCCCGGCCGAACTTTACGACAACCTGAAGGAACTCATCGATGGCACCGGTTTTCGCAGCGTTAACGAGTTTGTCGTGCACTGCATGCGTGACGTCGTCGCAGGCGGCAAGCTCGACAAGCCGGCGCCAGGCCTCTCCGAAGCAGAAGTTGAGGCCGTCCGTCAGCGTTTGCGTGCCCTAGGCTACATTCCGTAGCGCGGGTCTCGGCGGCACCATTACCCTGGGTTCCAAACGGTTCTTTTGAGGGGAGCAAGGAATGTCTGCGCGTAACGAATCTGACGCGGTGGTGGCCTCGGTCGCACGGAAGCGGTCGTTTCTTACCAGGTATCTGCCGGTGCAGTCCGTGCCCCGGCGGATTCGCATCTGGTCGGTGATGATGGTCGGGCTGCTGGGGCTGCTCGGGCTTCACGCCGCGTTCTCGGACCTCCATCTCATTCCAAGCCTCGGCGGTGACCTCTCCGGCGGGATCGTGCTGGCGGTGTTTCTGATGGCACTGGGGTGTGAATTTGTGGATTCGAGCCTCGGGATGGGATACGGGACCACGCTCACGCCGGTTCTGCTGCTGATGGGCTTCGAGCCATTGCAGATCGTGCCGGCGGTACTGCTCAGCGAGTTCTGCACGGGGATTGGAGCGGGACTGATGCATCATCGCGATGGGAACATCGACCTGCTGCGAGATCGGAAGGCACGCAAGACGGTCCTCCTACTATCGGTTCTGAGCGCGATCGGTGCCGTCTCCGCGGCGACGCTGGCGCTGCATATCTCGAAGCACCTGCTGACCGTCATCATCGCGATCATCATCCTCTCGGTTGGGTTTGTCATTCTGTCGACGATCCGCCGGCAGTTGCGCTACCGCGTGGGCCACATCATCGGCTTGGGGGCGATCGCCGCCTTTAACAAAGGCCTGAGCGGTGGCGGGTACGGCCCGCTGGTAACGGGTGGGCAGGTTGTCTCCGGGATGTCCGGCCGGCAGGCCGTCGCGGTGACTTCGCTGGCCGAGGGACTGACCTGTCTGGTCGGGCTGATCACCTACTTCGTGCTGGGCAGTATGCTGGACTGGTCGTTGGCGGTGCCGCTGACTCTGGGGGCACTGATGTCCGTCCCGCTGGCGACGCTGACGGTTCGCAAGATGCCGGAATCGCTGATGCGCGGCTGCATTGGCGCAGCCACCTGCGTCCTAGGCATTCTGATGATTGTCAAGCTCCTTTGGTAGTTCTGGGAAGTTATACGGTAACCACACGATCAGAGCTCAAAGAGACGCCCCACTGTTCGACGAGTCGTTCGAGGTCGCATCTCGAGCGGCTCGTCGGCTTTTTTTCGCGGCCCGCTTTTGGCATAATAAAACCTTGTCCTTGCGCAGCGCGAGTGGTGTGCCAAGCCGTCATTCGATTTTCCCGGCCGCGAGCAACCCGAGCTTTCAGCGCCAGCGAGAGTCGTCTCGGGGCGGCGTTGATGCATTCTTTGCCCGCTTGCGCTTCGGGCCCTGCTTGTCCGGGCGCTTGCCGGCGATGCGCGAGCGCGGATGACGATTTGCCAGCGATCCCGAGCCACCTTGATGTCGATATAACAGCTACGAACCGGACATCGACGCGAGTAGAATCTGGGGCATGGCCATGGCATATGGTTCAGGTGTGACGGTGGGGGGATGGCAGCGCGGCAGCCGGCAGGCTTTCACGCTGATCGAGCTGCTGGTAGTGATTGCGATTATCGGTCTGCTGATCAGCATCCTGCTGCCGTCGCTGTCCAACGCCCGTGAGCAGGCCCGGGCCGCCAAGTGCCTTTCAAACCTGCGCGTGTTCGGCCAGGGGCTGACCATGTATCTGGGCGACTATCGCGATGTGTTTGTCCCCGGGCGGCTGCCGAAGATTGACGAGTGCAACGCCTACGCCGACATCTTGGGCCGACGCAAGTTCCGGCCGACGTTCGTCGCGATGATGAGCCCGGCGGTGGGCGTGCCGCCGTTCGAGGATCCGATGCCCTGCGACATACCCGGGCAGACGGATCGTTTCGGTCAGGATGGTGATCGGCAGGATTACTCGTACGAAGTCTACGTCTGCCCGAGTGTGCCGGAGTGGACCGACGAGCGCAACGGCGCTTACGGTTACAATTATCACTTCCTGGGCAATTCGCGCCTTTTTGACGACGAGCACGTCGACTCCTACAAGAACTGGCCGGTGCGAATGACGCAGATCCGCTACCCCGCCCGCACCGTCGCGGTCGGCGATTGCATGGGCACGGCCGCCGGCGTGCCCGAGGCGGAACGCAGCGAGTACACGAACAATGGGAGGGTTCCCGGGGCCTATGGCGATGAAGGGTTCAACATGGACCCGCCGCGTATCGACCTGGAGAACGGCGGAGAGATCGCCGGGCATCGCGACACGCCGCCGCTCCGTTCCGCTGCACACCCCCGTCACCGCGAGATGGCGAACATCCTCTGGGTCGACGGTCATGCCGGCGCACGGACCTTAGAGCAGCTCGGTTACCGCTACGCCACCGACGGCAGCATCGGCCACGACGGTGACAACACGCTGTGGTCGGGCAACGGTCTCGATCTGCCGTGGACGCCGGAGTTTCAACATTCGTGGTGATGTCTATTCACAACCCCGCGGCCGCCGGTCCACTAACCCCGATCAGTCAAGAGTCATCCCGAGCGCAGCGAGGGATCCACCCGCATACTCGCAACTTGTGATGCGAGGTCAGCGGACTGGTAGTGCCAGTTCGTCTCGGTGCACCCGCAAACACCTCGACATATCGCAGCCAGATACGTCACTTCGTTCGGCATGACATGGATCACCCGAGCTACCGCTTGCCGGCGCTGATGCCGAAGGTGATCTTGCGACCGTCGATCGGGTGGAGCGTCTCGCGCTTGAACTGGGTGCCGTTCCAGCGATAGCGCCGAACCTCCTGCTGGTCATCGGCGGCAACGTAGATTTCCTGCACGCCGTCGCCATCCAGGTCGGCCAGGACGGTGGCGTGCTCGAATCCGCCGGAATCGGCGTCGATCAGCTCGACTGCCCAGTTCCCCGCTGTCGGTCGCGCGATCCAGATACCCTTCTTGTGCGTTGAAGCGATCAGCTCAGGTTTGCCGTCGCCATCGACATCACCGGCGTTGAGGAAGCGGCAGAGGTGGTCGGGCAGCGTGCAGATTACGTCGCCGACATACTCGCCGTTCTCGAAGCGGTAGCGCTTGATGAGCGTCCTCTTGGCATCGGGCGGCGCGTCGGCGCGCTCACCCAGCTCGGCCTCGACGGAGGCCAGCAGGACGGGGCCGCTGTTGTCGATATCCGTGACCAGGATCTCCTTCACATGCCGCAACGGGAACTGCTCGACCACGCCGCGCTCGAAGCCTTCCGGCGTGTGACGGTAAACGACGATCTCGCCGGGCTGCGGCGTGCCATCGAACTTGTTGGGCTTGGAGGGCGTGCCGTACATTTCGAGCACGCCGTTGCCGTCGAGATCGCCCAGCTCGCACTCGTGGACAAACGTCTTCTTCTTGCGGTCGATCTCAGTTACCTCCCAGCCGGTTTCACCCCTGCTCAGGACGGCGACGACGCCCTGGTCATGCGTGACGATCGCGAAATCGAGCTTGCCGTCGCCGGTGACGTCGCCGATCTCGAAATCGCGCAACCGATTCTGCTTACCGCCGAACATGGTCGTCCAGAGCGTCTCGGCGTTCCACTTGCCGTCGGTCTGGCGCCAGAGCTTGAGCGCCGCGGCGTTGGCACCGATCGTCAGAATGCCCGGGGCCGCGTCGGGGTCCTCAAGATCCTCAAACAGGACCGCTTTGTGAAAGACGTTGCTCTGGGGGTCTTCGATCACCTCGGATGTCCACTCGCCGCCGACGTCGCGCAGGATCTCCAGCCGGGCGGGGCCGGGCGTCAACTTGGTCTTTCCGGTCTCCGGGTCGGTGGTCTCGATGAACTGGGCCTGGGCCAGCAGGATGGTCGGGCATGGCCCGGATGCGGTTGCCGGCTTGGGCGTAGCAGTTTTGCTGGTAGACTCCCCGGCTTTGTAGCAGCCGGAAACCGCGAGCAGCAGTCCGCCCACGATTCCGACCAACAGGCAGACACGAACGCGCATCAGATCACTCCGTTGTTCAAGAGACCTCTCACCAGAATGGTAGTGTAGCCCGGTTCGGTATGGCAGGCGCGGGGGCTCGAAGGGAAATCACGTACGTTGTCGGCAGCCCGCCGATCGCACCGGCGCGCGCTGTCATCCCGAGGAGCGAAGCGACGAGGGATCTGGCCGCGGGTCTGCGCCGGCTTCCATGCGAGGCAAGATTCCTCCTGGCTGCGGTCGTCGGAATGACAGCCAGTTTCAGCTGTGGTACACGCGTTCAGGGCTGCTCCGGCAGCGGCGGGGTTTTCGTCGGGTCGCCGCTCTCGGCAAAGTCGGCTGCGAGCATGATCTCATTCAGCCGGCGCTCGACGCTGGCGGGGAATCCGAAGTAGTCCTCCGGTCGGATCGAGAAGACGTGCTGGCGATTCTCGACCGTCTCGGCGTGTCCGTCGCGATAGAGGATGTTCACCTCGCGAGCTTCGTGGTTGGTGCGCGCCAGATCGCCTTCGCCTAGACTGTTCGCGTCGAGCGCCAGCGCGCGGGCTTCGAGCCCGAGGTCATTCGTGCCCAGGTAGTCCAGCCGATCGCGCGTGATCTGGTCGCGTTGGCGGTAGAGGTACGAGCAGTACGCGTCCTCGTCGCCGCGCTGATCGATCTTCTCCAGCTCCTCGAATGGGTCGTTGGTGTCATCGGCGGGGCAGAACAGGACGCGTGGCTGGCGCAGGTCCACATCGAGGAGCGTGCCCAGCCCCTGATTCGCCTTCAGCATGCCGAGCCAGACCTGGTTGGTCGCCCACTCGTCCCAGCCCTGCGTCGGGAAGTAGAACATCGCCTCGGCCGGTCCGCGTGGAATAGCGTCGTTGTACTGCGCGGCGTAGGCCTGCACGCCGAGCCCGATCTCACGCAGGTTTGACAGACACACCGACAGCCGCGATTGTGCCCGCGCGCGCGAAAGGCTCGGCATAAGCATGGCCAGCAACATGCTCACGATTGCCACCACGACGAGCAGCTCGACCAGCGTGAACCCACGTGGAGCGCTTACGGGGCGAGCGTGGGGTTGTGACACGCGCATCGGCGGCGTCCTTCTCGTGAGCCAACCTCATTACGGTACAACTTCGATACCGGTTCCGTCCAGCACTTCGCCGACGACCCAGAGCGGCTCGTTTGCCGCGGCAAAATCCGATTTCAGATCGTTCAGACGGCTGGTGGGAATTGCCGCCAGCAGGCCGCCGGAGGTTTCCGGCGTGTACAGCAGGTGCAGTACGTCTTCTGCGACGCTCGGATCAGAGTCTATGTGCCTCTCATAGTAATCCTTGTTGTGACTGGTGCCGGCGGGGAAGAGCCACAGGTCGGCGTAGTCCCGGGCACCGGGCAGGAAGGGAATCTGATCGACGTAAAGGCGTAACTTCACACCACTGTGCTGGGCCACTTCATACGCGTGCCCGAGCAGGGCGAAACCGCTGATGTCCGTGCAGGCGTGGGTCTCGCCGCGTTGCAGCAGCTCGGCCGCCGTTCGATTCAGCTTGAGCATCGATTGGACGGCGGCGTCGAAGTGTTCCGGCTGGGTCTGATCGGCTTTGAAGGCGGTGGTGATGATGCCGACGCCGAGCGGCTTGGTGAGCACGAGCACATCGCCGGGGCGGGCGCCGGCCTTGGTGAGCACGCGGTCGGGATGAACGAAGCCGATCGCGACCAGGCCGTACTTGGGCTCCTTGTCGTCGACCGAGTGACCGCCGACGACCACACCACCGGCTTCGGCGACTTTCTCAGCACCGCCGCGGAGAATCTCGCCGACGATCTCCGGCGGAAGGCACTCGGAGAGGCACGAGATGTTCAGGGCGAGGGCGACGTGGCCGCCCATGGCATAGATGTCGCTGAGCGCATTCGCTGCGGCGATGGCGCCGTACTGATACGGGTCGTCCACGACGGGCGTGAAGAAGTCGAGCGTGACGACCAGGGCCGTATCGTCAGTTATCTTGTAGACGGCGGCGTCATCGCATGTCGGGCCCAGGCCGACCAGCAATTGTGAAAACCGCTCGGCGGGGAACATCTTTTCCAGCGGACGCAGGACCTGCGCCAGCGCCTCAGGCGCCGTCTTG
>Ga0180434_10005456_pt1 | contig 14961 bp, 12 predicted proteins | sample SS_ome_7_FD_132453 | JGI IMG/M metagenome (GOLD analysis project Ga0180434, IMG submission 132453) | Hypersaline lake sediment archaeal communities from the Salton Sea, California, USA - SS_1_D_2 metaG | ecosystem: Environmental > Aquatic > Non-marine Saline and Alkaline > Hypersaline >...
AAAGGCATTGTACACCCAAGAATAAATAGTTTGAAGTGCATGTTGTCTCTTTGGATAAAACTCGGGAGTGTCGGGGTAGCACCCCACTCCCTTTAGCTTGATAAGAAACTGGTGAATGGCACCGTCGCACGACATGGCCGCCGTTAGAGAATCTTCACGGAGGACACCTGTCACTTTTCCTAAGCGCAACTTTCCCTTCATTGTAAAGGATGGGGTGCGAGAAGATGCTCCAATTAAGGCCGCACGAAGGGCGGGAGAATCTCTCAGGGTTTCATTCGATTGCCTCGTTGGATGGGTTTTGGATGGACGGGTATGAGAATGGATATGGGATGGATGAGGAGATTGCATTTTAATTTTTATTGAATTTTACATATGAGTAAATCAACCAATTAGTGGAAAAAGAAACGGTGGAGAGCCACTGCCGCGACAGTGGTGAGGACTCCAAGACCAAAAGAGGGAAGGTCAAAAGACCATGAAGGTGTTTCTGGCTTTTCAATATCTTGGACTCGATCTCCAGTTTGGGGTTCTAGTTCCTTTACCTCTGGTTCCTTTACCTCTGGTTCCTTTACCTCTGGTTCCTTTACCTCTGGTTCCTTTACCTCTGGTTCTTGATCATCTTGGGTTTCAGAGGGAGAAGAAATAGTTGGAGACCCAGGCTGACGGGAAGAAAGGTCCTCAAAAGACTTGGGACTCACTCCCAAGTTTTCACACAATTGGAGATAGGTCTTTAACTTTTCATTCCTCAGTTGAAGACGCTCGTCACTCATGGGAAGAGGAGAGGTAAACATCAGGCGAAGGTCAGATTCAAGGCGAGCAATCTGAGTGTCTTCGGAAAGTTGAGTCGTTTGAGCATCTGACAATTCTTGACCACCAGGGTCTACAGGTGGTCCATCAAAAACTTGGAAGTCTCCAACGGCACTTGGCTCAAAGGTTGGATTGATGAAGGACATGGACAAAAGTTAAAGTGTGGTTTTTACGGCCTTCTCATCGAATCAAACTTCATAATGTAAAAAGCTTGATTGGTGGAAAAGTTTATCCAAGAAAAGACCTCATCATGGGGCCTTTCTAAGGTTCCTGCATTCTTTTCTCGAATGTCTTTTAGGTGGCGTTCTTTCTCCCAAGACGGAACCCCATAAAGGTTAATTTCAACCCACACCACCGAGGGTTGATCAACCACCTTGAATTTTGCAAAGCCCTCATTGTCATACTCAATCAATGAGCCTCTTAAGTGGCCTGTGGGGGACTTGTAGAGGACAGGGAGCCACCTTCCATGCGAGGGTTGAAAGGTCTGACTTGGACAAAGCATGGGGTCCTTTCTTTGATAAATGTACAAATTGTTGCCTGAAGGAACGACAATCCAAAAAATAAAAATTGCCCCACTCATTTCATAATGCCTGAAAGATTGCCCTTACATTGACACACCATAAACATATAAGGCCAAAAGAGTGGCACCCAAACTAAACCGGCACCGTCACCCCCAGTTGGAATTCTTTATTGTGTTTTATAAGTCAGAATGTGGCAAAGGTGAGTTCACAGAGGAGACAGTATCCAATGATGCCAAGTAATATGTAGATAAGGATTTTCATTTATTTTTAATTCAATTTCTCTATCGTTGGCCATAGCAACCAATCATGGAAGGGGGAAAGACCACGGGTTCATTGCGACCGTACCAAAAGTCGTGGGGGACAATGGGGGCGAGGACGTAGCATCTTCCTCCCAGCGAAATGGACTCGTAGGGAGGAGGAACCCAGCATGCCTTCTCAGAGGCGCCTTCCTTCAGCTTACACACATCGTCATGGGTGATGGGGTGATAGGCGGCCTCAACTGGCCAAGGGTTTCGGGGGTCTGCCATGAGGCGGACACATTGGCCCTTATGATAGATGCAATCGTAACCATGCCTCTGCTGACACACTTGGGTGTTGGCACAACAAGTTGGAACGTTTTGGTATTCCATTTATTCTTTACTCTATTTTTTCAATCCTTTAATACCCTTCATGGCCATTTTTGGTTTTGAGGATGATGAGTACTTTGTTCGTTTTGTTACGCTTTTGCTTGATACTTTTGGTCTATCTTCCACCCGAGAAGTATCCACTTTTGGTTTCTTCATCTTTGCCGACTTGACACCCTTAATCCCCATCATCATTGCAGGTTTGGTATCAGTTTCTAAAGATGGTGAGGTCTCAAGAGAATCAGATTTTTCTTCTGACGTTCCTCCCGTGCTCCTCCGGTCCTCTGACGTTCCTCCCGTGCTCCTCCGGTCCTCTGGCTTCCACTTCCCAATCGATGCGTCAAGCATGTCCTTAACCTCACGCTGAAAATTGGAAATTTGAAGACGAATGTATGAATCTTGACGAGGGTGAAGGAAGACAAGAAACATGCGAGACACCTTATAGCCGTACTTATGTTCGAGGATGTACTTATAGATGTTGAGCTGGAGGGAGTAATGCCAAAAGTTAGAGTTGGCGAGGTGATCCACGGGCGCAAACCCATTCTCCCACCGATTGGTCTTTTCAATCTTTTTGGATCGTTTCCAATCGTACAACTCGAGCTCACCCGTCTTTGTGTTGCGAAAGACACCGTCAATCTGGCCGGCGAGGTCATACTCCTCAATGTAGACGGACCACTCGGTGCGAAAGGGTTCTAGGTCAGATCCCTCAATCACCGTCTTGTGAAAATCCATAAAGAGGGCCTCTTCCTTTGATCCGTAGAATTGAAGAGCCGTCTCGACGTGCTTCTTATCGTCAAGTTCGCCATTGTAGTAGAGCTCAATCGCCAAGTGCATGGCCGTTCCCTTTGACGATGCCTCATCAGCAATCCTTTGCCATTCATCTTTCACGTCCTGAACCGTGCGGCCATAGTAACGCTCCTTTTTCGGATTTTTGATTAAGCGAGGAATCACCGCATCGGCATCAAAGTGGGGAAAGAAGGAATGGATAAATCCCGTGACGGAGATTTTCACTTGCTTTCCGTCGATGAAATAGAGGTGGGGCCCCTCGTCGAAGCGAATGTGAGCATCACGTGGATGAGCATTCTTTGTTTCGAGGGTGGTGGCCATTTAGTTATGGTCAAAGTAATTTTGATTGCATTCCAAACACATTCTTAATCTTCCTTTTTTCTTAATGGAAAACCAAAGAAGGGTTGAGATTGAGGAAACGAAAATCACAATTCAGTCTATCCATAAAAATGCTCAAAGTGTTTTGGGCCTCCAAAGACCCAAGCGGAAAGTACTTGTCAAACATGCAGCCCCTACCAAGCCCCTTGACCTATAAGGGAAAACTCTACCCTTCTGTCGAGCACGGTTTCCAAGCAGCAAAGTATCGGCATGTAGTGGAAGACAAGCCCAAAAAAGTCCTGAAAATGTTCGAAGTTGGTGGAGCCTATGGTGCCCTTCCACCCATTAAGGTGAAAACAAAGGGAGGACGAAAGGCAATGTTGACCCATCGAGTCAACTTAAACACCACCGACTGGGCCGAAAAGAAGGACTCGGTCATGGTCCACCTCTTGAAGGCAAGGGCAGACGTCGACCCTCGCTTCAAGGCCATGTTGATTGACTTGGCACGACGAAACGTTCGCATCGTACATCACGATCGGGCAGGAGCTCGATCCTACTGGGGAGGTTCCTTTCCTGCAGCCATCAAGGAGAAAGATCGCACTCCTTCCGATTTTCACGGAGTCAACAAGTTTGGCATCCTCTTGGAGGAACTTGGAAAGCGCCTCCTCAAAAAGGAAACCAAAAAGAAGAAACTGAAGCCAAGGTCCAGATCTGCATCACCATCAAGACCAAAAGCAAAGGAAACAAAAAAGAGAGAGAAATCGCCAAGCAAATCTGCCCTGAAGAAGGAGGGGCGAGGAAAAAAGAGGCGGAGACGGGTTTCGTTTTCGGATGATGATGGCAGTGAGCACGAAGCCAAAGAGCCCGAATCACCAAGAACCTTGAGGATTCGTAAGGTTGTGGAAAAACACTTGAAGGATTTTGGAGAACCTGCAAGTTTTGATCGCGTGGTGAGTGGCATCAAGGCCCTTTGCGATAAAAACGCAACACCTTCCGACTGCATGCGAAAATGTCTTGTCGACTTGATGAGTGCCAGCCCTGAAGAAAAGGCAGGAATTGTCCGTCTATCCTCAACCGTGATGGACTCGGGTACCTACTCAACGGCTCTCCAAGGACTTTTTGATGCAATCAGTGAGAGGAAAAAAGCAGAGATGCGAAAGAAGGGTGAAGAACTTGCTCGCATCATTTCCGAGACGACTCGTCTTGAAGGACCTCCTCGTCCCGCTCTTGGAGACAACACCAAATGGGCCGGAAAGGGAAATGCAATTTCTAGGCAATGAAAATTCAAAGGCAGTAAAATCACAAATAAAATGTACAGACTTTCATTGATTCTTTGTCTTCTTCTTTCATCAAGTTTTGCTTGGAAACCTAAGGACATTCACTCTGGGACTGGTGACTCATACGAAGACTCATTTAACGATCGCTTTTACATGCCTTCTGTAAAGTATGGTGACTATGGTATTGGTGGCGATCTTCCTCCAAATGGTTGGATATACCAAGGCGATCCCCTCAAACTATCAAGAGATGTTTCACATCAAAGAACCCATTGTATATGAAATGAACATTTAAACAATAATACCTTCTAAATTTCCTTCAGGTGCGGGAAAGTAAATGCGTCTTTCAGACTCGAGGCGAGGGGAGGAGATGAAACGGTAACCAACTCCTAAGTTCAGGACGGTCCTGAAGAAATTGTTGACTTGGTTGATGGTGAAAGAAAAGATAAGACATCATCCCTCCGACGGCGAAAGGTTGGAAAGACGGATGGGAAAGGCGATGATGGGGGTCAGGTGTTGAAGAATCCAAGATTGAGACCCCAATCATTCCTTTGATTCAAACTGAAACACTGACTATTGAGGAAGTTGAAGATCGGTGCCAAGGATGCTTTCGAAAGGTGAAGGACATTATCAAATTTAAACCATGCGGCCACGGGCCCTTTTGCTCAAAGTGTAGGACTCTGCAAAATCCCCGTGGTTCGTGCAGATGCGTGGAAGGCATGGTCATCAAAAGGAACCTTTGCAAAGACCTGCTCCAAACTCGTACCTTGTGTATAAATCTATATATTAAAATAAATGTCGTCCTGTGAATCTTGGTGTACGGGCTCAAGGTCTAAAAATTTTCGAACTGGGCGGAAGATTTCTCGCAAAGGAAAGGTTTATGCCAACCTCATGAAGGAGTGTGGATGTGATGGTAAAAAATCCAAGTCGAAATCCAGATCCGTCTCACACCATAAGCGAAGAAGGTCTCCCTCAAAGGGAACAAAGAAGCGAGAGTCCTGTCTTGAATGGCTTTCGGGATCTCGCCGCACCTCGTGGAAAACGGGGCGTAAGATTAAGCGCAACGGTCCTTCCTATAAGGCCCTTTTGAAGGAATGTGAAGAAGCCCTTGGACGATCCCCTGTGAGAGCACCAAGGAGAAGATCAACATCCAAACGCAAATCAACTCCCAAGCGCAAATCAACTCCCAAACGCAAATCAACTCCCAAACGCAAATCAACTCCTAAACGAAGGACTTCCTCAAGATCCGTCAAAGGAGTGAGGACACCCGAACATGCAAAAAAGCATGCAAAGATTGATGCTGGAAGGTTTTGGTTGCCTTCGGGATACACTTTAGTAAAGGTCCTTGCCGAAGGTGGTCAAGGTGCGACGGCCCTCGTGAGACATAAGGGAAAGCTTTTGGTGGCCAAACAGTTTCCACCGAAGCAAAACCCAAAGACAATCCAAAAGGAGATTGAGTTTGGCAGGATTGCGAGTGAGCACGGGTTTGGCCCAAGAATCCATTACGTCAACCTTCAGCGACGCATGTTCATCATGGACGCTATGGAGGAAACCCTCTGTGATTTGTGGATTCGCCAGGGGCGGAAGCTGACAAAGTCTCAACTCGATGATCTCTATGACCTCATCGATCGATCAAGAAGGGCGGGCATTGCACACAACGACCCAAAGTGCCTGAACATTATGATGAAGAAGGGAAAGATGTATTTTATTGATTATGGCTTCACAAAATACATGAAGGATGTGAAGTTTTTTGCAAAGCTTTCACCTGCCGAATACGTAGGCTACACCATGGGACGCATTGCCGGAGACGCAAACATTGTGTTTGGAAAACGCATGGGCGAGATTGATACCTACTTAAGAGATCATCACGGTTACCTCACCAATTTGATGAAGCAAAGGGCTCGCCAAGAAGCCGCTGCCGCTGCCTTTTTGGCTCGGAGGGGAAAGAAGAAGTAAAATTCTATACATCTGCACGGCATAAAGCACATTTGTCCAGTTTTCTAGCACAAGTCTTACAAAAGGTGTGACCGCAGTGAAAGGTGCGAAAGGCTCCTGGGTATTTGTCGATTAAGCAAATACAACATTCTTCCTTCAGTGGCTTATTCTGAAGGTGATGAAAACATCGATTATAGCCTTTCATCTTATAGGACATACAAGGATGGCCATTCCTCGTCACGACCCCACAAAGGTTGGATGGTGGTCTTTCTTCATGATGGACGTCAAGCCAATAAAGGATTCCTACTACAGTGGCAAAAACTACAATAAACAAAGGAAGAATCATAAATGACGAATTGGATTGTGTTTATTTTCATTTTTCATTTCATTGTCCTTCATTTCATTGTCCGCTTCATTTTCATTTCATTGTCCGCTTCGCTCATCCATGGACCACAAGACGAGAAGGATCCAAAACGATTTCTGCTTCTTTGAAGAATCGAACAATTTCGTCTCGGTAGTCTCCTTGAACCTGAATAACCTCACCTCCGGGAAGGTGAAGGATGGGATGAGGTGCCATCTCTCGTTCCTTCGGTATCGTTGTTTGCCAGTCAAGCATGTCGTTTAAAGACATGAAGCCACCTGCCTGACGATCTCTCTCATTCTTTTCTTGAATCTCTTCCCAGTTCTTCTTCTTCACGACTCGAGATCCACAATGAAAGTGGTTCCCAATAATCTTGGCAATGCGCTTCAAGTCCAAGTCATCATCCATGTCTGCAATGGTAACGACACACTTTCGTGCATTTCTCTGCTGCTTGGCAATGTGAATCTTATGGTCGCCCTCCTTGGAAACCTCAACGGTCGAAGAGCCAAACATGATAAATAAATTGTGATAGTTTTATTTTAACAATCAGTGTGGTATTCACTGTCTGAAAGATACATATTCAACGGGGTTGCCGTGGCAAAGGCCTGAGACGCCGCAATGTTTGATGCATGGAGAGACGATTGAGAAGGTCCTGGAGGGAGCATGTTCTCGGCACCCCTCATTTGCAAAGCAGGTTTTGCTTCCGTCACCGGGTTTGTCATCGTAATCCCTTGGTTTCTCGGCTCGGCCATTTCATTTGCACGGGCCCGCGAGTGGTCCGTCGCCCAGTTGGCCTGAAGGAAGGCCTCCGCATTCATGGTGGCGTTGCGGTAGTGGGAACCGTCCTTCAGTTCATAAGACATCTTTCCCGTATCAGGGGCCGTCATCTCAAGGGCGAGAACGTCAGGGCCACTCATGGGAACATGAAGATTTGAAGTGGGCTGAGCAAAGTCACCTGGATGGACTGGAGCTGAGGCATCCATGCGCACTGATTCTCCCGTGGGGTTAATGCCACGGTTGGGGACACCTGTGGAGCCAATGGCCGCGTCAGATGCAATCGGCTGAAGACCCACAGACACTCCTTCTGCAGCACCGGCCCGGTTGGCTACAATGCCAGACATTCCTTTATGAGCGTCGGCAATGCCTTGGTTTCCGAGGTTCGGGACGTCTCCTCCCCTCTGAGCCGATGGGTTACCAAAGGCGTTGGACACAATGCCAGACATACCCTTATTCGAATCTGCAATCCCTTGGTTCCTCATCGGCACATCTCCGCCTCGTTGAGCTGAAGGGTTGGCAAAGGCGTTCTGAACCAAATCACCCATTCCCTTATGGGCGTCGGCGATGCCTTGGCTCCTTCCCACCACATCTCCACCCTGTTGGGGGACGGGGTTGGAGAAGGCATTCTGCACAAGTTCACCCATTGAAGGACGGTTGGTGCCTTGGGGAAGGGATCCCGAAGCCGTGACACCCGAATCGATAATCTGAGAAAGGGAAGGAAGAGGAATGGAGGGCACCACACCCGAACCACCTTGGGGAACCATGCCGGGTGCGACAACGCCAGTTTGGGGGATGCCAAGTTGGTTTGAAACCAAAGTTCCCATGTGGGCCGAGGGGTTGGCAGGGTTGGAGGCTAAGTCATTCATTCCCTGAGGTTGGCCGGGAGCGTTGGTGGCAAAGGCAGATTGAGACACAAAGTGAGACCCCTGGCCTTGGGGGAGAGACGACGCATCGATGCCTGGGTTGGCAATGCCTGGAATGCCAAAGACGTCCATGGGCACATTCACGGCACCCTGTTGGGCGAGAGCGTCTTGAGGCATTGCACCCGCGTCGACTGAGGACGTGGGCATGTGCATGGGGGCCATCATCGACGAATCGTGCATGCCCGTTCCTGCAGTAGCTTGGGGTTGGTAAGGCATCGTTTGGCCTGCACCCACCTCGGCAGGCATGTGGGGCATGGGAATGTCACTCATGGCATTGGGTGCCCTATCTAGGGCCTGAGGAGGGCGCACCACATTGCCCACATCTGCTTCGGCGGCTTGGTATCCATCAAGAAAGTTGTCGGGGCGCCCCGAAACATAGAAGGAAGGAGCCGTCATGCCAACGCGGTAGGGCGCCTGCTCAACTGACGACTGGGGAATCTCGTAGGGGGTTGGGTCGGGAGCGTAGGGGGTGGCCTTCTTTGAGTACTGGTTGGCGTTGCCATAACGGCCCATTTCCTTCAGACCCACATAGCCGGTCCAGTTGCCTTGGTCCACCATGCCGGCAAGTCCAGGATCACGGGTGAAGAAGTTTTCACGGAGGGCACGTTCCCTCGTGTCTGCACGGGCGGCTTGAGCATCAGCGTAACCGTAGGTGGGGTCAAAGGTTGGCATCACGTACTGGTTGGGCTCTGCACCGGGTTTGGGGAGAGGACGCTGGAGGCGACCCATGCCGGACCAATCTGTAAACTTACGGTTGGGCTTTCCGAGTTCGTAGGTGGGAACCTCTTTCCAGACGTCCGTCTTATAGCGCTCAAGGTCGAGGGTGTAGGTTTGAGTCACTTCTCCCGTGTAAGGATTCTTATAGGTTGCGGCGTAGTCGGTGTATCCCGTGTAGGGGTACAAGTTGTCTTGGGAGAAATCAAAGAGGGACGTGTCAGAATCCATGGGAGGAGCGGCCTTATTTTTGGGAGGAGGAGGGGGAAGGCCCGTTCCACCACCATGCTCATAAGGGTCAATCACTCCATCGGGAGTCGTCAGCGATAAGTTTCCAAAGGCGAGCTCAGAAGCCGACGACGACTTTCCACCTCCAAGGGCTCCAGACGAAATAAAGTTTTGACGTCTCGAGGCAAAGGCCGCATCGTTGGTGGTGTATCCCGCGTTTGCCACGGCTAAGCGTTGACCCTGCTGATCGGAAAGTGCCGCGTAGGGAACACTCGTGGAAAGAGGAGGAAAGCGAGACGCATCCGCGGCTGAGGCATTGTACTCCTGGCCCTGAGGGGTCACTTGGTGGCCGGGAGGGTTGCCCATCGGATGGGGATTGTGTGGAGTCGGATTTCCAAAAGATGCCCCAGCTCTTTGGTCTTGATTGAATGATGGATCACCTTGACCTGGAGGAATCGTTAAGACGTTGGTAGGTCCTCTCTGAGCAATGCCGGGTTGGACTCCACCCGAATACACGTAAGGAACACGTGGAACCTGAGGCGCGTCGGGGGAAGGGACAAAACCGGCACGGCGGAGGCGTTGGTCTTCAAGACACTGGGTCCTCGAAATCTTTCCTCTCACGGCACCACGACCCACAAGGTCTTCCGAGTCTGACGAGTCCTCGAGACCAAAGAAGGAGCCATTCACGGGATTGTAGCGGGCCACTGGGTTGTTGGTTTCATCGTCCTCTGAAGAAGAGGAATCGTCTCCTTGAATGACATTCACAAGGGCGTTGTAGTAATCGGTGGATCGCTGAAGGTGAGACTTTGACTTTTTGGATTTGTGCCTCCTCCTTGCTTTGCTCGGCTTTGCATCGAAACCCGGAAATGCTTCGGACAAGGGGATGGGCTCATGGGATGAAAGCATTTGTTTGGTAGCAATAATTGAATCGAAGTGAAATGAATGAAAATTGACTTTGAACTTTTTAGGATTTAGATGGTAAGATTTCTCAAGGAGTGCTTAATGGTCAAAATTTATTTGGGGCGGTGCTGAATCGAAGTACTTTTGCCAAACGTGATTACTTGTGGGGTATAAATATCGAATACATCTTATCACTTTCAACAATCAGAGGCGGTAGCCAAATGGTAAGACATTTAGCAAAATGGGGATATGATGTAGTGGTAACATAGGTGATTCCAGTCCACCTTTCCTCGGTTCGATTCCGAGTGTCCTCATAAGCGTAATTAGTGTATGGGTATCATCTGCGGTTTCCACCCTCAGGAACGGGGTTCGAGTCCTCGATTACGCATACAAAGGGTCTTTGATGTAATGGTGAACATACCGGACTTTTGATCCGAGTTATAGGGGTTCAAGTCCCCTAAGACCCAAACCAGTATCAAGTAACTGCAAATTAAAGACCTTTATGTGAAAGTTTCTATGCTTGATAGCAATAACCCATGTCGTCTAAAGGCTAGGATAGCGGGCTTTCATCCCGCTGGTCAGGGTTCGATTCCCTGCATGGGTGGAGCGGATGTAGCTCAATGGAAGAGCAACTGCTTGTGGCGCAGGAGACGATGGTTCGATTCCGTCCATTCGCATATAAAATTAGCATATCATTCCAACCACATAATTAGCAAGCCTCATAAGCTTGGATGCTATAAAATTTCTCTGACTGACCCACGGTGGGAGCAACGGCTGTAACCCGTCTGCGCGATTGTTCGACTCAGTCCAGTCAGATTTGGTAAAAACTAGGTGGCGTAATATAATGGTAGTAGCGGTCACTGTCTCTGACCGAGAGCGGGTTCGATTCCTACCGTCACCGTGTTAAGCGTAATTAGTGTATGGGTATCATCTGCGGTTTCCACCCTCAGGAACGGGGTTCGAGTCCTCGATTACGCATAGGGAATATAGTATAGTGGCAGTATACGCCGTTAGGGACGGTGTGACCTCAGTTCGATTCTGGGTATTCCCCAAGAGATTTACATACTTGGTCTAATGGTAAGATCTCCCGTTGCCATCGGGAGGATGGGAGTTCAATTCTTCCAGTATGTAACTATGGTTGATGCAAACATGCCCGAGTGGTTAAGGGGTTGTGTTAAGGTCACAATGGCTTCGGCCGCGTGAGTTCGAGTCTCACTGTTTGTAAAAGATGAATTTGGTACATTGGTGTAATGAAAGCATAGGCGACTGAAGATCGCTTGGAAGCAGTTTGATTCTGCTATGTACCATAGAAAGTTGTTGTAGCTCACATGGTGTAATGGTAGCATAACGGGCTTCGAATCCGTTGGTTAGGGTTCAATTCCCTATGTGAGCTTAATGGGGGGATGGTGATGTTTCACACTCGGCGATTTGCAATTGCCAAGGTTAGGTTAGATTCCTAACTTCTCCAAAGTCCGCATGGTGCAATGGCAGCACACGACCTTGCGGAGGTTGAAATCAGGGTTCGATTCCCTGTGTGGACTTAAAGCCTCTATAGTACAATGGTAGTACCTCCGTTTAGTAAGCGGAAGACGTCAGTTCGATTCTGACTGGAGGCACTCATGGATGCATAGCTCAGGGGTAGAGCGATTCACTGCAGATGAATTGGTCGTGTGTTCAATTCACACTGCATCCTTAAAAATTCACATATCCAAAAAAATCAGTGATTCCCCAACGGTTCGGGGAGACCGTTTAAGGCGGTCCGCGATAAGCAAAGTAGGTTCGACTCCTGCCACTGGTATTTCATTCAACACCTGTAGTTTAAAGGTTAGAGCACCGGTATGATAAGCCGGGAATGAGAGTTCAAGTCTCTCCGGGTGTATATAGATCGACACTGCAAATCCTATGATTTCAACTGTAACTTGAAATTTAAGCCTGATATGCTTAAATCATAACCGATCTAGCAAAACCATCTGACGTCGTATAAAGGTTAGTATCCGGGTCTGTCGCACCCGAGATCAGGGTTCAAGTCCCTGCGTCAGAGTTAGGGCTCTTTGTTGATTTATCTCCCGCACCAAGCCGAGGTAGCGTTGTCCCCAGCGGTAGGGGTGTTTGTTTCGAAAACAAATGGTCTCAAACGACCTTGCGAGTTCGAATCTCGTCGCTACCTTTGTTTCTTAGACAATTGATGGTAGTGAGCTCCTACGGTTGGAGACTAGACTTGAAATCTAGCGGGTATTACACCCAAGCAGGTTCGACTCCTGTCACTATCATTGAGAAAACATAAACGTTCGAAAGAATAAAAAACAATTGCCCTAACCGGTGTACCGGACCCGGCTTTTACACGGCTGGTGAGAATGTTAGATTCCTTCTTAGGGTACTTATAGAAACTGACTGCATATTATAAATCAATACCAGTGCAAGGGGGTGGAGGCGGTTCGATTCCGTCCGGGGGCGCTATACTCAGTTCCCGTGGTGTAATGGTAGCATGCCTTAAAGATTTGATGTTTCTAGAAAACCCAAGGTCTCTAGACCACCTGGCGGTGGTATTGCAATGACTCTGCAAGTGTGGCGAGTTCGATTCTCGCAGAGACTTCTAGAAAAAACCCAAGGTCCTTGGCCCACTGCACAAAAACTCAATATTCTTAATTTAAGGAAGAGGCGGTTCGTGGGCCACCGCCGGCCTTCGAGGCGGTTCGTGGGCCACCGCCGGTCTTCGAGGCGGTTCGATTCCGTTCTGGGGCCAAGTTTCAAAGGTCCCATGGTGTAATGTTGTTCCGAGCAATTCATTCATTCCATGTCGTCTATGGGTAAGATAATTGGTCCTCAGCCAATTGAATAGGGTTCGAGTCCCTACATGGAAATATGCGGGAAGATATTGACATTCAGCAAACAGTTCAGTGGCTTTATCTTCGGCTAAGTATACCTCTGGCCTACCGCACATACAAACGCCTGCCAATGGTCTTTGGGCCCGGTTCTTATAAATCCGGTTTGCAGAGAGTTCAATTCTCTCCAGGCGTATTGTATTTGTTCGAAAAATAAATCGAAATGATGCCTTTGCCGCCGGTGCGGACTCCTGCCTTGTACGTGGGATGATAGAATTCAACTTTCTACGGAGGCTTTTATTTTTTTAAAACATGTCTTTGAGGTAAGAAAGGGCCGGTGGAGGTGGTGGGGTGAGAGGAAAAAGACATTGTAATTTGTTATTATTTAGGACACTCGTGCTTCAATTCTCTCTTGGTTACTTCCTTACACCTCAGGCCCCGGTGATACTGATTAATTCCCTTTAATGTTCCACGCAAACGTTGAGTGTATCGTTTCGAAACGGTTTCCTTTGTCTTGTCTCCTTTATTCTGCAGCGCACACTTCTCGCCGTGAATGAAACCCCATTCATTCTCCAGCATGGAGCAAACAGGAAGTTTCTTGGCATCCATATAGTTTTTTTTAAGAGTTGGGTTCAGTTGATAGGCTTCAAAAAGATTTCTTTCTTTTTCATTCGCAATAGCGGAAACTTCATCCTCTGACAGTTGATTTCTTCTATCCCACGAAGAATATCTGGAACGTCTCCTTGATCGAGATCGACTCTTCCTCCTCCTTCTAACCACTGATCTTGATCTCCTTACAACTGATCTTGATCTAACCTTCTTACCCCTTCTGGCCATTGACCTTGATCTTCTTCCTTTCCTTACAGACTTTGATCTCTTTGGCATTTAATTATGCTCAACAAATAAATCAAGATCTATTTCTCGTAGTTTAAAAAAGAGACGTTAAAGTTACACACCAAACAATCGTCGAGTTGCAGGTAAGACATCTTGGACATCAATGGGTCGATGCAGGACCTTTCGCTTCTTCTTAGACGTCTTACCTAGGCATGCTGCCTCGTCACATGTTGAACAATAAGCATAAGACGGTGATCCCAATGAAGGAATCACGTACTCAAGGGCGAAATCGCCACACTTTTCCTTTGGAAAGACAATGTGACCACGGTCGCCATCTTCAATAAAATAGCGTCTTCTTTGACCTGACAATGATGAATCAAAACAAATCTGTTTCGCCTCTCGCTCAAAGACTCGTTTCCCATAGTCGAGCTTTTCCTCCTTAGAGGATAACACATCGGTGAGGCGAAAGATAAACACCCACATGAGGGCGCCACGGGATCCCGAAGAAAGGGTGTTCTTATAGGAGTAGACGTGGACCGGTTCAACCTTATAGCCGTTGACATTCCCTTGCTCCTTCACAAAGGCTTTCACTTGGTCTTCCAAAGGATCCTCTCCATGCACGGTTGCCTGAGGACGACGTCCACAAATCTCCATGCCAAAGACGGCTTCATGGGCAAACTTTCGCTTTGCAAACATCATCTTAATGTCGTCTTGGGTGCGGAAGGTTGCCGACCCCTCGAAACTTGAGCACGAGTCGTAAAAGACGGCGTCCATCTTAAACCCCAAGTCATAGGAAAGTTGAGCAAAGGTCCTTTCAATGGCACACACCGATAGGGTCCGTAAGTTTTCACAAATTGTCCGATCTGGATTTGGAACATAAATGCGTGCTGGCTCGAAGAGGTTCAGGCGAAGGGCTACTCGTGAGGTGAACATTTGCTCGGCATCTAAGCAAAGAAGACGGGCATCCGAAGGTAGACCCATCTCGGCCACGGTGCGAAAGAATTTTTCATTGGCCTCCTTCTTCTCTGGGGTAATATAGCCACCGTACTGGGATCCATAGGAATTTCCTTTAGATCCCTTGGATCTTTTTGACTTGAAAGCCGCCTCCTTATCCACCTCGGCAGAAAGCCAGTCTTTGGAT
>Ga0180434_10005457_pt1 | contig 14955 bp, 19 predicted proteins | sample SS_ome_7_FD_132453 | JGI IMG/M metagenome (GOLD analysis project Ga0180434, IMG submission 132453) | Hypersaline lake sediment archaeal communities from the Salton Sea, California, USA - SS_1_D_2 metaG | ecosystem: Environmental > Aquatic > Non-marine Saline and Alkaline > Hypersaline >...
CCGGCGGTCGCGGGGTCGTCAGGGTCGGGGATACAGCCGTCCATCACTGACGCCTCGTGCCCGCTCAGGAAGAAGTCGGAATCTGTGGTGCGAAGGTCGCGCCCGATGCGCTGCATCCCCGGCATCCACCGCCAGCCCGGCAGCGACACCGCGACGCGCCCCCACTCCTCGGCCGTTCGTCCTGCGGTCATGCTGCACCCCCACGACCGTCGAGCGCCAGGTCGATAGCTTCGAGCACATCTTCGGCAGCGGGTCGGCGCTTCACACCATCGGCCGAAGAGGCCGGCACCAGCACGACGATCCAGCCGGCAAACGTCTGCGCGACAATAGCTCGATCCCACGTCTGCACGGCCATCGCCCGCAGCACGTGCAGCGGCACGACCCGTTCACCGGACCGGTACGCAGTCGCGGTTCGGCGAGCGCAGCCTGCAGCCTCGACCATCTCGTCGACGCTTCCGAGCTCGCGAGCCGCTTCGGCGCGGCTGGCGTAGTCGGCGACGACTTGGAAATGCCGGCCGGTCATGGCGTCACCTCAGCTTCGAGGCGACGGTCGAGATCCATCACCAACGCAAGAGTCATGACCGACAGCACGATCTCGAAGCGCCAGCCAGCGAGCCCCGCCACAAGCGCAGCGGAGAGCACCACACCCGCCATCACCATCGCGGCGCGAAAGAGCGCGCCCGCGGTCACGAGACCACCTTCGCCGGTACGGTGCAGAACACGAGCGAGACATCGGCAGTCGCGATCTCGACGGCGTGGTCGACAGACAGACCGTCGACACCTTCGAGTGTCGGGTCGCTGTAGCTGTGCAGGCGCATTTCGGCGGCGACAGCGTGGTCGACCGCTTCGGCGACGGTCATGTTTAGCTGTTCGCAAAGGTACGACAGGGGGATGCGGGTAGACATGGTGTTTTCTCCGTGTCGGGCGCGTCGATGCTCCCAGACGCACAAGTTGTACCGGTGCCGCGCAAGGTGTGCCAGCAATTTGCCCGACATCGGTACAGAATGTGCGCTCCGATCATTTGAATAGCCGACCTTGCACCGACGGTCGCCACCGGGGCGGCTCGCTCATCGTGAGCCATTCGCGCTGCTGCTTTGAGAACGTGCGCCTCTGACCCTTCCGCTCGCCCGTGATCTCGACAGCGTGCCAGCCCTCGGCCATCAGGTCGGGGATGGGTTCGGCCTCCGACACGCACACCAGCGCCCCGGCATCCTTCCACCGGCGCACGACGGGTAGCCACTCCGAGCGGGGGAAGGCGTGGGCGTAGCCGGTGGTGTCTTTGTAGGGCGGATCGATGTAGGCGACGGTCCCAGCCGGTAGCCGTGGTGGGGTCGGGACGGTGCGGGCGTCGTCGGCGATGGTGGCGGGGAGGGTGGCGACAACCCACCGCTTCGCGACAGTCTGAGCAGGAGGTAAACAAGCACCTCGGCTGACTCCAGCGCGCGCGGCCACGTCATCAAAGCCACTGTCAGGATCGCCCCGTCGGTACGCCGACTGCGCAAGCGTGCACCACCGCGCCACCTCCATCGGGTCGACCTTCCGCGCATCATCCACCAGCGCCACCCCATCCACCCGCGGCACCGCCGCCATGCTTTCGGCCAGCCGTGGAATCGGTGTGCAGAACTCCGCTCCACCGTGTTTGTACCCGCCGTTTCCAGTGTTTTGCCACGTTATCGGGTCGGGGTTGACGAGCCGGTTGGCAGAAATGATACGGGCGACGCGCGCCACCTCCCGCGCATCCACCGGCGGACACACCGCCGGCCCTTCCGCCCGAAGTCGCTCCCACAGCGCCCGCGGATCCTCATCCTTCCACGACCGGATAATGTCGGCCGCCGCCATGGCCAGCGCCCGGTCCGTGTAGGCGTGTAGCAGCAATCGCACGCCCGCGTCAGGCTCGCACCACAGGTAGCGCTCGGCCTGCCCGCCCGGCCGAAGCCCGAGGCACCGCAGGATGGCCCCTGCATACCCGGTCTTGGCGCCCATGCGAGACACCGGGGGCCGCGCTCGGGGGTGGTGCAGTCGGAGCGATAGGGCGGCCGTTCCGGCGCACAACTCGACAAAGAGGGGGCACGTCATCGGGCCACCCGCCCGGCGCACGGCCCGACAGCGCCCCACGCGGCGCCGCATGCGTGACAGTGGCGCCGGCCCGTGGCGCCGAAGATGTGGGGGTAGCCCCGGCCGGTCGAAGGATTGGCACAGACCGGCCGGGGCGGGGGTTGCCTTGCTTGCCCACCTCCCACACTGCCGCCCGCACCCCGTGAGGGTGTGCGATCGACAGACTCGCTCATGGGTTGCCGGGTGTCCGCCCGGTGCGGGGGGCTTTCGCCCCGGTGAAGTGTGTTTTTCGTCGTGGTCATGCCTGCCGCTTCATGGTGTGCACAGACCCACCATCGACCCGCCAGGTGGTAGCGTTCGCCTTCTTGTGGGTTGTCGCTCGGATCTGGCGGTCGAGACCGTCGACGCGCAGCACCACGCCGCGCATGTTTCGCAGTGCTCGCGCCATGCGCCGAGCTCGCGACTGTTTGCCGCCGTCGCCGATGACTTCGAGTAGCAGCTCGTGTTCTTCTGCGATCTCTGCGACTTCGGACGCCCGCAGCGCTTGCGACATGCGCCGCGACCAGATCGAGATCAGGCGGCGCCACTCCTCACGCTCTGGATCGGCCGTCGCCAGCCGTTCGGCCCGGCCTCCGAGCCACCCGTCGAAGAACTCCGACACGACGCCGCCGACCACGCGCGACCACGCCTCATAGCTGCCGAGCGTCGGCACGTTCGACGGCTTGCCCATGTCCACCCACCGGCGCACGAGCGACAGCGCCGCCCCGCGGAGCCGTGCTGCGTTGTCGTCGGTCCACTGCTCAAGGTCGCGCACGCGGAAGCCTTGCCGGTCTTCGGGGCGCTCGACCCCGGCGTCGAGCCGGACGACGACCGCGCGCCGAGCGATGTCGGGAGACATCACCATGTTGTTCCCGCTCATCCCCCACACCGACGAAGCAGGAACCCACATCAGCGATTGCCCGCCCATGCGCCGGTCAGAGTAGCGAGGCCACGCGGTGAGGATGCCGGCGAGGGTGTCGTCGTCCACCTTACCGGTCACGTTGTCGAGGAGCACCACGGGCGCCCCGGTGGCAAGGTGGGAGACGAGCGACTTTCGGCGCTCCTCGTCATTCTTCGCCAACGCTGCGCAGCTCACGGGGTAGCCGGCCGCGACGCGCGACAGCACCTTCATCAGCAACGTCTTGCCGGTGCCGCGTGCGGGCGCCTCGAAGACAGTCACGGGCACCGGGCCGCGGATCATGTGCCGGACGATGGGCGTCAGCAGGAACCCGATCGCGTGGGCGTAGTCGTGCGGGCGAGCGAAGGGGAAGTCGCCGAGCCACTGCTGCAGCAGCACGACCGCCTCTTCGGTGGGCATGTCGGGCACTTCCGGGTGCGGTCCGAGATAGGTGCGCGTCTCGCGGTGGTAGCCGACCCCTGCGACGAGCTCGCCGTCGCCGTCGACGTACGGGGCGCGTGCGACACGCTCAAGCACCGGGAGATCCATCGGGGGGCGCCCGATCATGCTCGGCACCAGGTAGCCGGGCAGGCGGTCGGCGTCGGTTTCGACGAAGAGCTGGCCGGCGCCTACCTTGTCTTTCGCGGTCGCCTTGCGCAGTCTCACCCACCGGGCGCCGGTCAGCAGCGTTTGCGTCAGTGCGCCGCCGTCGACGGCCTCGACGCGCGGGCCGACCTCCGACTGCAGCACGCGCACCAGCCGACCGTCTTGCTGATAGACGGTGCGGTGCGCCGGCATCCGCCGCAGCGCCGACCATGCGTCGTCGAGCACGTGCCGCATTTGCCGCATGTTCGTACGGATGGTGGGAAGCTCGCGGGACTCGACAGGGTGCGCCATCGGCGGCCCGTCGTCGTCCGGCATCGGGTCGGACGGTGCAGCGGGGCGGGGCGGTGCTGTCTGCTGGTCGTCCTGCCACCATGTTTGGTCGATCGGCACGTCGCCGTCGTCTTCGGGTAGCGTCGGGTCTTCATCCCAGGTCGGATCGCGCTGGAGCTCTTCGTAGCCGTCGCGGTTCGGTACTTCCTTCGGCCGCTGCGCCCCGGCCCGCAGCGCGTCGAGCGCGGTCCGCCGCCCTTCCCTTTCGCGTTTCGGGTCGCCGGTGGCCACGAGGAACGCCTGCACCAGCGGTGCGACGCATGCCTCGACACCGCCGAGCAGGTGAGCAAAGCCGCCGACGTTGTAGCTCTTGCGGTTGAGCACTTCGTGCCGGCCGCTGGTGGCCGACATGATGGCCTGTACCGCACCATCGAGCACCCGCTGCGCGTACCGCCGCTCTCGGTCGGCCGCGTCGAGCGCCACCGACGGGGCTTCGAAGTGGTGCTCGACCGCCTGCGGTGCGACGAGCTCAAGCAGCCACGCCGGGGCGTCGCACGGTTCACGTTGGGTCACCTCAAAGGCGTACGACCTGCCGCTCTTGTGGCCGCTCGGCGGCGCGACGACGTAGCCACCGGTGCCCCGCACATCGACGCCCGATCGTGGCGACTCTTCTCCGTCGACGCGCAGCCGTTGACGGTTGCCAACGTCGCGGCCGTCCGGCATGCGGAACCAAAGGTGCAGGCCGCCGCCGCCCGTCTCCGAGCGCAGCGTGTCGAGCTCGCCGTGCTGCTGCTGCCAGAACTGCAGCGCCGCCCACCCGTCCAGGCTCTCTTCGTCGGGCGCCTTGCTGTCGATGTCGAGCACCCACACGCCCGACGGTGCCCCGGTGGCCACCCCGATCCATGCGTCCGGCCACTGCGCCCACCAGCGGCGCACCTGGTCGGCGTCGGACGAAGCCGACTTGACGCCGCCGCCGATGCGCGGGTGCTTTCCCGGCGATGGGCACTGGTCGCCGAGCGGGCACGAGCAGATCGGGCCGTCTATCGTGTGCAGCGGCAGGACCGCCCACCCGCGTCGGGCGTATTCGAGCGCGTGATCGATCATGATGCGTCTCTTCCGTCGAGCTGCTGCAGGCTCGCTTCGAGCTTCGCGAGCGCTTCTTGCTCATCTGCCGACAGCCCGCGCAGCGTCCGGCCGCGGTTGCCGCGAATGGCCCGGCAGAGGCGGCGAGCTTGCGCCGCCGTCTCTTCGAGGTCGTCTTCGTTGATCGCCTTCCGCGTCCAGATCGCCGCCTCGCATTCGCGCAGGTGCAGACCGTCGAAGAGGTGACCACGGTTGCCCCGCAGTGCCGCGACGAGCGCGCGAGCGTCGAGCATGACCCGCTCGGCGGGCGTGTGTTCCTTGCGTTGCATTGTCCTACTCCTCGCTTGCGTCGAAGACGGTGAGGCCGTCGCCGTGTTCGGCCGTGGTGTGGAGCCACCAGACAGGCCCCGACCAGAAGTCGACCGGCCAGTCTCCAGACCAGTCCTGCGCGTTGTCGACGATGATCGGCATTTCGGCCAGCCACGACAGGCCACCGAGCTTGGCAGCCAGCCACCGCAGCGCGTCGCGCAGCACCAGATCGAGCACCACCTGCGCGCCGTTGCTCGCCATCCACCACGGCAGGCCGTCGCGCTCTACAGTCACCAGGTCGCCCGACTCTTCGGGGCCCGAGATGCACACCCGCACGCCGTCGAGCGCCATCGCCCGGTGTAGCGTCTCGATCTGCCGGCGAGCGGCCACGGTCGGTGCCTCTCGCACGGCCTGCACCAGCGCCGCCACGCGGTCGGCTTCTAGGCTGGACGCCTGCACAGCAGACCGCGCCGTGTCGGCGTCCGACTGCGCGCGAGCGTGCGCCCGCTTCCAGTCTGCGACACGCTCGGCGTGCCTCTCGGCGGCGGCGATGGTGGCCCGAGCCTCTTCGAGTGTCGGCAGGTGGTCGACATCTGGCCGCTTGACGTTTGGGCCCACTTCGAGCAGCTGCAGCACCGGCCGGGGCTCCTCGAAGCGCACGTCGGCGGGTGCGTCGCCGAGCGCAGCGTGTCGCGCGATCCACTCGTCGCAAGCCCGCACGGCCGCCGCGTGGCGGTCGACGGACTGCTGCGCGATGGCTTGGCGCTGCTCGGCGCTGGTGAGCATGGCGCGAGCGGTGCGCAGCTCGGCTTCGGTGGCCTTTTCGCTGGCCTCGATCACGGCGACCGCTTCGGCGTGCTGCTGCCGAGCCGTGGCGAGCGCGTCGCGGTGCTCGCGGTCTGCTCTGTCGGCGAGCTCGCGCTGCGCCTGCAGCTCGGCTTCGCTCACTTCGTGCCCGCACGTCGGGCACTTGCCCGCCTGCAGCATGGCGTCGAGCGTGGCCCGCTCGGCACGAGCTGCTGCGCGTGCATCCGCGGTGCTGCGCTCGACCAGCGCTTCGGCAGCCGCTTCGGCGGCGTCGAGCTCTTCGAGCTTCGCGACGAGCTGGTCGACCTGCGCACGCGCTGCCGTCACCCGCTGTCGGTGATCGCTCATGGCTGGCGGCTTATATCCAGGCGCGGCCGGCTGCTCGCCGAGCGCGTCGCGCCGCTGCTGCCACCCACGGCGGGCGACTGCCTGCCGGTCAGCGTGCTGCTGTCGCCGCCGCTCCCACGCTTGCAGCTGTCGATCGTGGTCGGCGAGCCGCTGTTCGTTGGTCGCGACGATTTTCGCGCGCTGGACGTACGCTAGCCGGTCGGCTTCGAGATCGACGCGCCGCCGTGCCAGCTTGATCGATCCGGGGTCGGCCGGTTGTGGCTCGCCTTGCTCGACCGTCGCCAGCGCCGCCGAGCGGGCCACGAGAGCACCTTCAGCGCGATCGCGGGCCGCGTTTGCCTCTCGCTGCAGGTGGAGCACGCCGCCCGGCGACGTCCGGCTGCCAAGGTGCAGCGGGTCGCCGTCCTGCAGGCCGCCGTGTGCCTCCATCGTCTCCGCGACGATCGCGCGGGTGTCGACAGGCGGCAGCACCGTGGCGAGCATGTCGCGCATGCCTCTAGCTTTCGCCGTGGCGAGCAGCTTGCGCCAGTAGCCGGGCGCGAGGATGGAAAGCACCAGGTCGCGGCGCCCGGTCATGCCGAGCGCTTCGTCGAGCTTCGACTGCGACGACAGGGTGCCCACCCCATCGACCTTCGCCGAGCCGACGCGGACGCCGAAGCTGCGGCGCACGGACAGGCCACCACCGGGTACCGAGATCTCGACGTAGGCTTTCAGGTCGGTGTCACGACGGCGCCGACCATCCCACGTCCGCCCGTCGGCGTCGACGCCGCAGATCGCGAGCGCCAGCGCGTGCGAGACGTGCGTCTTGCCCGACTCGCTGCCGCCTTCGATGTCGGCGAGCTCGGGAACGCGGAGCCGCAGCGAGTCGTGCGGGCCCATGTTTTCGATGTTGACGAACATCAGGCCACCCCTTCGGTCTTGGTGGGATCGACGTCGGCGAAGACTTCTTCGAGGCTTCCGGCCGGCTTGACAGTGCCGATCCCGGACTGCAGCACGGCGGGCACGTCGGGCGTGATGGTGGCCGCCTTGTCGGGCGCGCGCTCCGCGTCGGGGGCCTCGACCGGCTGCGCGACGGGCTTGCGCTTGCGCGTCGACCGGGCGCGGGCGCGGCGCTTCGGCTTCACCGGTTCGGGTTCCGATTCGGGTTCCGGCTCGACAGCCGGCGCCGGGGTCGAAGGTGCCGCCGCCTCGCCATGCTCCGCAGACACGGGTGCGGGCGTCGGCGAGGCGGGCGGCAGTGCGTCGCCAGCCAGCGCGGCTTCGACTGCCATGCGCAGAATGTCGAACGCGGTCGCCTTCGCGGCGAAGACATGCGCGTCGCAAGCGTCGAGCGCGGCCCGAAGCTGCGCGGTGTTCTTGGTGGTGGTCATTGTGCAGACTCCTCGTCTGTTCCCCGTGCGAACGTCAGCAGCGCCGCCCGGTTGTCTTCGGTGTCGAGCTTCGCCGCGAGAGAAGCGCGACGTTGCCCGGTCTGTTGTGAGGGTACGACCTTTCCGCCCTTGCTGGCGGTGAAGCGGTCGACGTCTTCGAGGGTGAGGCCGAGCCGGACGACGACCAGGCCGTACAGGGGATCGGGGTCGGGCGTCCGCTCGAAGCGGCGCCCGCGGATCGACTTCTTGCCGTTGCGGTAGTTGACGGTGGCCGGCTGGTCGATGTCGGGCGATCCCACGATCCGCGAGCCGCCGACCACATCGGAGCCGAAGCGCACGTCGGGGTCGCGGGTCATGTGCAGCCGCTTGCCGATCGCATAGCTGCGGGTCCACCCGATCGCCTTCAGCAGCAGCGCCTCTTGGTTTGGCACGATCCACGGCCGGACGTCTTCGCACCACACGATCAACGGCTTCACCACGTCCTTTCCGCCCTTCCGGTCGCGCCACTGCTGCACGTCGGCGATCGTGAGCGTCCGCCCGCCGTCGACGTCCATCTGCGTCATGTGGGATCCGTCGGCGCGGCTGAAGAGCTCGCCGAAGTCTTCGGATAGTGTGTTCGTCATGGTCTACCAGACCTCCTCGATCTGCGCCGTGTCGCGGGTCTGCCACGCCGGCAGCCTCGACTCGACGATCTGCGTGTGCCGGCCATCGGGTCGCCCCGTCCGGCGATGGTGGACGATCCGCCGCAGCAGGTCGGTACGCACCGACTCGCCGTATTCGCAGTCTCCGTAGGACAGCTCGACGAAGAGCGCGTCGAACGGGGCCCGACCCTGGTAGCCGAGCCAGAGATAGCGCCACGACTCCACCCACGGCAGCAGCGCCGCCGCCCCGGCAAGGTAGTGCGCCGCCTGCACGTGGTACAGCATGCGCTCAAGGTGCGCGAAGAGCGGACGCGGTACGGTCGTTGGGATCTCTTTGCAGTCGATGATCACGCCCTCGCGGCGCTCGACATTGACCGCGAGCGCGTCGGTGATCCCCTTGCACTCGAGCTGCACCTGCTCGATGTCGGGTGCTACCTGCCCGTCGAAGAGCACGGCTGGCGGGTCTGCCATGGCGACCGTCTGCTGCCACCGCATCGGCTGCTCGCACACCATGCGCCAGCCGTCCCCCCGCCACTCGGCGAGCTGGTCGCGAATCCACCAGTGCCCGACCACGGCCGCGGCTTGCGTGGACGCGAGCGACCATTCGCGCGGGTTGAGCACGGCGCGGCCGCCGGCATCGGCGAGCACGGCTTGATAGGCGGCGTGCTTCTTGTTCCGCGTCACGTCAGACACGACGAAGGACCGCTGCACAGCCGCCGCGCCTTCGAGGATCAACGCGTGCGTGCACCGCAGACGGGCGCGGCTTGCTGTGTCGTTGTCCTGACCCGATGCCCGCTGTCGGCCGCGCTGGTCGAAGGCAAGCGGGCTGTCGAACATGGTCGAAAGATGGTCGGTGAAGCCAATCAGGTGCGGCTCGCTGTACCAGTCTGGCCGTCCGGTCATGGCGTCGCGCCATCGCCGGCCGCCACCCGCAGCGCGACACGCGCAGCCGTCGACGCATGCGGCCACAGGATCGCCAGTGCTTCGCACACGGCCCGCAGACGTGCGGCGGTGGCCGGGGGGTGGTCGTCCTCGCACACGGCCACCAGGTAGCCGGCAGCAGCCGCACGAGCGGCGTGCGGGTTTGTGCTGCCGCCGTCGAGCGCTTCGCTCCGGGGGTCGAGCTTGCGCGCGTCGCGCAGCAAGGCACGCGCGTCGCTGTATTGCTCGGCCTGCAGATCGGCGAAGCACACCTCCTCGGCGGCGTAGCGCATTCGGTCGGCGTGTTCGCCATCGAGCCGGGCGACCAGATCGACGATCGATGTTGCGAAGAGGCGGGCCGCGTTCACGCGGGCTCGCTGTCGGGGTGTCATGGTGTGCCCTCCGTTCGGGTTCCGCTCTGGTCTACACTGGTTTAGCGAGCGTTGGCAAACGGTTTTTTTTGGGTTGCTACCTTCGACGGCTCGCGGTAGCCTTCCGGCCGGAGGTCTCACCATGCACCGAAACATCATCGCCATAGCCGTCGACCCCGGCGTTACCGGGGCGGCTGTGGCACTCTGCGACGCCCCGCGGCGGCTCGCGCACCGGTCCGCCCATGGGACGGGCGGCTACTACAGCGGCGTGCAGTCGGGCGCGCTGCCCTTCCAGACGGCCGCCGCGGTGCTCGAAGGTCTGCTCGAAGACATGGGACCGCTCGTCGCCACGTCGGAAGTGTGGGCCGTCATCGAAGAGCCCGGCAAGTGGGCCGCGAAGCAAGAGGGGGCGGCCAGGCTTGCGAAGGTCGTCGCCGACGTCACCACGTGGAAGAACGCGGCGTCGACCATCGCCGGTCGTCGCGTGCTGGTGTGGGATGCCCAGCGGGTCGATCGACGAGCTGGCCTTCGACGGCGCACCCGCGGGCGTGCGGGCCGGAAAGCGGAGGTTCGACGGTTCAATTTGCAGAACGTCGAGCGGGGCACACTCCCGCCATTCCGCGAGATCCCGCCCGGCTGCACGGTGCCGTCGGATGGTCTCCACGACGCAGTGCACATGGCGCGGGCGCTGCTGCGTGTGGCTAAGGGTGGTGCACTTTGATTCCGATGCCACCGGGCAAGAGCCCGCGGAAATGGCAGATTGAGGCGACAAACGCGGTCCGCGAGGCCGTTCGGGCCGGCTGCTGGTCGATGGTTGTCGAGTCGGCCACGGGCACGGGCAAGGGGTCATGGCTGGCCGGATTCGCGGTCAAGTGTGCCCGCGCTGGTTGGCGGGTCATGGTGCGCGTGCACCGCCGCGAGCTCGTCGAAGACCTGACGGCCCGGATTCGCGAGCTATACGAAGACGTTGGGATCGTCCAGGGGGCGCGGAATCAGATTCTTGCACGTGTCGTCGTGGCGTCCGTCCCGTCCCTGCAGTCGCGGCTCGATGGAATTCCGCCTTTCGACCTGGTGATCACGGACGAATGCCACCACGCCACGGCGCCGACGTACGTGCGCACCTTCGAGGCCATCGAAGCGGCCCAGCGCGCCGCGGGTGGCCGTCGCGACAAGGTGCTGCACATCGGCTGCACCGCTACCGGGTTTCGCTCCGACGGCAACGGCGGCACTGTCGGGATCGGGTCGGTCTTCGAGATGTTGGTCTACAGCTACGGGATCTGCGAAGCCATCGCCGACGGGGTGCTCGTGCCACCGCGGGCGATCAAGATCGAGACGCACCTTTCGGTCGCAGACGTGCGGGTGACCAGCGGCGGCGACTATGACGAAAGCGAGCTCGCCGCGGCCGTCGACACGCCCGAGCGCAATCGGCTGATCGCGCAGAAGTACCTCGAGCATTCGGCCGATCGGCAGGCTCTTGCCTTTGCTGTAGATGTGGCCCACGCGCAGCACCTTGCCGAAGCCATGCGCGAAGAGGGTGTCGACGCGCACGCCGTGTGGGGCGACATGCCAACCATCGAGCGCGAGCGGTTGATCGACGGCTTCACGGCCGGCCGTGTGCAGGTGCTCGTGTCGCGCGACTTGCTCTTCGAGGGGTTCAATGCCCCGCGGTGCTCGGCACTGCTGCGCGCTCGGCCCACCCGGTCGATGGTGATCGCGGTGCAAATGGTCGGCCGCGGGCTGCGCTTGTGTCCCGAGATCGGCAAGACCGACTGTCTGGTGCTGGACTTCGCCGACGATGGTGTCGACTTGCGGCTCGACGTCGAAGCCGACATGACCGACCCGAGCGGCCCGCTTGCCAGCCGACAGCAGCGCCCCTTCGAGCTCGGCGACCTGGTGCAGCACCGCGTCGACGCCCTCGGTACCGGTGCCGTGGTCGAAGTCGAGGGGATCCGCACCGTGGTGCGGTGGCCGAAGCATGGAGACCGCACGCACGGCCGCCCCGAGCTGCGGCTCGCGACGGAAGATGAAGCCGAAGAAGTCGCGGTCGACCTGCAGGTCGCCGGGGTGACCGAATACCGGCTTGAGCTACTGCCGGGCGACCGCGCCGACCGTGCCGTCGGCTGGTACCTCGACGGTGGCATCTGGTCGGCGGAAGCGAAGACGGCCGGCGACGTCTCACTCGTCTGTATCGTGCGCCAGCTGGCAAGCGGTGAGTGGTCTGTGTGGGGCTGCCGCCTCCCCCGACGGGGCAAGCCGACCGCGCGGCGCGTCTTCGCATCTCGCGATCTGCTGCAGGCCCGCACGACGGGGCGGTCTTGGATCATGCGAGAGGGGGGCCGCGTGTCGGACTGGTCGGCGCCGTGGCGCTCGAAGCCCGCTTCGGATGCACAGTGCAGGCTCTTGCGCTCGCTGCGGGTTGCTCGCGATCTGCGGTCGATGACAGCGGGTGAGGCCGGCTGTCTGATCTCGTCGCTCCGAGCCCGCCAGGCCATCCGCGCCGAGATCCGGTCGAGCCGATCAAGTCGGTACGATCCCACCCCATCGCCCGCCATGGTGGCCGGTCTGCGGGCCATCGCCAGCGGAGAGATAGCCGCCGTCCGGGCGCCGACACTCGCCGGCCTGCGGCGTCGTGGCCTACTCCGTGGCGAAGAGCTCACGGACGCCGGCCGGGCGCTGATCTGACCTTGCACCGTTTACGCCTACCCGTGCGCTTCACCCTCACGGGTCGCACGGCGACCCCTATCGGCTGCGCAGTGGAATCCAGCCGCGTGCGGGTAGGCACCCCTCCCCATCAGTCGAGAGGATCGACCATGAAGCAAACGAGAAGCATTTCGGTGTCAGCGATCGACGTCCTGCACTGGCTCGCGAAGAAGAGCGACACGGATTGGCACGACAGGCACGCCGCGGCGACGAAGCTGCACATTACCCGCCGCACGAGCCGCCGCTGCCTCGCCATCCTGCGGCACTATGGCCTCCTCGAATACGGGCCCGAGCCACGGTTCGACCGGGTGCGGGCGACGGCGGCCGGCCGGGCGATGATCATGCACGCGGAAGAGCACGGCACGTACCTGGAATGATCGGCCGCGCTACACTGCAGCAGCCACTACCGCCCCCGGGTTGCGGCGACCCGCCCTTCGGTGCACACCTGCACCCGGGGGCGTCGTGTATCCCGGGAGCGCGACATGGAAGCCAAGACGAGATTAGCCGGCCTGCTGTGGCCGTTGCTCGACCACCACGGCGACCGCGACGCCGACGACCTGCCGCCCGAGTATCGCGGGCAAATGCGGGCCATGTATGCCGCCTGTGAGGTCTACCAGGTGGCCGCCGTCGCCGCGGTGGAGGGGCCTAAATGCGTCGGCCGCCGCGCTCGTGTGGCGTTGGCTCTGCTGCGGCTCGGCTGGATTGCGGGGCAGATCGCCGGGGCATCTCGAGTCATGGCTGCCAGACTGGCGACGGCCCGACCCACTGAGTAGGCACGAGCACGCCGGGCGCCTGCCACAGTGTCACCGCGGCCGTCTGCGCCTGCCATGCGTGCCGCAGCACCGGCACAGCTCGCGACCACCACGGTTGCGCGGGGCTCGCGTTGATCGCGGCGACCACGGCCGGCACGCTATGCTGCCGCAGCGCGGCTTTGATCGCGCTCCAGTCGTCGAGCGTGATCAGCTCGTCGCTTCTGGCGGCGACGTGGTAGCCGGGGCCGATGGTGGGCAGCTCGCACCCTACCCACAGCCGAAGACCGCCTGCGAGCAGATCGACACCAGCATCGGGAACGCGCGATCCCATCAGTGCACCCCACCACGGAAGCCGACGGGCCGCTGCTCGGACGCCGAACCAACGGCCTCCAGCTCGACCACGGCCGCCGACAGCAGCGCGCAGACCCCTACCAGGCGAACGGCATCAGTCCGGCGTGTTGTCGAGCTCGCGGGCGATCTTTGTTTGCAGGCCGGTGAGGATCCGAGCGACGTCGCGCCGGTGTCGGCGCTGTTCGGCGCGGTCCTCTTCGGCCCGGGCGAGTAGGTGTTCGACATCCTTTTTCACCTCCGCAAGCGCTTTCGCCTGCTCGACTGCTGCCGCCGTCTTCGCCGCCGCGGCCGTCTTCGCTGCTGTGTCATCTTGCTCGGACTTCGGCCGACGGCGCAATAGCCCCATGCGGTCAAGAATCAGCACCAGCGACAGCAGCACGCCGACGGGGCCGGTAGCTTCGCCCACGCCGGGCCAGTCATGCTCGACGGGGTGCCCCGGCGGGTCTGCCATCGAATGCGCGTCGCCAGGCATTGCGATCACGCGCTCTTGCGCAGCGCGGCGACCACCTCTTCGAGGCCGTCGGCGAGCTGCGCGCGGCCGTTCGCCATGGCGCCGATCATGGCACGCACCACGGGGCGGCCCACGGCGTCGGCGGCGAGCTCGGCGAAGCCGTGCCAGTTGGTCAGCTCGTCAAGCAGCCGCACGGCGGCGTCTTCCTTGCCTTGCGCACAAGCGAGAATGAAGCGGGCAACGGGGTGGCGGTGTCGGGCCATGGTACCTCCTACAGCCACGCATCGGCGAGCGTGCGGGCCAACATGTCGACCCCATCGCCGACCCACAGCGGGCCGTGCGACGGGTTGTCGATGAAGCCGAGCTCGACCAGCACCGCCGCCACGCCCGCGGGCGTCTCGCTGTAGGTGCGTCGGAGCACTGCGCGTACACGGGGCCAGTCATCGCCGGCCGACACGACACGCAGGTCGCGGTCGCGGAAGAGATCGCGCGGGTAGTGCTCGCGCGCCGATCGCTGCCAGCGGGCCGCGTAGCTGCCGCCGAGCTCGCTGCGCGGGTCATGCGCGCAGAACGCATAGCGCCCAGACGGCTGGCTGCCTAGCGCGTTGCAGTGCAGGTGCACGAGCACACCATGCCCGCCGTTCTCCGCGATGGCCGCGCCGGCAGCAGCCCGCCGCGAAGAGTAGCTGCGGCGCCCGCGCTCCACCTGGTCGCAGATGGTGACGCGGCCGGGTGCAAGGTGGAACAGGTAGCGAGCCAGCCGACGCACTACGGTCGCTTCCTCGTGCCCGTCGAAGGTGGCCCCAGGATCCCAGCGACCCCCGCGCATGCCGTGGCCAGGGATCACGGCGATGTGCAGCGGCTCGGTCACGGGTCCACCTCGACCGCCATTGCCAGCGACAACAACGCGTCATCAAACCTCAGTGTGCGCATATGCTCGGCGGTGACGGGGGTGGATGAGCCCAGCGCCACCCGCCCGCGGA
>Ga0180434_10005458_pt1 | contig 14954 bp, 15 predicted proteins | sample SS_ome_7_FD_132453 | JGI IMG/M metagenome (GOLD analysis project Ga0180434, IMG submission 132453) | Hypersaline lake sediment archaeal communities from the Salton Sea, California, USA - SS_1_D_2 metaG | ecosystem: Environmental > Aquatic > Non-marine Saline and Alkaline > Hypersaline >...
AAGAATGCGTTGAGGGTGAGGCAGTCGTTCCAGCCGCCTGATGAGGAGTAGGCCGTGGGCAAAATCGCCCTCGGTGCAAGCAAGACTCCGCTTGAGGCGGCTGTAGAGCGCTTCTTTGGAGCCGGGGACGTTCTCGTACGGCACCATCTCTTCCAGGGTGTCCCAGTCCCGGGTCCCCTTGAGATAGACCACCGTGCTGAGGACGAACCAGAGGGAGTCATCCCTGAAGTTTCCGCCGATGGCGTCCTTACGGCGCTTCATCAGTGGCTGGCACTGGTGGTGCGCGCCTCCACACGCCCTCTGCCCGGCCATCAGATCCAGTATTCGTTGCCGAGCTCGCGCTTGCGCCACGTGGAGGAAGCCGAGCAGGTGCTGGTTGGAGTCCCAAGAGCCCATCCCGCGCCCAAGGACAGACTCGAACAGGGACGCCGACCGCGACGGGTTGCAGGTGGCCATAGGCTGATACGCGTTTTCTACGTTGACCAAGCGGTCGGTGTAGACGCCCGGTGTGCCTACCTGGAAGACGCCGGGCAGCCGGTCCCAGTCGTCCTTTGGGTCGGAGAAGGACTGATCGACGGCGGCTGGGGCGAGATACCGGTCGGTGATGGCCTTGACCGTCGTGATGTTTATCCGCTGGCATCCCAGCGGTTCATACTTCTCCCCGAATGGGTTCTCGCGTTAGCCAAAGGGGAAGACGGTTTCTTGGGTCTCACCGGGCCGTAGGGAGAGCCGGCTGTGATGGCACCCCATCGGGGACCAGCCGTGAGCGATGGAGTTATGAGACTCACCCTCCACGACGCCGGGGCATCCCAACCGCCGTACGGCCCGAGGAAGGCTTCCCGCTGGGTGTTGTAGCCGACGACGGGGACCTTGCAGGCAAACGACGCAGAGTGGTGCCGGCGCTCGGCACTCGGTCTTGTGGTAGATGACGCCGTCCTCCACCTCGACCTGGCCGGTATGGAGCTTGCGCTGGAAATACGTCGTGTCGTCGTGGGCGTCCCAGAGGCAGAACTCGATGCTGGATAAGCCGGAGAGATTCACCTGGCTCTCCCGGTGGTTGGTGACGGCGAGGCGCCAGATCTCTAGATTGGCATCCAGGGAAACGAAATACGTGATTCTGGCCTCGACGCCGCGGCAGGCGGATGCGATGACTGAGTAGCATTGGGCGTGTCAGCAGACATGGTCTTCGAGGTCGCATCGCGTGGGCTGCCACGTGAAGGGCCATTGGTCCTCGCTGTCGTTGTCCCGCAGGTGGATGTACCAACCGCCCTCATCGAAGGGGGCATTGTTGTACCGGTAGGCCGTGAGGCGGTGGGAGCGCGCGTCGCGATAGAAGGAGTCGCCACCCCGGCGTTGGAGATCACGCCGAGATGTTTTCGGGTGCCGAGGTAGTTGATCCAAGGCAGGGGCGTATAGGGGCGGGGGAAAACGTACTCGCGTCGCTCGTCGTCGAGGGTGCCGTAGGGTCCGCGCCTCGCGTGAGATTTCCGGATGGCAGAAAGGCAGTGTGTGCCCGCATTCCGGCCTCCTGCGCATATGGCAGGTTGGTTCGGAGGGATGTCAGAAGACACGTGTGTGAGAAATCCTCCGCATGGGGAACGTGCCTCTCGATTGAGAAGGAAGGGCGCGGAGAAGGGAAACTGGATGTGTCAGTTCAGGGGAAGCGAGAAGTCGACTGTGAGCCCTCCACCAGGCGTCTCCTCGGCCCAGACGCGACCGCCGTGAGCTTCCACGATGTGACGCACAATAGAGAGACCCAAGCCGCTGCCCCCGGTAGCCCGTCGGCGAGCTGCGTCCGCCCGCCAGAGGCGATCGAAAACGTGGGGCAGATCCCGGAGCGAGACACCAGGGCCGTTGTCGATCACTGACACCTGAACTTGGCTGTTAAGGTTCTCGACCTCCACCCTGACACTCCCTCCCCGCGGTACGTAGTGGAGCGAATTGCTGAGAAGATTCCCCATCACCTGAGTCAAGCGATCTTGATCGACGCAAACACTCGGAAGGTCAGCGGGCGTCCTCGCTTCGAGGGCTATACCCCGCTCCTGGGCTTGCGGTTGATAGGCCACCACGGTCTCCTCGAGTAGGGTCGAAAGATCCAAGCAGTTCCTCTTCAGGTGAAGCCTGCCGGCGTCTGCCAGGGCTAGGAGACGGAGGTCCTCGATCAGTCGGCCCAGTGTGCGGGTTTGGCTCAACGCCGCTGCCAGGTTCTCACGGTCGGTGGAGTAGATGCCATCGAGCATCGCCTCCAGCGTGCCCTGCAGCACGGTGAGGGGCGTGCGCAACTCGTGGGCGATGTCCGCAGCCTGGTTCCGACGTGCTTCTTCCATCCGGTGCAGACTGCCGGCCATTGAGTTGAAGGCGTCCGCCAACTGTGCAACCTCGTCGCGACCGCCGATGTCGGCCCGGGCGGAAAGGTCACCCCTGGCAATGGCCTCGCTAGCCGCCGCCAGCTCGCGCAGCGGCGCGGTGATGGATCGAAACAGAAGCCCGCCGAGGAATAGCGCCACGGTTAGAGCCGCCGCCGCACCAACCCACAGGGTGCGGCGAACGCGAGACAAGAAGGCACTCTGAGCTGCATCAAGAGGCCAGGCTGGGCGATCTCCCAAAGCTGGTAGCAGGTAGCCAACGACCTCCTCATCCGCTTGGATGGATACACCATCCTCCAGGTTGCTGTGGAGCACCGTACCCCGGGCAGGCCCGCGGGTGTCCGCGACCACTTGCCCGTCCGCATCGGCGATACGGAAGTCAACCGTCGGCGGAGCAGCCGGCACGCCAACGTCTCGATTCCGGGCGCGGGACCCTTGAGCAGCCAGCATGATCAGAGCACCTTGGACGCCCTCCCAGGAACCGCTCTCCCGGTAGTAGCTGCCCAAGCGTTCGGTCAGCTCCGCCCAAATCCCACTGCGAGTGAGCGCGTATCGGCGGAATGCGGTCTCGGTCACACGGCCTGTAAGCAGCGCGACGGTTCCCACAGCGACGAGGATGACGACCAGAAAGGCGAACATCCCCTTCGCAAAAAGGCTACGCATGGTCACGCTCTCCAGGGGGCTGGTGGCCCCCGGTCACAGCCTGGGTGGCCACCCTCACAGGGAAAGCGCCAACATCCGCTATGGCGGCGTAGAACCTATTCACGCTCCAATTCCGAGTTGAGGCGGTACCCAGCGCCGCGGACGGTGAGAGTGTAGCTTGGGTTGGACGAATCTGGCTCTATCTTCTGGCGTAAGTTCTTGATGTGAGCATCTACCGTGCGCTCATACGCTTCAAAGGCTACCCCCTGCACAGCTTCAAGGATCTCCGCGCGCGAGTAGACACGCCCTGGCTGGCCCATTAGGACCTCTAGGACGTCAAACTCGGTGGGCGTGAGATCGACCAGCTCGTCTTCGACCGTCACCGTATGCGTAGAACGATCCAGTGTAATCGGCCCCACGCGCAGCACTGGCGAGGGTTCCCTCTCGTCAGCAGGCTGCGTTCGGCGTAGGACAGCCCGCACGCGTGCAACCACCTCCCGGGGGCTGAAGGGCTTGGTGACGTAGTCATCGGCCCCCATCTCCAGGCCCACGATTCGGTCGGTCTCCTCGGCGCGCGCGGTGAGCATGATGATCGGCACGTCCTGTTCACGGCGCACCCGGCGCGTGAACTCTAGCCCATCCATCTTGGGCATCAGGATGTCCAGCACCACCAAATCTGGTTTCTCATGCCGCGCGGTATAGAGCGCCTCCTTGCCATTGAAGGCCGCCACCACACGATGGCCATCCTGTTCCAGGTAAGATCGAACCAGACGCACGATCTCAGGCTCGTCATCGACGACAAGTATGGTCTTAAGCATTTGAGCTCTCTCCGTTCAATCCCATAGGCATCGGGGAGACAGCGACGTCCCTGCGGAAGTAGTACACGTGATGAGCATTTGCTGTGGCTCGCTTCCTGGCCGCTCGATTGGTGGGTGGGTAGACTGGTGGACCGCTGGATTGGTACCGGTTCGCCAGTCCACCAGCTCAGCAATGCGCCATAGCGTCACCGGGCGCGCTCGACCAGCATCTGCATCAAGGGCCTAACGAGGAAGCGAGCTTGCCCAACACCACCGGTACTCTCGCGAGCACTCGCTCCCCCGCGACCGGCCCCGATGCCACTTCCGGCCTGACCTGTCGCCAACATCGCTTCGCGCTCCTCCTCGCTCATCCCCTCGAACTGGGCCCTACGCGTGGTCATTTCGGGCGGGATATTCTCACCTGCGGGTATGCCTTCACCGCCAGTTTCCGCTCGTCGCGTCGCGCGGGCGTCAGCGTCTCCGACCGCACCAGTGAAACCGCCGCCCGCACCTATCCCTTGTTCCTCCATCCACGCCTGCATATCTTCCTCGGTGAGCCCCATATCGGCGATGGTCGCCAATTGCTTCTCCGTCATCACCCCTTCGATGCCCTTCAACACAGCGCTGATCTCATCCTCGGCTGTCACACCGCCCTGGAGGGCCTGCCATAGGGGGAGCAGGGTCTTCGCCTGCTCTCCCGTCACGGCATGCTCGGTGTCTTCCAGTTGGAGCGTCCCCAGCGCCAGCTGACCGCTTATGTCCAGTGCACCCTCAAATTCCGTGTTGAGGCTTACGCTCTCATAGCCGGAACCGACCTCGTTCGATTCGGTTGCTTGTGCTGCGCCACACGCTGTCAGCATCATCGCTGCAAGCATGAGACCAGCCAGAATACGCCAGCTTCTCATTGTTCGCTTCCTCCTACTTGTGTCACCCTACCCCTCCGCCTATCAGCGCGGGGATGCCCAATGCACCTCGGCTGCCGCCATTCACGCATCGAGATTCTGAGGTCGTTTGGTCAGCTCCACTGTCATTTGCCGCTGCTCGCCGTCGCGCAGGACAGTCAGTTCAACAGCATCCCCCGGCTGTCTGAACGCCACTGTGGTCAACACGTCCGTGAAGTCCTCAACGGGCTCCCCATCCACCTCGATGATGATATCGCCTCCCACAGGGACGACTTGTCCCAGGATCCGTCTCTGCGCTGTGGAACCCTGCAGTCCTGCCTCCGCGGCGGGGCTGTTCGCCACGACCTCATTGATGTACGCACCATCTTGCGTATCGACATCGTTGGCCTCCTGTACGAGCATACTCACCTCGGTCCCGCTCACACCAAGCCAGGGCCACGCGTACACTCCCTGTTCAATGAGAGTTGGGTAGACGAGATTCACCACGTCGGACGGGATGGAAAACCCGACGCCGCTGTTCGTGCCTGTGGTCGATTGGATTTGAGCATTGACGCCCACCACCTGACCGTCCATTGTCAGGAGTGGCCCGCCCGAGTTGCCCGGGTTGATGGCGGCATCGGTTTGAATGGCGGACGGAATACTGAAGGGCGTCTCCGCCGTCGGGATCGTCCGTCCGACCGCGCTGACGATACCCAGCGTCATGCTACTGCCCAAGCTGAAAGGATTGCCAATAGCGATCACCCAGTCTCCTGGACTCACGGTGCTCGATGCCCCAAGCGAAAGCGGATGCACGCCCTCAGGCAGTTGGTCGACCTTCACCACCGCCAGATCGCTGTGAGCGTCAGTACCAACTATCGCCGCCTCGACCTCCGTACCCTCGCAGAAGACCACGGTCACCAAGTTCGCCTCAGCTACTACGTGTTGGTTGGTGACGATGTGCCCTTCTTCATCGATGACGAAGCCTGAGCCAGCGCCGCTTCCCACCAAGCCCTCCTGCGCCACGTAGACGTGGATGTTGACCACCCCAGGGTTCACGTCCTGGTACAAGGCATCCAGGGAGCTCTCCTCCATCAATGACCTGTCCAGGTCCTCGATGTCCAGCTGGGCTGGCGCGCTCTCGTGGTCTCGCACCGGCGCCAGAGCAGGCCTTGAGACGCTACCTGTCCCCGTCGCCGCCTCTGCCTCGGGCGTATCGGCCGCCGCCATCCCTACCGTCTGCGCGCTCGTCCCCCGGTCTGCCCTAGGCACACCGCCAAGTCCGTTGCTGAAGAAAAACAGTCCAGCCAGCCCCGCCACCACGACCAGGATCAGCGACACGTACGCCCATCCTACGATCCAAGCGAAAAGTCTGTTATTCAATGTCCTATCTCCTCCAGAGCAATCAATACTGTCACTACGTGCTGAACCAATCTGACATCTACTACGCCGGCATCGTCCCACAAGGACCTGTTGAAGCCTAGTGCTTCGGGAGCGCCTCCCAAGACTAGAGACGACCTAGATGACCTAGGTAAGGGCTCTTTCTACCATGCTGAGAAGGTCCTGCCCAGAGAACGGCTTCCTCAACCTCTCGGGTTCTCCGACGCGGGATAAGGCCTGAACCACGTGTGACCCCAAATTGGCTGTCATCAGTATCAAACAAGTACGCGGATGTTTCGCCTGGATCCGGCCATCAGATCCAGACAGTCCATCCCCGGCATATGCAGGTCGGTGATGACCGTGTCCAAGGGCTGGACCTCCGTCTGAGACAGGGCCTCGGCGGCCAATCCGGCAACACGCACCTCGCAGCCTGGCTGGCAGTCAAGCACCTCTCTAACCAAGTCGGACACTCGGGCGTCATCATCGACGACCAAGATCCGTCTATGCCTGTGCTCAGTTGCACGGCTGCTGGCCCTTCGCGTTGCCATCTCGTTGATCCGGTGCCTATGCTTGTCACGAATTCGCTCACTCATGCCGGAGCGCATCGATCGGATCGAGCTGCGCTGCCTGCGTCGCCGGGTAGTAGCCAAAGAAGATGCCGACCGCTGCGGCGGCCGCGAACGCGAGCGGGACCGAGGTCGGGACCAACTGCGTGCGCATCGTCCCCAGCTCACCGAACAGACGGGAACCCCCCACGCCGGCCAGCACGCCAGCGAGGCCGCCGATGAGACTCAGGATGATGGCCTCCAGCAGGAACTGGAGCCGCACGTCCCTGGGCCGGGCCCCCAACGCCTGCCGCAAGCCAATTTCCCGCGTCCGCTCGGTGACGCTGACCAGCATGATGTTCATGATACCGATACCGCCCACCACCAGCGAGACACCCGCCACCCAGCCCAGCAGATCGCGGAACGCCTCCGTGGTCGATGCTGCGGTTTCGATGACGCTGTCCTGCGTCATCAGATTGAAGTCGGGCTCGGATACCGGCACGTCGTGCTCGCGGGCCAGCACCGTCGTGATGTCAGCCATCACATGGTCCATTGTCTCTTTGCTCTCAGCCGAGACGAGAATGGTGCGCAGGGTATCGCCTCCGAAGCGTCGTGTCTCGAAGCGTTCGAAGACCACGGTCAGGGGTATGTAGATCCGCGCGTCGTAATCCGTGTTGCCGACAACGCCCTTCTTCCCCATCACGCCGGTCACCAGGAAATTGACCGAGCCGATCTTGATCTTCTGGCCCAGCGGGCTCCGGTCGCCGAACAGCTCCTGCGCTATGCTGTAGCCCAGCACAGCTACCTCCTCCTCCCGCTCGTTATCTTGATCGGTGAGGAAGCGTCCCAGCGCCACTTGGTACTCGCGGACAGCGGGGAAGCCGGCCGTCGTACCCACAACGGAGACGTCGGACAAGGTCGCCTCCCCTCCTTCAACCTCCTGCGTGGTCGACTGCTCGGCCGAGATACCGTTGATGTGATCCACCTCTCGCTTGATGGCCTCCACTTCGTCTGGGTATTCGAAGCCCACCATACCGCCTCCCGGGCCACCCCGCACCCCGCCTTGCTGGAACGAGGGCATCACCACGATTAGGTTGGCCCCCAGGGCGTTGATCTGGTCCGCGATCTCCGCCTCCGCCCCAGCGCTGACGGCCATCATCACGATCACGGCTGCCACGCCGATGATGACACCCAGCGTGGTGAGGAACGACCGGGCCTTGTTCAGCGTTAGGCCCTCCCAGGCTACTTGTAACGTTCGTCGGAAACTCATACGTCCCCCCGATCAGAGGGGGCATGCTTCGCCTCCTCTTTGCCGGCTAGTAACCGTGCAGCCGCTTCCATGTTGAGATCGGGCGCGACCTCCTGACTGATGAACGAAGCCGATCCATCTAGGACATGGGAGACCACCTGTCCATCGCGCAGCGCGATGATTCTTTCCGCCTCGGCGGCGTCAGTGGGCGAGTGCGTGACCATCACGATGGTGGAGCCCTGGTCGTGCAAGTCATGCAGCAACGCCATGATCTCCTCGCCCGATTTGGTGTCCAGGTTCCCCGTCGGCTCGTCGGCCAGGACGAGCGAAGGCTCGTTCACTAGAGCCCTTGCGATGGCCACCCGCTGCTGCTGGCCGCCAGAGAGCTCGTTGGGTCGATGGTCGATGCGGTCGCCCAGCCCCACCGCCTCCAGCGCAGCAACGGCACGCTCGTGCATCTCCGCGTCCGATAGGTGCTGGTGTCCGTTGTACATCAGCGGCATCAGGACGTTCTTGACCGCCGTCAGGCGGGGGAGCAGGTTGTAGGATTGGAAAACAAAGCCGATCCGCCGGTTGCGAATGCTGGCCAGCCTATCCTTGTTGAGCCGACTGACGTCCTCGCCCTCCAGCACGTACGTGCCATCCGTTGGACGGTCCAGGCAACCCACGATGTTCATCAGCGTCGACTTGCCGGAGCCGGAGGGGCCCATGATGGCCACGAACTCCCCCCGGTCCACCGTGATGCTCACCCCGCGCAGCGCTTGCACAGCCAAGGGATCCCTTGGATCTCCATCGCCTTTGCCGTAGACCTTGGTCACGTCCACAGTCTCGATAACGTTCTTCGGGCCTTCGTCTGTCCCAAGGGCGTCGTCCACGCATGTCACGGTCTTCCTCCCCCACCCATCATCCCCCCGCCCGGCATCATGCCTCTCGGCGCACCTGGCATCTCCTCGTCACCCGCCGACGGCTCGCCCGCAGCCGCGGAGCTTAGCCCCAGACTGATGACATCGCCGGCCTCCAAACCCGAGACAATCTCGGCATTGACGGCATCTTGGAGGCCCACCTCGACCAGGCGCATCGCCAACTCGCCGTCGGCCCCTACCACGAAGACAGCGTACTGACCGCCCTCGCCCATCTCGCGCAGGGCCTGCACGGGTGCCAACACCACGTACCGGGCTTCGGCGCTGATCACCTCAACGTCGGCGTTCATATCGCCCAAGAGCGTCACCGACTGTTGAGGGAGTTCCAAACTCGCCCAGGCCTGGACAGCCAGCGTGCCGTCAACCGTCACTAACGCCGGGTCGATCCTCACGACCTCACCCTGGAACACCTCGTCGGGCAGCGCCTCGAACTCAATCTCTACCCGGTTTCCCACTGCCACGCCCCCAGCGTCCGACTCCTCTACCCAGAACTGCACCTGAGGCTCATCTAGACCAGCCAGGGTGATGACGGCCTCGTTCCCGATGCGCTCACCTGGTATTGCGCCTACGGCGACCACAGTACCATCAAAGGGCGCAAGTAGTTCAGCCGCCTCCAGATTGTCATTCGCCTCGTCCAACGCCAGCTCAGCGCGATCGACTCTCAGGTCCGCTCGGAGCACGGCCTCTTCATCAGGGCCTTCCTGAAGAGAAGCCAGTCTATCCTCCGCTTGGAGGACGCTGTTCTGAGCCTGGTCGACCTCATTCCACGCCTTCAGGTCCTCCATTCCGGCCTCGTGTAGAGCCTCGTCGAAAGCGACCTCTGCCTTCTGCCGGGCCGTCCAGGCCTCTTGGAGCACGTCTTCGCTCGTCCCATTCGTCTCTAGTTCGTGGGTCTGCTCGACGTGATACTGCACCGCGATGTGCGTGTCCCGCACGTCGGCATCGTAGGAGGATTTCTGGGCGTTTTCGTGCTTCAACCACGCCGTCGAGAGAGCCAGCTGAGCGTTCGCCAGAGCCGATTCGGCATCCGCCAACTCCGCCTCTGTGGCAGCTTCGCTCGTGTCCGCCAAGTCCAGTTCGGCCGAGCGCAGGTCGATATAGGCTTTCAGCACCTCGAACTGGAGATCATCGTCCTCCAGCCGAGCCAGCACGTCGCCCGCCTCCACCCGGTCCCCGACCTCCACCCGCACCTCCTCGACGTAGCCCGCCACCTCATCACCGCTTTCGGTCTCAAAGTTCAGCTCCCTCTCTTCGCTCGGACAGAGGACGCCGGTGCCACTAGCCGAGACGATCAGATCGCCACGGGTGACCTCGGCCGTCATCAGCGTCTCCTCCGGCTCTTGATCGGGCAAGTAGATGTAGCGATAGTAACCGTACCCGCCACCCATCAGCGCGAGGACCACCAACAATACAACCCAAAAAACTCTCTTGCGTAGCATTCGCTATCTCCTAAGTTTGACCTTGGGCTGATTCATCACCCATCAGTCCGGACCGTCTCTCCGAGCTCCAGGCCCGAAAGAATCTCGGCGTTTACGGCGTCCTTGATCCCCACCTCCACCTGGCGATCCTCCATCTCACCGTTGGGCGCCACGATCGTGACGGAGCACCCGCCGTCCTCTGTCTCCTTCAGCGCCTCCACCGGGACGACGACGGCGTCCCACGCCTCGGCCGAGATCACCTCGACGTCAGCCGTCATGCCGGACAACAACGTAACGTTCTGCTCATCCAACTGGAGACTCGCCTCGGCCTGGACGGCCGTCGTGCCGCTCACCGACACCAGCACCGGATCTACACGGACAACCTTGCCGGTGAACGTGCTGTCTGGCAATGCATCGAACGTGACGTTGACTTGATTGCCCACCGCCACGCGGCCCATGTCTGATTCCTCAAGCCAGAATTGGAGCAGCGGCTCCTGCAGATCGGCGATGGTGAGGACTATTGTGTTCGTGCTCACCCGGTCACCAACCGTCGCAGGCACACTCATGACAGTGCCACTGAAAGGCGCGCAGAGCTCAACTGCCTCCAAATTCAGGCGCGCCTTTTCGAGCGCCAGGTTCGCCTCGTCCACGACCAACTCCGCTTCCGTCAGCGTGTGGGTGAGCGGCTCGCTCTGGAGCAGCTGGAGGTCCTCCTCGGCCTGGAAGAGGGCGTTCTGAGCCTGCTTCACGCTGCTCCAAGCTTGAACCTGGTTAATCTGAACGTTGTTCTTGGCTCGTTCCCACGTCTCCTCCGCCTCAATCATTGCGGCCATGGCATAATCGTGCTCAGTTCTCTTGATCTTTCCTGCCTCATACTTAGCCTTCTGTGATTGATAGTAGCCGACCCACCAGTCATACATCGTCCTAGCGGACTCGACGGCATCGTCCGAGTCGTCGTCGGTGGCGTCCTTGTGGACATCGTACGCCAGACTCAGCTGCGTTCGTGCGTCACGCACTCGGGCCTCGGCGTCCGCCAGCTCAACCTCGGTAGGGCCCTCCCTGACGTCAGCAAGCTCCAGCTGGGCGATCTGGAGCTCGACGTCAGCCTGAGCCACAGACCGCTCCAGATCATCCGTCTCCAGCCGGGCCAATACGTCGTCTTCCTTCGCTCGGTCGCCGGTCGCCACCAGAACCTCGTCCAGCATGCCGCTAGTGCGGAAGGATAGCTCCAGCTCGCTGGCCGGGATGAGCTCACCGCTACCGCTCGCAGTGATCACGATATCACCCCGCGTGACTGTCGCCGTCTCCATCCTCGGCTGCTGCGGCTCCTGGGCCTGGACGCCGCGGGAACGCGTGTAGGCGACGTACCCACCTCCACTCACCAGCAACACCACCAGGATGGCGATGATCCAGACACCTAGTTTCCTCATCTTTCATCTCCTCTTGTGTTGAATGCTCCGGCTCTTGCATTGCCCGTCCAGTTCCAGCCCTATGATCGCTCTGCAAGCATCGAACGAACAACCTGCTCGCCGCCCTCTCGTGTAACACTCGGCTCCAAAGGTTGTCCGACGGCGGTTTCTGTCTCCAGACAGCCGGTCAGTCCAGTGAATCGTGTTGGTCGCTTCGATGTTTTCGACCGCGTCGTCGTCAGCGACGAGGCGCTCCTAGCGTCAAAGATGAAACTGCACGCCGTCCCCTCGTGCAGAAGCCAGTGCATGAGCCTTCGGTGAACACGGCTCACGGAAGTTGTTACTCGCCCTCCTGCTTGTCGCCGCCCACCCCCAGTCTAAGGGAAGCAAAAACCCGGACAGTCTTACTCCCCCTGCACGCCAACGCCTTGAGTATGGTGCAGTTGCAGGAAAACGCGTGAAAGCTCTGCACGTTTCCATGGTCACCACCTCCAGCAACCGAAACTCGGTTGGGGTGAGATGCACCGCCTCTCCTCGCACGCGCACCTCGTGGCAGCGGCGGTCGATCACCAGATCACCATGCCCTGTCTCCTCGGGCCCTCCAGGGGCATCCTTGCCGCCCCTCCGGAACGCGGCTCGCACTCGGGTCAACACTTCACAGGGATCGATAGGCTTCGCCCCCAGATCGCAGATCTTGGACTCCGTATCGAAAGTTCGCTCCTCATCCATGCTCTCTGCGGTGAGAAAGACGATCGGCGTCTCGACGTGTATAAAGCTGCTAGGCTCAAGACCATCTGTCTCCAGCCAAGACTGACCCACCACTAGGACATCCCGCCGTCTGCGGCGGATCAGGTCGAGCGCCTCGAGATGGGTGCTGGCGACGAACACCCGATAGCCATCCTTCTCCAGGTGACCGCGGATCGCGGTCTCTCCTCCCTATGCACCCTACGAACGTTCAAAGCATATCAGAGCTGCGTGAGGATTCCGTGACGGCCTAATGAATGTCAGATGTGGGTCAGCTGAGTGCACCCGGGAGCCGGATGGGGCATCTAGTGCCTTCAGAAGGGGTTGCGGATCGGATGCACCTCTTTCGGTAGCGATACGCCGGTCCTGGGGCTTGCCGACCTATTCGGGTCACCGACCACTCGAGGTTGTTCATAAACACTCGCGAAGATCAGTCACAGGGTGCGCATCCCACGAACAGGTGGACGCCGTCTTCGCACCTGTATATGTTGATCGAATGGAGCACGCGACCGTCACGCGTGACGTGATACTGGCCATCGATTCTCTCGAGCTCGTAATCGCTAGACAGCGAGTCCAGCGCCTGGACGATCTTGCCCCGCTGCGAGAGGCTCATCCGGCTGACGGGCATTGCCTCACCAACCTCGTCGTGCGGCTTGTGTACTGATAGCGTCTTGCCAGTCATCGCGCCCCAAGTGTTGGTGAGGCTACTGCCCCGCAGCTTTTCGCTGCCTCCTCGCCTGCAGCAGCCTCATTGTTTCTTCAAGGTCGTGCCTCGCGCGTTTACGCGATCAGTAGTCTCTGCCCGGCGCAAATGGTGTTGGGGTTGGCGACAAGATTTGCACGAACAAGGGACCACGTACTCACGCCGTAATTGAGCGCGATGCGATACGGCGTCTCCCCGGGCTGGACGATGTGCACGTTGCCCTCGAGGGTACTTCTGCCTGGAGCCCTCCTGCTGCTTGCCTGTCCCGTTTAGATCGCGAGTCGCTGTCCGACATAGATGCGACTCGGATGGGCGATCCCCTTTGCGCGAGCTACGGTCCAGACATCTAACCCGTACCTGCAAGGGATGCTACACAAGGTCTCGCCGCGCCTGACGATGTGTACCATCCGCCCGTTCGGTGCTGCCGAGACCGGCGTCACGACAGTTCCAGCCACCAAGAGGGCCAGAACGCCCACTACTAGCCCGCTTACGAAGCGCCGCTTGAACACCTCCATCTCCTTGAGTTGCCACAGCTGCGCCTGTCTAGCTGTTGTCCGCGAATCCGTGCTCTTATCCCGCCTTCGCCGCTTCCTTGAGCAGCGAGCTGCCTGAGACTTGATGAGACCTATGGAGAGAGGAGCAGGGCTAGAGCCTCGCTCCCCTCCCCAGCCGCCCCGTCCATCCTTGCTCGGTCGCGGGACGGACTGCTGCAGTGCGGCTACAGCGAGGATGAGCCCGGCACTGCAGGTGCCATGGGAGCCGACTGCGAGGTGCATTCATCAGGTGTGAGTCTGCCTGGAGCGAATTCGCCTGGGGCAAACCCGCCCCGAGCACCCCGCCCGCCAGGACCGCGACCAAAGCCACGCCCCGGCCCGCGCCCGCCGGGCATATAGCCCTTCTCGAGCCCCTCGAGCAGCCAAGCAGCGTGCTCTTGGCTCATATCACCGTCCTCAACGGCCTTCGCAATCGCGTCTCGCATAGCCTCGTATCGGACAGCCCCCATGGCCTCCCGTACTGCCTCGATCTCGACCCCCTGATCCGCGGCGACCTCCTCCAGGGTCTTGCCCGAGTGCAACGCAGCGAACAACTCCTCGGGCGTCATCCCTAGCTCCTCGGCGACGGTGTCGAACATCGTCCAATCACCGCCGCGACCTAAGCCGAATAAGCCTCGCCTCCAGCCCCAAATGCCGCCGCCGGGGGCATCCCCGGGCTCTTCCGGCTCCTGAGCGGAGACGACGGCTACGCCGCTCATGCCCGCTAGGAACAGAGCCAGTGTGCCGATGGCCGCCAGCACGACGTACAACCTCTTTCGCTTCAACGTGGTCCACCTCCTTGGGTTTGGGGCCCATCCAGTCTGGGTCCTAGGAGGCTATCCAGCGGGTTTCCCTGACCAGATGGGCCGATCACGTTACAGCCTGATCATACCCACCGTATGTGAAGAATCCGTGAATGCAGGATGAACGTTGTGTGCAGATCCGAACAGAGTCTACCTGAAAATCGATCAGGGCTCCCCCGCGCGCACCTGCAGCAAGGTGATCAGCGGTCTCAGCAGCATCCGAACCTGTCCCCGCCCTCCGGCAGCGCCAACACTACCGGTGGGCATCCCCCCGCCCGCCCACTTGCTAGCGAGCATCGCTTTTCGGTCCTCCTCGCTCATGGTTCCCATCCCAGCCCGCTCGCCGTCGGCCGTCGGCCGCTCTCCAGTCGGTTCGCCTAGTCCATCGGACACGCCGAACGCCTGTCCTTGCTCCTGCATCCGAGCCTGCAAATCCTCCTGTGTGAGCGCCATGCCCGCGATGGCCACCGCTTGCTCCGTCGTCATCGCCGTCTCGACCCCCGCCAGGCCAGCGTCGACCTCAGCCTCAGCAGTCACGCCGCCCTGAAGCGCCTGCCAGAGATGCAG
>Ga0180434_10005461_pt1 | contig 14950 bp, 9 predicted proteins | sample SS_ome_7_FD_132453 | JGI IMG/M metagenome (GOLD analysis project Ga0180434, IMG submission 132453) | Hypersaline lake sediment archaeal communities from the Salton Sea, California, USA - SS_1_D_2 metaG | ecosystem: Environmental > Aquatic > Non-marine Saline and Alkaline > Hypersaline > Sediment...
AACTGTCCGGCCAGACAGGTTTGCCGTAGATGTGCCATGTGGACTCCTGAATTCCTGAAAAAAAACTTAATGCCGTCGGTCATGCGTGCGATGACTTCTCTTCCAAACTGCGCACAAATGCACGCCGACACACCTGCCTTGCGCCGGCGGTGCCGTCAATTCAACCTCCACAAATACAATACCTGAGGGACGCTTAGCTCGTACAATGTGGATGTATCAATGTTGAACCTGCCTCGGCTTCCATAGCTCAGTAATCTGGCCAAAGAAAATGGCCTGCGGTACTCCACCACCTGGGCCTTTTTGATGTTCGCCAAGGATTTGACCTCTTCTATTGCATCGTCAAGATAACCAGTTCTGTCTATGAGCTTTTTCTCGAGCGCTTCCTGCGCCCCATAGATGCCGCCGTCAGCCAAGTCCCTCACGTCGGGCAAGGAAAGCGGCGACCTTCCGTCGGCGACTACTTGTACGAACCTTTCATAGGCCGGCGTGATGAGCTTGTCCTGCACATATTCGCGTTGCTCGTTGGTAAAATCTTGGAACATACTGGGCCAGCCCTTTTTCTGGCCCGCGGTGATGATGACCGGCTTAATCCCCAACTTTTCTTCCAACAACTGCTGCAAGACAAAGTGGCCGAACATCACGCCGATGGAGCCGGTGATCGTCGTCGGCTCGGCCACAATCCTGTCACACGCTACGGAAGTATAGTAGCCGCCGGAGGCCGCGATGCCCTGCATAAAGGCCACGATGGGCTTATCCTGCTCCTCTCGGAACTTCCGTATTTCATTGTATATCTGGTCGCTACCCGCAATCGTCCCGCCGGGCGAATTGACTCGAACGATCACCGCCTTGACTCGTCTGTCACGCTTGGCCATCTTGAGCTGCTCTACAAACTCTTGTGCCTGCCCGCCGTCGATTAAGCCCTGGATGTTCACCACCGCAATTTTATTTGTGCGCGGTCCCTCGCGCAGGATCTCCTCGGCAAAGAGAGTCCTATGCCCCACACCAAAAAAAGTAATTACGCCGATGAGCAGGAAAAAGAGTACTATATTCGCCAAAATCGAAAATGCCAAAAGGATGCCCAGGAGAACCTTCCAGGCCGACCCTTTACTTGACCTTGTCCCGGGCGGCTGGCCTGCCGAAAAGTCGCGGCCCGACTCCGGGTACTGTGGCTCTGCGCGCTCCATCCCGTCTTCATTCTGCTCAAAATCCATCATCATGCCTTTCAGAAATGGCCATTACAAAACCGATTGTCCTGCGGATTTCCAAGATTATAAGACTACACTTCATAAAGTGCAATGACCAAAATCGCTGGAGCAAATGCGATACTACTGCCGACAGGCTTATTCCCTCACCAAATCCCACAAAGTCTTCTTGGCAGCTTGCAGATGTTTAGCAAGCTGCTTCGTATGCCTGCTCTCCTCAGCCTTCCAGAGCCAAGTGACAATTCCCTCAATCTTGGTATCATCTAATCTACCCCAATCGCCGAAATGCAGCTCTTTCGGCACATTGTATTGCCGCGCGTCTTGAAGCAGTACAGCGATGCCGGCTAAGGCGCCAATAGCCATATTTGTCGGCTCGACGCCGTAGTCCAGCGCCAGTTGCATCGTTCCAAATATGCGCTCCTGTAAGCCGAGCTTGCGCACCACGTCGCGACATACCCGGCCAATCGTATCCGCCAGGTATGGATTCGTCATGCGCTGCAGCAAATCGTCGGCGTAACACTCGTAGCCTGTTTCGGTAAACAGCTCGTCCCCAAGTCGGGCGTACTTCTGTACCAGGGCCGCTCCGGACTCATGCAGAAAGGCCGCTCTGGCGATTTGCATAACGGCCGGGTCCCGGCCCACCTCGGTCATCCTCGTATAGCCCTTAAGAGCACCAATAAAACCGAGCACAGCATGTATGGCGTTGTGGCCATAAAGTTTCGCCTCCTCAAAGGGCAACAGATCGTCTTTTTCAACAAAGACTTCAATACCCGGCTGAAAACCGCAGAGCCTCGTTCGCGTCACCAGAATCCGATTGAATTCTTCGACCAGAAACGCCCGTTCAATGCCGGGTGCTATGGGAGTCAAGTGTTTCTCGCGGATCTCAGTGATGTCGCTGACAACTCTGCTCATCTTGCCGATCACGGTGTTAAGAAATTGGGCTCTATCGGACACATTCGCATCCATCCGGCGAGCCACTGCTTCTTGCAGTATCTCTGCTGCGCGATTATGGTTCTCCGCGGCGTAAAGTATCGTGCCGTCGGCTCTGCTGTTCTTCAAACCATCCGCGATTAGCGAGGCCACGGAATCGCCGCCGTCTGAATCGTAGAAACTCACGGAGGGCAGGCACGTGGCTATTTCCGTCGATGCAGCCAACACCTGCAGAAGTATCTGCCTGTCACCGGGGACATTCGGATCAAGCAGCGTGACATTGTCAACGCGGAGCTTATCAATCCCATCGGCTTTGGCGACATTGACATAGTAGCTTCCCTTGTTGGCTGTCACGGCATCAACGAGGTGCCTGTCAATCTCCGCCACGACAAGTCGGCCGAAATTACCGCTTTGAAATGCCTCTTTGACGAATAGTCCGGCCTGTATTGGCCCAAACCCGAAGCCGGTGAATACGTGGGAAGTCATCATTACTGACCCGCGGTTTTCAAAAACCGCTTGATTCGCCCCTCATCGGTCAGGACTGTCATTTCCAGATCATACGTTCTGCTCTTTCCCGCCGCGATATGAATAAGTTCTCCCTGCTCTCGTGCCTTGCCCTGGCCAATTGGTGGATTGGTCCCCGGCTCCAGCGCCGTGACATATTCACCCGGACCGAAGTGCTGCCAGTTCGTCAGCCACGGAAGTTGCTTTTTCTTATACTTCATAACCAGTGCCAGCCCCAGGCGCTGATTATACAGCCCCACCGTGCAGAGACCTTGCTTATCGGCGGCCACATCAATAAACGCGCAGGCCTCCCTACTGCTGCGGTGACTGTCTAAAGGGCCGGGACACTTGCGAAAATTGTGCTTGCTATTGAAGATCTCGCTGTCCATATCCCGCCCGGCAGCAGTCCAGTCGCCCTTCCATACAATCTGCGTCCCTTCATCGACCAAGGGCCAGCCGAAATTACAATGATACAAAATCATGTGAGGAGATTTGCTGTTACCCACGTTGGTGACAACATCGTGGACTCTGAGACTCGGCTCGCCGAGCTTGCTGGATATGGTGCGTCTGAGCTGTAGATTCGGGCCGAAAACACAAGACTCTTTCACTATCGCCGTTATGCTCATGTCCATATTACCTGCGAGCAGGTCCGGCTGCACAACAGCCTGCACCTGTGCCGGGATGTTGCTGATCCGCCCGTGCAAGCCCCGCTCACCGAGCTCATCCGCTTCGGGCGGCCCCATGTGCGTCAGCCCGCAAGTCGCAAGCAAACCTCCGGCGAAAGAGCGCAGCCATTCCAGCCCGCGGTTGGCGTCGGGCCGAGGAGCGGTGACGCCCGCGTGACTGAGCCAGGCAAGACTGTGCTGATTGTAGAAAGCATCCACGATATCCAATCCTCTGTCGAGGACCACTTTGTAGCGAAGCCCGGACCCGGTGTTTATCCACGCGATGCGCGTGCCCTTAGCTAAATCGTTATCCAATACAGAGGTCTCAACTCCACCAAGTTGCGCGTAATTTCCGACTTTTCTCTGCCAACTAAATTCGGGTGCTTTTTGGGTCATCTCAACGTCCTTTCTTTCCCCAAAACCGCTCAAGCCAATGCTTCCTGCAGTTCAGTAAAGTTCTTATACTTTGTGTAGCTTCGAACTACTTTCAGCATCTTTTCGTAGTTTTTTATGTTGCCGTATCTATCGTCGAGTGGCGCTTTTATGTAAAGCGACGCGAAAAGATTGCCCATTTGCACCGCCTCGGCAAAATCCATCACGCCCGTGTTAAATTCCTGTAAGTGGCAGGCAATATACGTGATAAGTCCCGCTCTGAACGAGTCTCCTGCTCCCACCAAGTCCACGACCTCACCGGCCATGAAACGCGATGCAATTTTGTTCGATCCACTTAGCCGTCCATCAACACTCACGTGTTTTTCGTATGCCCCCTGACTGACCGTGACGCCGAACATTTTCGTTCTCTTATCGTCGCGCCAGAATCGGTCGGTGAGAAAATTCAAAAAGTGCACATTGTTTTCGTGCCCGGTAAATTCGAACCAGGCTCGCTTTTCGGCAAGTGTATTTTCGATTAGCTTAGCCTCGTCGCAAGAGGTAAAGAACACATCAAGCTCGGGCAAAAGCGGCTCCAAAAGCCGGTACTGCTCGACCGACTGGCCCGATTTGATAAGCTCCTGCGGATTTGCAGTCAGCGTGTGGCTGTCCACGATGGTGACAGCGCCTTTACCGCGGCACCACTTGACAAATTCGGCCAAATCTCTGCCACCATTAGCGTCACCTCTATCGGACAGGCCGGAGTACATGTAGTAGACCACTTGCGGCTGTAGTCGTTCAACAGCTTTCTTGAATACTGCAAAATCAAAATCGTTATTGGCGCCGGGAAAGTACGCTATGCCGCCTCTGTCGGCTCCGACCGTGCTGTGAATAAATGTTGTCCCTGTGGGCAAGGTAGGGTGGACAAACATTGCCGACATGTCAATGTCGTTAGCCGTCATCACATCGTGGAAAAACCTGCCCTGGGCGTCCAGGCCATCGTAGCTTCCCTTTCCAAGATTGACGCCGACCGCGACCTTCAAGCCGGTTCGGGCAATCAAAGGAGCCGTGTTTCCCGGCCCGCCGGCAGTCGCGAAGCCCTTCTCAATCCATTCCTTCAATTGCTTCTGAGAGTAGGTCGGCATATCTTGGGTGTTGCATTTGGCCAGGCCGCCCTTGCCGACCAACTCATCGGCAAATTCGAAATCGGGCCTTCTCAAATCCGTGACCGCCGTGTTCAAAATCAATACGTCCGTTACCATTGTTGCCCTGCTAAGTATTGTCCGAAATCATCTCAGTGCATTTCAGCTTCACATGTCCCGATGCCGGGGCGATAAAAATTGAACTGGACATTCGGGTGGCCCGCCAGAAGTGACATCGGCACGGAACTGTCCGCGATTTTCTTGCTTATCATAAGAGTGGTTAATCTCATTCCGAAGGGATTGTCGTGGGTGCCCGCCTGCCAGATGGAGACTTTTTCGGCCTGCCACGTCTGGACCGGCCCGACCGTAATCGCCTTGGTCGGCACGCCCGTGACCACTCCGCCGCCGCTGGTTCTGGCGTTCTGCATCACTGTCACGGGGTGCAGATCCACAACGCGCGTTGTTAGCTGACGATATTCCTGCGGCGTGGGCGGACGATCCTTGTACTTCCCCTCCCGCCTGACCGGGTCGTTAAACGCCCAATGCTTTATGTCACCCTGGCCGCCCTGCATCACCGCGCAGCGAACGCCTTCCCAGCTCTCGATATATTCCGTGACATCGGCCTTGGGAAAATGGATGTTTGACGCCGGCATCTTTAGCTCATCGGAAATTCGGTCGAAACAAAGCTCCATATCCGCCCTGGCAAACGACAGCGGATGCGACCGCGGCACCTCCTTGCCGTCCATGTACCATTCATCCATGCCCCAGAAATGTGCGTTCTTCAGATTCAACTTCAATTCGTTGACCAACCGTGCAACCAGCGGAAGCTGCTCCGTCGGCCCGATGGGCCCGCAGATCCCCGCCGGATTGTCGGCGGTGGCCTGCTTCCATGCGGTGACATACTCCAGAGCCTCGGCAAGATAGAAATCCTCAAGCGTATCGTAAAACGCGACCTGAAAGCCGTCTCTGCTCAGACCGGCCATATCTTGGGCGGTAAGTTTCGCTGCATCGTCAAGAATCTCATCGTCGAGCGTCGTATAGTCCCACCACTCCGGCGCCAATATGCTGACCTTCCTTGCCATCTTCGCTCTCCCTATATCACGTGCACAAGACTACCAAGCTGTGCCTGAAGGATATTGTCCTGCGGATATGCATGGCCCAGGTGTTGCCGGAAACCCTCCGCATACGCACAGTGTATCTCTTTGCCCCTCTTTTGTGCGAATTCCTTCATCATAATAACATAGTTGTCCATACCGTGATGCTTCAAGAGCCAATTGCGCTGGCTTTCATGGCAACACAGCATCTTTTCTTTCGTTTGCATCACGCTGCTTATATCGACGTACATCCCCGGTTTAATCTCGTTGCCGAGCTTGTCTTTTCCTTCCACAGGGTCGAAATAATACAGATACGGTACCGGCTCGAAAGGCTCGGCGCCGGGAATTTCGATATTCACTATCCCACATGCAAAGCAAGCCGTCTGTGCGAGTCTGCTTGCCGTTTCGTGGTCCACCATGTAATCAGCCGGGCTGAGCGTGAAAACAATCTTAGGCCGCAGCTTTCGCACCAGCTCGATAGCTTTCAGCAGCGTCGGCCTGTCATACATAATAAAGATATCGTCGCAGCCAAGGCAGTGATAGCCGCCCTGCAGAATCCTCGCCGCTTTGGCGGCTTCGGCCATGCGAATTCTGCTGATTTCCTCCCGGCTGTACTCGACCGTACCGCCGTCGCCGGGCGTCATCGTGGCAATGTGAATCTGCCAGCCCTTTTCATGCAGCAGCGCCAATGCCCCTGCACACATAAATTCGGCATCGTCAGGATGCGCACACAAACTCAAAACGGTCTTGCTCTCAGCAACCTTCATCCTGCAAAAACCCCGGTCAATCTTACGCGCCAATTAGATGATTGATTATCAGCATGTCCAGCTCTTCGTAGTCCCGCTCTTTGATTAGCTTCTCAACCTTCGCCCTGTCCAGGCTGCGAACGAGTTCCACGAGGCGCAGGAAAACGCCCCTGCTGTTAGCCAAGTGCTTGGTGGCGACTTCCTGCTTTTGCGTCCGCATGGCCTTGACATCGAGACCTACAAATTCGCCCTTCTTGCCGTAGTTGTACTGATCGAGGATGCGCACCTGGTTAAACGCCCTTCGCAAATCCACCGAACCGAAGGTCTTGTCCTCGTCGAACTTCAGGCCGTTCTGGTCATTGAGATGCACCGTAAACAACTTCTCGTACGCAAGAGCGAAACCCATCTCGTCCGAAGGGTCAAGACCGGCTAAAATAGCGTGAGCCGTTTCTATGTTGACCCCCACACGAGCCGGGTCATCGGTAAGATAGCCGATAGCGATAGCATGTCCCGTGGTCGGAATATACGCCTGGTCCATCGGCTCGTTGGGCTTGGGCTCAATCGCGATCTTTATGTCGGGATGGTACGCCAGCATATCGTTGATGGCTTCGGCAATCCGGTCCACCGCAACCTTGCTGTCTTTTGCCTCGCGGATATATGTTCCTTCACGAGCAAGCCAGAGGACAATAAGCTTTGTGCCGAGAGCATCGGCAATATCAATCGTGCGCCGGCTGCGCTCTTTGGCATATTCTCTATCCGCCGGGTCGTTGGATGTGTAAGCGCCGTCAATCGTGCGCGGGTCTTCCCACAGCCGAGGAGCAACGAATTCCGCCGCCAAACCTTCATTTTGCAACATCTTGTGGACTTCTTTGGCCTTTTCGACGACCTCTTTGGCGCCCAGCTTATCCATATCCGGCACCGCATCGTCATCGTGAAACTGCACGCCGTCAAAGCCGAGCCTCTTATACATCTTTAATTTTTTGCCGAACGCAACGCTGTCCCTGACCGGCGGGCCAAACGGGTCTGCACCTTCATGGATATTCCACGGCCCAAAGGAAAACCGATATTCTCCAGCCATTTCTCTTCTCCTTATGCGCACAAAATTTCATATTTGGCCCCGCATTTTAGTGCGGGGTCCTTTTCTATTTAGCCCCGCGATTTATCGCGGGGCCCCCTTCTTCAACACGGCCTGAGCGTGCCGCGCATAGTGGCCCCGAAGGTCACGCGCGTACTCCTTCAGAATCCTTTCGCCCAGACGGTCGGAGTCACCACAGCGATACAAGGCTCTCGCCAGGAACAGCTCGCGCAACGAGTATTCGCGTGTCGAGGTGTCCGTACCACTGGCGGGCACATTCTGCCTGGCCTGTGATATATCTGTAAGCGCGTAACCGGTCATGCCCGGCTTTCCCAGAAGCTCGGCAAGCGCTTCGGCTGCAGCCGGGTCACCGAGCGTCTCTAGCGCCGCCGCCACCGCTTGATGATGTGACAGTGCATGCTCCGCGCTAAGCTGTTTGACCTTCTCAATGATCGGCCCCAACGCCTCTCTGTCGCGCATGCGGGCCAGGGCTATAATGAGGCTGTCCAGCTCACTCATGCACGCCCCGAACTGGCCCATGCCGGTGAACTTCCAGCCCTTATCCCAGTCTCGGGCCTTGACCGCCTGGGCCAGCGTCTGCACCCCAGTAGGATCATTCATGATGCCGAGGATGTGGGCGTAGGTAAGCTTCGCATCTTCGCTGTCGGCAGCAGCATACGCCGTCTGCAAAAGAGGCAGCGCCTGCTGTGGCTGAGTAAAGATTATCTCCAGACCGTCAAAGTCGTTGACCACCGTCTTGACTGCCTTTTCGACCTGGTCTTTCGGCAGCGGAAGAGAATCTTCATGTGTTAGGACGTCTGCCGACAGATTACCTTTGTCTACAAGGTGTTTCTGCAATGCCTTGATGTCGATGTCACGCACGCTTGTGTCTGCCTCGACCGCCATGGCGGCGGCGACGCCAGCGGCATAACCCTGATTCTGAATATCCGGCTGCATACGAGTGACCGGCATCACATCGCGATGCGCACTGATGCCCAATCCGGTGACAAGAATTCCTTCCAGGCCCTTCGGCAACAGACAGCGATACGGCACGTAGGTATCGATAACCGTTCTGTCCGGAGGCTTGAGCATGAACATGGGGTGGATGGTAACGCCGTGCGTGTCGAAATTGCTCCTGGCCAAGACAATCGTATCCGGGAAGGTGCGGCGCAGGTACGTATCCAGCGGCGAGAGAACGAAGTCACCGGCGATCCGCCGCCGCTCCCGCGTATCGACCAACTGGCCCAGGTCGTAAGCACCTTTGTACTTTTTCTTGGCCACGACAAACGCCCGCCAGATATCAACGATGTCGGTGTCGTCGATAAACGTCCAGTCGGTGTTGGTGTACCTGGCGCCGGGCTTGTGCGGCGGAAGTCCCGCGCCCTGGACCGCAAGACCGTGGCCGTTGGTGTACACGCAGGGTGCGCCGGCGGCAGCGGCAATATCCGCGTTGCCGGTGGAATCAATCACCACTTTGGCGAGCACCACGCCGCGTCCCTGGGGCGTCACGACAGCCACGCCTTTGACCGTGCCCGCCTCCACGACCGCCCCGCAGCCGAGCGCGGCGAACCATATATCAGCGCCGGCCTTGCGCAGCTCTCGGCGATACCACTGCATCTTCAACTCGTTGTTCCACGCTTGTCCCTTGCCGCTATTGGCTTCTTGCGGCCCGCCGAGTTCTCCCAGCCCCTGGTCGATTTCTTCCGTGAAGCCCACCCGGTTGCCGTAGCAGTACTTTCCGATCAAGCCGAGCGTCCCCACGCCGCCGAGGCCGTGCAGATACTCGACGACAAGTGTCTTGGCTCCCTGCCGGGCGGCGGCGATTCCCGCCGGGGCGCCGCCCGTACCACCTCCAACTACTACCACGTCGTATTCTCCGAAAACGGGAATTGCCCGTTCTTGCGAGGCGACGGCACCAAGTTCACCTGGCTCTACTCGCTGCCAGCTCAAATCCTCCCGGATGTCACCGCTCGAAGCCGCCGGCGCAGGTTCGCCTGCCAGGTGTATGCCGCGAGACCCTGCGATCATCTTGGCCTCGATAGCCACCGCGCCGCCGATTCGGCTGCCCACTTTCATGAACTCTAACGGACGAAGAAACTCCCGGGCAGCTTTGCGTGACATATCGGCACAGCCGCCGAGGACATACAAACGCTCGGCATCGGCGGGCCGAAACACATCCAGACTCACCTTCTCTGCTCCGGGCCACTCGCCCGACAAGCCGGCCTCTGCCTTCAGTGGGTCGGGTGGCACCTGGAAAAGGACGTCGGAATCATCTACTTGCCGCGGGTGCCATGTCTTATCGCGGGCAAGCTGCTCGGCTTCAGCAAAAGACCCGACAGAAGCATCCTGCATAGGAATCGTGAGCGTATATTCGATGGCTTCGTACCCGGGGCTGCCTTCGAACATAACCTTTGTGGGCATCTTTCTGGCCGAGCCAGCCGGACTCTCCACTATTTCGCCGCCAACAACGACGCGCTTGAATGTTTGCGGCCCGGCCGGGTACGGCTTGAATGTGGCCCCCGCCATCCGCGCCACGGCTGCTCGCGGCGTGGCATCAATAATAACCTTGGCCTTGACCGCCTGTCGGCCGGAACGATTCGCTACAACAATTCCTGCCGGGTTGCCACTCGCATCGTACAGCACATCCGTAGCGTAGCAACCGTACAGGAACCGCACGCCCGCCTCGAGCAACGCCTCATCCAGCACCCGCTTTACCTGCATGGGCGTGGGCGGCACCCGATACTCGTCGGACGAAACAGGCTCGGCCTGCGGCGATTCAATGATGATTTCGCCGAGCAAAACCCGGCTGACCCGGTCGGTCTTTCTGACGTCAAATTTGACATACCGAGCCTCCTGGTCGATCCGAGCACAAAGGTCGATCGGCTCCTCTTCGAAGGCGCCTTGGCCCAGCTTATCGTTCCCAACACTCGCTATCCGCTTCCACTGCCTTTTGTCATCGCTTATGGAGATGATAACGCTTTGTACCTCGAAGTCATTGTTGCGCTGATAGGCCATGACATGAACCGCGCTGAGCTCACGCTTGGTTTCCAGGTCGGCGACCAAAGTGACGCCGCCATCGTACTGGACGCTCTGCGAAGACGCACTATGCCACTTGCCGTCACTGAGTACGGATGGAGACTTCGTATCCTTATGCATATCGGCGGAAGGTTTACTCGCTTCGTACGTAAAAGGAATCGCGCTTCTCAGCCTCCGGGCCGAGGCCGGCTCGGCGAAAAGTCTTTCTGCAAGCGGCGAACTCGGCTCTTCATCCGGCTCAAGCCACAAACGATATGTGCCGCACAAGTCCACGCCTAGATACGGCCGAGACGCCGCAAGAAACACCGTGGCGCCTCTTTGCGCTGCGGCAACGGCTGCCGCCACGCCGCCGGACGTTCCGCCGGCCACAACGACGTCAACATCGTAAATCACAGGAATATCCCGTGCGGATTCGTTGACCCACGCCGAGTACTCGTCGGTCGTGACCCGGCCTTTGGGAGACTCGAACCTCGCGCAGTCTCCCAACAGCAATAGTACACACGGAAGCGTAAGAATTAACGTGACGCGAAGCGTTCTACTCATATTCCGCCCTTCCTGCGAAGATGTTATTGTGCGGTAAGCGCGTCTTGCACGATTACCGAAAGCCCAAATTTACCAACAACTCTGGGCGACGGCCTGAAAACTCCTGCGCCGCCCAGGCCAACATTATGGCCGGTATGCAAGGATTTTCAACACAAATCCCGCAGAACCGGCCGGCAAGAAGCTTCGTTTCAAGCAGTGCGTGGTGAATGCGCCGCCCTCACGGCGCCGCTCGCGGGCTTCAACAAGTCTTGACACCACAAGCTCGGACTCTAAAATCGCCGGCTATGACCGATGTCCCACCCAAGAAAAGGAAGAAGAAACAGCGCAATATCTTCGTGGATTACCTGCAATATCTGGCCTTGCGGGTCCTCGTGATGTTTCTTTACCTCTTCGGCGTTGAGACCAACCTGAACACCGCTTGTTTTCTCGGCAGATTATTGTGGAAACGCTATCACCGCGGCCGCAAACGCGCTTTGGATAACCTTCGCGCCAGCTTCCCCGAAAAAAGCGAGCGGTGGATTTGGCAAACGGGCCGGCGCAGTTTCGAGCACATTGCCATGCTGGCTATCGATGTGCTGTTCACACCCCGACTCGTAAAGAAATGCAACTGGCGGACCTACTCTTGCTTTAAGAACGCCGAGCGAGCAAAATGGATGATGAAAGAAGACAAAGGCCTGATGATGGTCACCGGCCACTACGGCAACTTCGAAATCATCGGCTATATGATGGGCCTGTTCGGCTTCAATATCTACAGCATCGCTCGGCCGCTGGACAACAAGTTCATTAGCAATTATTTGTACGGCGTGCGGCAACGTTTCGGCCAAACCATCATTGACAAAAAAGGCGCGACACAACTCATGGACAAAATCATCACCAGCGGTGCTACCCTGGGTTTTATCGCCGATCAGGACGCGGGTAAGAAAGGCGTCTTTGTGGACTTCTTTGGTCGCAAGGCCAGCACGTACAAGAGCATTGGACTGCTGGCTATCACCAACAACATCCCCATAGTGGTCGGCTACAGCCGAAGGACCGGCAACCGCTTCTATTTCGAGCTCGGCGCTAACCGCTATATTACGCCTGACGAGTGGGCGGACAAAGACGACCCGCTTACGTGGCTTACGGCCGAGTACACCAAAGCGATTGAAGATTTCGTCCGCGAGGACCCGACGCAGTACTGGTGGCTGCATCGCCGATGGAAGCACCGCCCAAAAGAAGAAAGACAGAAAACTTAGACCTCGTATGCCCTACCCATTTTCACATCGGACAGGCATCTCACAGGCCAAATTGGACACTTACTTTTTTGGACTCCCACTCAAAATTTTTATAAGTGCATAAGACATAAGAGGATAGATGCACAAAACGTGATTTCAAGAAATGAGCGAAAATGGGCAAAAATTATCAGAAATGCGCGCTTTTTGAGCAGAAATGATCCCAAAATGCGCACTTTTTAACGCGTCTACAAAATTGTATTTGCCTTTTCCGGGAGCCTTCGACTTCTGGCATGAAAATTGCGACAGTGTACACCTTGTGACCTAATCCTAATAGTATGTCTGTTAACCCTCCACGAAATTTGCTGTCCTTCCTGGCGATCAGTATATCACCCAGCACTTGGGCAGCTCTTTTATCTTTGATCGCTTTCTGGTTTATCAGGTCTGCAAGATTTTTCAAAGTATTTTCGTCGTTGAACATTTTATCGATAATGGTATCACTTATATCCAATAAACCAGATAGGGCTCCCTTGTTATTGGGGCGGGCAACCCATACCTGAGATAGGATGTCCTTCACTTCGCTGACTCTTGTTTTAGTGATTAGTTTCATAGGAGGTCCATAGCCGGAAGCGAAGAAAACATGGCTCAGCTCCACTGCAGCTTTTTCGTTTCCGGGTTTTAATTTAAGCGTGTCAGCAAATAACCTTATTATCTCATCTAGTTTTTCCCCCGCATCCTCCGGAGTAACCAATCTTAGATTATCTAACAGGTCACTGTGCAAGTTATGGGCGAGCTTTGATGAGATTCTAGCAGTATCTTCGCTCTTGTCGTCGGGCACGAGTTTAAGTGTTTTGTACAGAAGTGCAACGATATCCGGTAACTTTGCCCTTCCTGTCTCAAAAAGAAAAATGGAATAGTAGTCATAAAGCTTGTAAGCTTCAGGCCATTTGTGGTGAAATTCCTCGAACTTTGCAATCGCGGCCTTGTAATGTTCTTCCGCAGCATTAAGGTTAGCCTTCCCAACCCACGGTCGCCATAGAGATTCTGCATACTTGGCCTCTGTCAGCAAAGCATGTTCGATTACTTGGCTTGATGACAAGTCATGTCTTGGAAGTCCCATAAAGGCTCTTTGAAAGTGAAAATCAACTCTTAGGACAAGCTGGTTTGCGTCTTCCGAGCAAGCGTCTATTGATTTGCACCAGTTAAGGTAAACATCTTTCAGGGCCCTGTGAGTGATCGCATCCTGAAAGGTCTTCTTATTATCGTCATTTCTGTCTGGTTCAGGAGACTCGAAAGCATTTTGAAGAGTATTAACCGCATCTTGAAAGTTAGGACGCTGATTTCCATCGAACCTATAGGTCTTGCTGCCCACAAGCAAGCCTAAGCTGTGGTAGGCACTACGCTTAGACCTGACGTCAACATTAGCGCAATCTATAACTTCTCGATAGAGACGTTCAGCCTTTGAAAGCCACTCTTCAAGAGTTTTTTTGGCGAGACCTGCTCCGTGCTCCAGCAGAAAATGGGCAAAATCGGTCCACGAATGCGAATGTACAAATCCATTCTTTCTACAGTGTGAAATACATTCTTCATAGGCGTGCTTTGCGCCAGAGATGTCACCTTGGTTTCTCTTGTACTTAGCCCGAACTTTCAAAAGTGCCTCATAGCCTTCCAGGTCAGCCCTTATTAGAAGGTCTTTAGCCTCCTTCAGAGAAGCTTCGGGATCTTCACCCTCTTTTTTGGCAATGTGAGGATAGGTCGCCAGAAAGTCAGCATAATGTTGCAGACAATTAAAAAGTGTCTGAGGATTCTGTGAAGCAAGTGGGCGAGCATTTTCCACCGACTGCTTGAGGCTATTCTGTGCCTCAGAGAGCCCTCCTAAGCTCTCTAAAAGATCTCCTTTTATTTGCAATAACAGAGCATCCGGTGACAGTCCAGGCGGCAGATCACCAATCGCCTGTAAAGCTTTTTGAGGCTGGCCGAGTTGGTTCAGAGTCTGCGACAACTTATGAACCACCTTTAGAATTAGCCACGATTGTCCAAGCTCTGCGATATATTTTTCTTTAATCTTTTCAAGCCAAGAAACAGCGAGCTGTCTGCTGGTTGGGTCGGGCATATCGGATAGACCCATAGCCAGAGAAACGGGGGGTCGCATATTCTGAACAGTTGGGGGCCCAGGAGGTATCTGTATTTTTTCACTCGCCCTCCGGTACAGCCTCGTTCCCACGTCATATTCACCGAGATATCTGGCTGTCGCTGCCCACGATACAAGATTACCAGGGTCAGTGACTGTGTTTAAATACAGATGGAGACGGTCCTTGAAATGGCAAAAAAGCCCGTTGGCCAGAGGTTTTCCTGGAATATCAAAAATAGCAATATGCCATCCGGCAGCCAGTCGCTTGAAAATCAGACTTACAATTATTGGGACTTGAGAATACT
>Ga0180434_10005462_pt1 | contig 14949 bp, 8 predicted proteins | sample SS_ome_7_FD_132453 | JGI IMG/M metagenome (GOLD analysis project Ga0180434, IMG submission 132453) | Hypersaline lake sediment archaeal communities from the Salton Sea, California, USA - SS_1_D_2 metaG | ecosystem: Environmental > Aquatic > Non-marine Saline and Alkaline > Hypersaline > Sediment...
CATGACCGGCTGGCGGATAGCGTTTGCTGTAGGCAATGCAGAACTTGTAGCAGCGCTCGGACAGTTGAAAACAAACGTTGACTCTGGTATCTTTCAGGCTGTCCAGTATGCTGGTATTGCGGCTTTGAGAGATCAGAGCGGTTTTATTGACAATCTCGTTGCCACATACAAGGCACGACGTGATATCCTTGTTGACGGTTTTCGGTCAATTGGGTGGGACATTGTAGCCCCTGAGGCCACTTTCTACGCGTGGCTGCCGGTTCCAGAGGGGCAAGCTTCGGCGGAGTTTGTTACTCGACTTCTGGAAGAGGCAAGCGTTGTGTGCACACCGGGGGTTGGCTTCGGAGCATCAGGCGAAGGTTTCTTCCGAATGACCATTACCACATCGGAAGAGCGTATTAGAGAGGCTGTCCAAAGGATATCAGCGGTCTTGTAGTGTCGCGCGGGGTGTGGCTGACCGTACCTATGAGTTGTAGCTTGGCACAACGGGAAATGCTCTGGAGATCGATATGTCGAAAGCATACATCGGGTTGGGCTCGAACGTTGGAGACCGCAAGGCTCATCTTGCCGATGCCTTTGCGGCGTTGCGCAAGTCCAAACACATCAAGCTCATCAAGCATTCCAAGTTGTACGAGACTGAACCACTTGGCCCGCCTCAACCTGACTTTCTTAACGCTGCAGCAGAGATTGAGACAGACTTTTCTCCCTTGGCTCTTCTTCGTGAGCTGCACAGGATTGAAAACGAACTCGGTCGCGTTCGCAAAGAGCGGTGGGGACCCAGGGTGATCGACCTCGACATCCTGCTATATGAAGACAGCATCATGGACACGGAGCAGCTAAGCATTCCTCATCTGCTCATGCATGAGAGGGAATTTGTCCTTGTCCCGCTCGCCGAAATAGCTCCTCACGCGGTGCATCCCACTACGGGGTTGACGGTCGGACAGCTTCTGCAAGGACTTCGAGATGGCATAGAAGAATAGATCGGCGGATATGGATCCAATGTATCGTTATATCGCGGTTGAAGGACCCATCGGAGTTGGCAAGACTAGCGTTGCCAAGTCTCTCGGGGATCGGCTGAATGCGCGTTTGATTCTCGAGGAAGCTGAAGGCAATCCCTTTCTGAAGGGGTTCTATGATGACGCTCGCCGATATGCTTTTCAGGCGCAACTTTTCTTTCTTCTGTCCCGCTATCGGCAGCAACAGATGGTTCGTCAGAGCGACCTCTTTCACAGCGTCACGATATCAGACTACATGTTTGAAAAAGATCGACTCTTTGCGGGCTTGAATCTTACCGACGATGAGTTGTTGCTTTACGACCGAGTGCAGCAGTTCTTTGCCGTGCGCGTTCCCAAGCCAGACCTTATCGTTTTCTTGCAGGCGGATACCGATACACTTATGTCCCGGATTCGTTCACGAGGCAGACGGTTTGAATATCGCATTGAGCGAAAGTACTTGGAAAATGTTGTGCAGGCCTATGACCGGTATTTCTTCGAATACGACCAAGGGCCGGTTCTTATCGTCAATACCACCGACGTAAATCTTGCTTTGGAAGAGGATGCGATCGATGGGTTAGTCAAGCAACTCGACCACATTCGACCAGGCTCGCAATACTACACGCCTAGCAAGGCGTAGTGGCAGCCCGCGCCTTCAGCCATGATACATACGCCACATCAAGGATAGCCTGATATGCCGCAATGTGTTCGTATAATCGATAACTGCGTGGAGATGCTTTCCTGCACACGTGATGCTCGCAGAGCGGGGCGCGTTGTGGGACTCGTCCCGACGATGGGGGCACTACACGACGGACACCTGAGCCTCATTCGGGCGGCAAGGAATGAAACTAACTTCGTTGTTGTCAGCATTTTTGTTAACCCCACCCAGTTTGGTCCAAACGAAGACTTGGATAGATATCCTCGCATGAGGGAGCAGGACAGAAAGCTTGCGGCTGAAGCTGGAGCGGATGTCACGTTTGAACCGCAACCGGCCGAGATGTACCCGGAAGGATACGCGACATACGTGTATCAAGAAAGCCTTGCTGGGAGGCTGGAAGGCGAAAAGCGTCCGAACCACTTTCGCGGCGTATGTACCGTCTGCACCAAGCTCTTCAACGTTGTCGAGCCTGATATCGCCTATTTTGGACAAAAAGATTATCAGCAGAGCGTTATTGTTCGTCGAATTGTGAGAGACCTGAACATGCCGCTCGAGATCAAAATACTACCGACTGTAAGGGAGAGAGATGGACTGGCGATGAGCTCGCGAAACACGTACCTCAATCCGCAAGAGCGGCAACAGGCAACCTGCCTTAGCCGAGCCTTGTCCCTTGCACAGCAAAGAGTCAGTCGTGGAGAGACCGAATCGCCAAAAGTCCTTGCCGCAATGTTGGAAGAAATCGAAAAAGAACCGTTATCCCGAATTGACTATGCCGAGATCGTGCATCCCGACACGCTCGAACCAGTCAACCAGGTCGAGACTGGCTCGGTTGCGCTTCTTGCAGTCCATATTGGCGGTACCCGACTCATTGACAACGCCATCTTGAGACTGTGATCATGCTTGGCAAAGTGTAATGACAAACGGCCCTTCCAACTGAATAACACGAGGGTTGATTGATTTTGACAGAGCTGTATCACCTTCGTTGCCTTCTCAACTTTGTTTTTCTATTAGTATTGAGTATGATATGAGTTACCGGGGCAAGAACCCTGCAATGTTGAAACGGGAGCAGTGAGACTATGTTGCGTGAGATGTGCAAATCGAAGATTCATCGATGCCGCGTTACTGAGACGTGTCTTCAGTATGAAGGAAGCATTACCATCGACGAGACACTGATGGGTGCGGCAGACCTGTTGCCCAATGAAAAGGTGCAGGTTGTAAATCTGGCCACTGGCAAGCGAATTGATACTTATGTTATTGCAGGTGAGAGCGGTTCCGGCACGATATGCCTAAACGGTGCAGCAGCACGCACGGCGGAACCAGGTGATGAAGTGATAATCATCTCGTACTGCCTGCTCGACAATGAAGCCGCACAAAAGCTGGAGCCAGTGATTGTGAACGTGGATGAGAAGAATCAGATTCGCTGATTCTTCAATGACAAGAGAGACTCCTCCTATTTCCTCTCTCTGATAAAGCTATGTATCCAGAACTTGTTTCCTTCCTGCCGCTACGATCCTATGGTGCCATGCTCCTTACGGGGTTTGTCGTGGGCTTTGCTATCGCTCGATGGCGTGCAAGACGGCAAGGCGTGGACGTATCTCACATAGAAAACCTGATGTTGATAGTCGTTGCTCTTGGTGTTATCGGAGCGAGGGTATTCTATGTGGCCTTCTATCAGAAGCCCGAGGGTTTGTGGGATGTCTTCAAGGTCTGGAATGGCGGATTGGTGTTTTTTGGCGGTCTTGTTTTTGCAGCTGCGGGTGCCGTCACATACATTGTCGTGAGGCGGCTTTCGCTGGGTGAGATTGCAGATATCATAGCATCTGGGCTGGCCATTGGGCTGGCTTTTGGACGCATAGGGTGCTTTCTCAACGGTTGCTGCTGGGGCGATGTTTGTGCTCCTCCATCCACCCTAGCTGGCCTCAACGATCCGACAGAGATATATCAGATGCAAAGCATTCCTGAGATATCGGGAGGTAGATTTCCTTTAGCGGTTCGTTTTCCGCGCCACAGTTTTGCTCATACTCAGCATGTGTTTTATGGACTGAGCGACGAATATGACAAGTCACTACCGGTACACCCCGTTCAGCTCTACGGTACAGTCTTGTGCCTTGCACTTTGCGGACTGCTGAACGTAGGTTATCGATATCGGCGTCGAGAAGGCGATGTTTTTCTCGGATTCGGCGTAGGCTACGCAGCGATTCGGTTTTGGCTTGAGATCCTGAGGGCCGACAACGTGCTCCATTATCTGGGGATGACGTTGTCGCAGATGATTGCTGTTGTTCTCGCGGTCACGTGTGTCGTCATATTCGTGTGTCGACGAATCGGCTGCCTGAGAGGGCAGGGCAGGGATGATTAGATTTCGAGCAGAGGACGAGTCAAGACAAGGGAGTCGCAGAACTCCATGTTTTCAACTCTTGTGGGGATCGAGAATAGCACGAGGTCTTGTAGCGTGGATTTTGCCAAAAAAGAGACCTCTCCAGAGGGGGATTTCCCAGGTCTTTGAGACGCTGGAGTCAGCAAAAGACGGTATCGTGAAAAAGAATTATTGTTTTGGGCTTGACATCTCCTAAGGGACCAGCTATAATTGCTTCCGGTAAGTCGATGAGAGGTTGAATCCTTGAGATTTGCCGAAGGAAGAATATTGCTTTGTTCTTTGGAAATTTAATAGAGTGGTAAGCGCGGGCGTGAGAACTCACGCTCGCACGTGAGTTCTGTCAATACAGCCTATATCGATGCTTTGGCATCGATCCGACTCTTCTATTGAAGGGTATGATACTGGCTCAGAACGAACGCTGGCGGCGTGTCTAAGACATGCAAGTCGTACGAGAACATCGGTTTCGATCGATTAGTAAAGTGGCAAACTGGTGAGTAATGCATAGGCAACCTGCCCGCGAGAGAGGGATAACGACTTGAAAGGGTCGATAATACCTCATGATGCCGTTCACCTTTGGTGTTCGGCCAAAGTTCGGGAACCTTCGGGTCCGGGCGCTCGCGGAGGGGCTTATGTCCTATCAGCTTGTTGGTGAGGTAATGGCTCACCAAGGCAAAGACGGGTAGGGGGCCTGAGAGGGTGATCCCCCACACTGGGACTGAGATACTGCCCAGACTCCTACGGGAGGCAGCAGTGAAGAATCATTCACAATGGGCGCAAGCCTGATGATGCAACGCCGCGTGGAGGACGAAGGCTTTCGGGTTGTAAACTCCTGTCACGCTGTATGAACTGTTGTGGGGTTAATAGCCTCACGGCATGACGTAAAAGCGAGAGGAAGCCACGGCTAACTTCGTGCCAGCAGCCGCGGTAAGACGAAGGTGGCAAGCGTTGTTCGGAATCACTGGGCGTAAAGGGTTCGTAGGCGGCTTTGTAAGTCAGGCGTGAAATCCCCCGGCTCAACTGGGGAACTGCTTCTGATACTGCAAGGCTTGAGGGCAGGAGGGGAGAGTGGAATTCCTGGTGGAGCGGTGAAATGCGTAGATATCAGGAGGAACGCCGGTGGCGAAAGCGACTCTCTAGCCTGCTCCTGACGCTGAGGAACGAAAGCCAGGGGAGCGAACGGGATTAGATACCCCGGTAGTCCTGGCCGTAAACGATGAGCACTAAGTTGAGGGGGGTCCGGTCTTCTCTCAGCCGAAACTAACGCATTAAGTGCTCCGCCTGGGGAGTACGGCCGCAAGGCTGAAACTCAAAGTAATTGACGGGGACTCGCACAAGCGGTGGAGCATGTGCTTTAATTCGATGCAACGCGAAGAACCTTACCCGGGCTTGACATGCTAGGATTAACCTGGTGAAAGTCAGGCCACGCTCGAAAGAGTGGAACTAGCACAGGTGGTGCATGGCCGTCGTCAGCTCGTGTCGTGAGATGTTGGGTTAAGTCCCGTAACGAGCGAAACCCTTGTCTTTAGTTGCCAGCGCGTAGTGGCGGGCACTCTAGAGAGACTGCCGGTGATAAACCGGAGGAAGGTGGGGATGACGTCAGGTCCTCATGTCCCTTACGCCCGGGGCTAGACACGTGCTACAATGGCCGGTACAGTGGGATGCAATGTCGTGAGGCGGAGCCAATCCCCAAAGCCGGCCTCAGTTCGGATCGGGGGCTGAAACTCGCCCCCGTGAAGTTGGAATCGCTAGTAATCGCGGATCAGCAATGCCGCGGTGAATGTGTTCCCGAGTCTTGTACACACCGCCCGTCAAGCCACCTGAGTTGAGGGCACCCGAAGTCGCGAACCCAACCAGCAATGGAGGGAAGTGCCGAAGGTGAACTCAGCAAGGGGGACTAAGTCGTAACAAGGTAGCCGTACCGGAAGGTGCGGCTGGATCACCTCCTTTCTAAGGATAAACTCATTCACTTAATTGTGGATGATCCGGCACGTTTCGCGCTTACCTCTATTAGATTTCAATTTGTATACAGTAGCGAGGATTCTTTGGACAGTTACGTCATAAAAGTTCGAAGGATATCAGATCCGGCTTTGGATACGTAGCTGGCTAGTGTGGCTCTGTGAGCCGCAGTTCCGGTGAAGCCGGGTGCTGCGGCGTTTTTTATTGATCTTTCATAGATAAAACCCATGGCCAGTGCGGGCTGACCGAGCAATAGCCCTGAATGACCGTTAGATTTGGAGGCGTTTGGCGTCTCTTGACAGAAATGGTCAGGCGTGGCATAATACACCACCTTGGGCCTATAGCTCAGTTGGTTAGAGCGCGCCCCTGATAAGGGCGAGGTCGTTAGTTCGAATCTAACTAGGCCCACCAAAGGGTCAAGCTGACTGACTGCAGTTATCAGTTGGTGGGATTTGGACTCTGGCTAGGGGGATATAGCTCAATTGGGAGAGCGCGGCCTTTGCAAGGCTGAGGTTACCGGTTCGATTCCGGTTATCTCCACCATAGATCTTTGACAACTGAATATCGGAAGAAGGTAATAGTGAATCAATCTCTTTGAAGGCGACAGGATCACTTGTCCAGGATCCGGCATTAGCCGGGGAACCGGATGAGTGTTGTCAAGCTACAAAGGGCATATGGTGGATGTCTAGGTGCCAAGAACCGATGAAGGACGTGGCTAGCTGCGAAAAGCTCCGGGAAGCCGCCAGCGGGCATTGATCCGGAGATATCCGAATGGGGAAACCCGCCGGGAGAAAACCCCCGGCACCTTTATCTGAATACATAGGGTAAAGGAGGAAACGCGGGGAACTGAATCATCTTAGTACCCGTAGGAATGGAAAGAAACCTCGACTTCCGTAGTAGCGCCGAGCGAAATGGAAAGAGCCCAAACCGGGTGGACGTGATAGTCTGCAAACGTTGTTCATCCGGGGTCGTGGGACTTGCTATGTCGGTTTGCAGGCCGACAAAGGAGTTACAAAGGGAACTGGAGCCGAACGAGTCTGGAAAGGCTGACCACAGAAGGCGACGGTCCTGTAGGCGAACAGTGTCCCCTCCTCAGCAAGCACCCAAGTAGCGCCAGTCACGTGAAACCTGGTGTGAATTCGGGAGGCCCACCTCCCAAGGCTAAGTATTCTTTGGCAACCGATAGCGCAAAAGTAGCGCGAGCGAAAGATGAAAAGTACGGCTGCTAGCCGAGTGAAATAGTACCTGAAACCATATGTCTACAGAGCTGTGGGAGCACTATGGCGCTTCCTTCGGGAAACGCAACGTGCAACCGCGTGCCTTTTGCATAATGAACCGGCGAGTTACGGTGTATCGCTTGGTTAAGTCCTTATGGGACGGAGCCGTAGCGAAAGCGAGTGTGAATAGCGCGTCTATGTGGTGCGCCGTATACCTGAACCCGAGCGAGCTACCCTTGGCCAGGGGGAAGCGGGTGTAAAAGCCCGTGGACGCCCGAACCCACTTGAGTTGAAGATCGAGGGGATGAGCTGAGGGTAGGGGTAAAAGTCCTATCAAGCTCGGAGCTATCTGGTTCTCCCCGAAATAGGTATAGGCCTAGCCTCATGCAACTACGTAACGGAGGTAGAGCACTGAATGGACCTAGGGGCCCACCAGGCTACCTATTCCAATCAAACTCCGAATGCCGTTGCGACTATCATGGGAGTCAGACTGTGGGGAATAAGCTTCACAGTCAAGAGGGAAACAGCCCAGACCGCCAGCTAAGGTCCCCAAGTTATGCTCAGTGATAAAGGAAGTGAAGGTGCACAGACATCTGGGATGTTGGCTTAGAAGCAGCCATCATTTAAAGAGTGCGTAAATGCTCACCAGTCGAGCTCCTTTGCGCCGAAAATGGACGGGACTAAGCATAACACCGACGCTGCGGAAACTGAAGAGCAATCTTCAGTTTGGTAGGGGAGCGTTCCATTCACGAGTGAAGGAGGACGGTGACGACCTCTGGACGGGATGGAAGTGAGTATGCCGGTACGAGTAGCGACAAAACAGGTTAGAATCCTGTTCGCCGTAAGCCTAAGGTTTCCTGGGGAAGGCAAGTCCGCCCAGGGTTAGTCGGGACCTAAGCCGAGGCCGAAAGGCGTAGGCGATGGATACAAGGTTAATATTCCTATGACCACCTTCCGAGCGTTACCAGCTATGGGGGGACGCAGCAGGATAGGCCGCGCGATCGGCTAGCAAGATCCGTTACGCTTCATAGGGGGCTTTCCAGGCAAATCCGGAAAGCCATTACCCGAAGGAAGCACGAAGGCGTTATGCTTATTAAGAGGCCAAAGCCTACTGCCAAGAAAATCCTCTATGCGAGCTCGGATGTGTGCCCGTACCGTAAACCGCCACAGGTAGGCGAGGAGAGTATCCTAAGGCGCTCGAGTGATCCTCCGTTAAGGAACTCGGCAAAATGGCCCCGTAACTTCGGGAAAAGGGGCGCCCGACCTGGTGAACACACCTGCACTTTCGAGCGCAGTGCTGTGGGAAGCTGGGTTGGGACACAGCAAAGAGGGCCAAGCGACTGTTTACTAAAAACACAGGACTGTGCTAAGTCGTTAAGACTAGGTATACAGTCTGACAAGTGCTCGATGCCGGTCACTCAAAGGGATGGGTTAGCCCCTCGGGGCGAAGCTCTGAACCAAAGGTCCGGTGAATGGCGGCTCTAACCATGAGAGTCCTAAGCTAGCGAAGTTCCTTGTCGGGTAAGTTCCGACCTGCACGAATCTTGTAACGACTTGGCCACTGTCTCAACGGGGGGCTCGGCGAAACTGAAGTATGGGTGAAGATTCCCATTACCCGCGGCAAGACGAAAAGACCCCGTGCACCTTTACTGTACCCTAGTATTGAGTTTTGGTTCAGCATGTGCAGCATAAGCGGAAGACAGCGAAGCAGAGGCGTCAGCTTCTGTGGAGTCACCAGTGAGATACCGCTCTTGTTGTATTGAAATCCTAACCGGGACCCGTGAATCCGGGCTCGGGACAGTGCTAGGCGGGCAGTTTGACTGGGGCGGTCTCCTCCCAAAAGGTAACGGAGGAGCCCAAAGGTTCCCTCAGCGCGGTTGGCAATCGCGCATAGAGTGTAAGGGCAGAAGGGAGCTTAACTGCGAGACCTATAAGTCGAGCAGATGGGAAACCAGGGCCTAGTGATCTGGCGGTAGCTTGTGGTAGCGCCGTCACTCATCAGATAAAAGGTACGCCGGGGATAACAGGCTTATCTCCCCTGAGCGCTCACAGCGGCGGGGAGGTTTGGCACCTCGATGTCGGCTCATCGCATCCTGGGGCTGTAGGCGGTCCCAAGGGTTTGGCTGTTCGCCAATTAAAGCGGTACGCGAGCTGGGTTTAGACCGTCGTGAGACAGGTCGGTCTCTATCTGCCGTGGGCGTAGGACACTTGAAGGAGAGCTTTCCCTAGTACGAGAGGACTGGGAAGGACGAACCTCTGGTGTACCAGTTGTCACGCTAGTGGCACCGCTGGGTAGCTATGTTCGGACGGGATAAACGCTGAAAGCATCTAAGCGTGAAGCCTCCTCCAAGACTAGGTGTCCCAGGCCGCAAGGCCAAGAGGCGCGTTGAAGACTACGACGTTGATAGGCCGGATGTGTAAGCAGAGTAATCTGTTTAGCTGACCGGTACTAATCCGCCCAGAGGCTTGACGACACTCTTCCGTTTCCCCGACAAAGGATGGGGACGGGAGTTACTGATTGCCTTTGAAGATTTTTGTTCACGTTACTTCTTCCGGATTCAGTTGTACGACATTTAGATTTCCCGGTGACCATACTGAAGAGGATCACCCGTTCCCATTCCGAATACGGTCGTTAAGCCCTTCAGGCCGATGGTAGTGCGCCTTCGCGTGCGAGAGTAGGTCATCGCCGGGATAATTATTCAATGGGCTCCATCAGAAGATGGAGCCCATTTTTTTGTACTGTCAATGGCTGGGAATCATCAACGTCAGCGTTGCACAAGTGTGTGACCGCATCGAGGTGCGATCACGGTTGTGAGCCTGGCTGGGTACAACGTTTTACAAAGAGTTACTTCACTTTGTGTGTGAAACTTGGTATATGGTTCTGTGCGGTTGGTCGCGTTTAGCGTTTGCGCTTTTTGTGTTGACTGCAAGAAGGACATGAGATGACGGTGTCAAGGGACAAGTTCTTCAGCTCGGATCGAAGGATGAAACTCGGCTTCTGGGGTCTCGGCCGAGGGATGATGTTTTGTCGCACCTGCGCAAAACTGGGCATAGATGTTGTCGCAGGTTGTGACTTCAATCCGCACCTGCGTGACCATCTCAAGCGGACGAATCCAGACGCGTTTGTGACGGACAATTACGAAGAGTTCTTGGCCCAGGAGTTCGACGGTGTTTTGTTAGCGACGTATTGTCCGGCACATGCTGACCACGCGATAGCGTGTCTTGAAGCAGGCAAACACGTCCTGTCAGAAGTAACTACATTTCACACAATGGCGGAAGGTGTTCGTCTTGTAGAGGCAGTGGAGAAGAGTGGATTGGTTTACAATCTTGCCGAGAATTTCCCCTTTTCTGCGCCCAACATGTACATTGCGAAGAAATGGCGAGAAGGATTGTTCGGCGACTTGATGTACGCCGAATACGACTATATTCATGATCTTACGCAGTTCTGCTACATGCAGACGGACGGAAGACCGATTGGCCATGGCGACACCGTGCACACATGGATTAGCTGGCTTGACTGGCATTATTACAATACACATTCGCTGGGTCCGCTCATGTATGTCACAGGCACCAGGCCGGTCAGAACGGTTTCACTACCTGGTGAACAGCGACTGGATGGGTCTTTGATGACAGGTCCCGGCGGGATGGGCAAGGTCGCTCCTTCGCTGATAAACATGTCGAACGGTGCCGTGGTTCGCAATCTGATGGGGTCAATAGCGAGTGACGGTGAGAACCGTCGCTTTTGGGGGACTCGGGGGTACGCTGAGGTTGTTGATGATCGGGTCAGTTTGCGACTAGGAGCGGGAGGCGAAGGTGAAAAGCATGAAGTCGTAGTCGACTGGGATGAGTTTGGTGAATATGCTTTCCGCACGGGTCACGCTGGTGGTGACTTCTGGGCGCTTTATTTCTTTGCACGAGAATTGATTGATGGTGACCCAGCGCCATTTGATATTTACTCAGCTTCAGATTGTACGATTGCCGGGATCATGGCGTTTCGGTCCGAAATGAACGGAGGAAATCCATATGATATTCCGGACTTTCGAAAACCCGAAGCACGTGAGCCTTATCGCAACGATCATGCGGCTCCGCCGCGTTACGATGTCGAAGCAGGGGTATTTCCAAAAGGCGCTGACTATGAGTTGACTAAGAAATTCTCGATTACAATGCGTGACCTCATCAACTATTCAAGGACCTATCGGGCGTACCGGGATTGGGAGACTGTTCTTGAAGATATGTCGGATCCAGCAGAAGCAATACCAATGATCGACAGGGTCATCAACATGTTGCCTAGGATGCAGGAAGTGCAGAAGGTTGCTCGGGAAATGGTGAATCGCTATCCAGAAAGCGACGGTGCTAGAGTCTTGGGCGAGATGTTGGCCCTTGGCGATGAAGAGGTGACATCAAAGCCCGCATACATGAAGAAGCTGAAAGATGAACGTCGAAAGCTGTCGCGTCGAATAGTCCAAATAGAATCAGATCGAGAAAAAGAGACTGAGAGGCGAAAGCAGCCGTGCAAGTGGAAGTCACCTTTTGTCACGACGTGGCAGGTATCCAAGTTGTATCGTAAACAAGGGGACATTTCGAAGGCAAAACCAGTGAAGCTTTCTCAAAACCGCGGTTGGCGATCCGTTACGGCAAAGACCAGCGGAAGCGAGGAGAGCATGTTGAGTGTCAATTCGTTATATGAAATGCAGGACGGTGTCTGTTATCTAGCCAACAGATTCAAGGTGAGAAAGAACGGCATTTGGACGTTGCACTTAGGTCACGATGGGGCAGTCAAGCTTTTCGTTGACGGGAATAGCGTGATGTGTGTCAACGAAAGGATAAATCCTGCATACGTCGACCGCTCTGGTGTAACGGTCAAGCTGTCGCGTGGCACACATGAGATTGTGTGTGCACTGGATACTGATGCAGGCTTGGGATGGGGGATTTTCTTCCGTTTCGGTGTCCCTAAGGATGAAAGGGGCAAATGCGTCGATCCAGAATTCCCGGTTCAGATTGACTTCTGAATTCCAGGTTAGTATATATACGCGACGCTATTAGCGTCTGTAACTGGCGATTTTGACTTTGCGGACTTGTCCTTTGTAGTCCTGAAAAAGGTTGGCAAGAATGGCAAAAACCAAGGTAGAATCGGTTTTCGACACGGACAAGAAGATCAAGATAGGCATGTGGGGACTCGGTCGTGGGTGGGCATTCTACAGGATGTGCGAGTACCTCAATATTGAAGTGGTGGCGGGATGTGAATACAACGAGCACATGCGTACGCTTTTTCAGCGAGCGAACCCTGAAGCATTCGCAACGGACAATGCCGATGAGTTCCTGGCGAGGGATTTTGATGCGGTTCTTGTTGCTACCTATTGCCCTGCGCACGCTGACGATGCGATCAGATGTCTGAAGGCTGGCAAGCACGTTCTCTCCGAGGTAACTGCGTTCCACACTATGGCAGAAGGTGTTCGCTTGGTTGAAGAGGTGGAGAAGAGCGGGTTGGTCTACAACCTTTCCGAAAACTATCCTTTTTCCGCTGCCAACATGTACCTGGCCCGGAAATGGCGTGAAGGTCTTTTTGGCGAATTGATGTACGCCGAATGCGAGTACCTGCACGAAATTCAAAGTCAGCTCTACACGAATCTGGACCACAGTCCGCTTTCTCGAGGCGATTCGGCACATAGCTGGCGAAGCTGGTTGAATTTTCATTACTACAATACACACTCACTTGGGTGCGTCTTGAACATAACAGGGGAACGACCGACTCGTGTTGTTGCCCTTCCCGGTGAGCAGCGTCTGCCAGCTTCGTTGCTCAAAGCGCCACACGGCATGGGCGGTGTGGCACCGTCGTTGATCAATATGTCCAACGGTTCTGTTGTGCGGAACCTTATGGGAGCTACCACCAATGACGGTCTCACACAACGACTCTGGGGGACCGTGGGTTCAGCAGAGGTGGTTGATGAGCACGTTCGCCTGCGACTTGGTGGCAGAGGTGAGTCTCCGAAGATGGAGGTCCTGCCGCGTTGGGACAAGTTTGGAGAGCAAGCCGAAAAGACTGGTCACAGTGGGGGGGACTTTTGGGCATTTTACTATTTTGCTCGCCAATTGCTGACAGGAGAACCCGCGCCGTTCGATATCTACACCGCGGCGGACTGCACTATTCCGGGAATCCTGGCTTACCGGTCTCAAGTGGAAGGCGGCAAGCCATATGACGTTCCTGACTTTCGTGATCCTCAAGCCCGTGAGGAGTACCGCCATGACGACTATGCGCAGCCGCGGTATGACACTGAGAAGGGATGTTTTTCTGAAGGCGCTGACTACGAGCTGACAAAGCACTTTTCGCCTACCATTCGCGACCTCATCCGACAGGGCGAGGCATACCGGGCCTATCGCGACTGGGCTAAGGTAGTCGCTGACATGAAAGACCCAGAAGCAGCAGTCGAATTGGTCGACACGGCTATAGCCGCAGTTCCGAAATTACAGGAAACGCAGAAGATTGCTCGCAAGATCATAGAGCGTTACCCCGAAAGTGATGGGGCCGCAATGTTGCTCGAGGCACTTGCAGCAAATGACGAAAAGATCACGTCTCATCCAGGCTATCTCAAGGAGCTGAAAGAGGAGCGTCGCAAACTTGTTCGAAAAGTGAAGGGAGTTATTGCGGCGAGGAGGAGGGAAGCCGAGAAGATGGCCAAAGGTAAGAAGTGGTCATCGGCCTATGTGCCAACCTGGAAATTTTCGAAGTTGTTGCCAAAGAAAGGTGATGTTTCAACTGCCAAGTGTGTGAAAATGTCAGATCGGCTGGGGTGGAGAACAATCCATGCGAATGCAGAACCCCCAGATCTCGATCTTGTCAATGTGAACCGCTTTTATGATATCGAGGACGGCATCTGCTACTTCGCTAATAAGTTCAAGGTAAAGAAAAAGGGCACCTGGAAAGTGCAGATAGGCCACGACGGCGGCTGCCAGCTTTTCGTTGACGGAGAGTCCGTGATGTGTGTTCCGGAGCGAGTAAACCCGGCAATGCCTGACCGATCAAATGTTACGGTTGAGCTTTCGAAAGGAACACACGAGTTCATGATTGCATTCGATACGGACTCCGGAGGCGGCTGGGGATTCTATTTCTGGTTCGAAATCCCACCTTCCGCGAGGAAGAGAGGAGCAAAACCTGAATTCCCTGAGCGGTTGGACTGATTATTGGTGCCTGTGCTGAGTGTGGAGTCCTGCTGGCGCAGAGAATATTCTTCCGAGAGTCATATAGTCATGATGTTCGCTAGCTAATCGGGAGAAATCATCGGCTAGCCCACAGCATTCCTCGAATAATGATCGTTCGCAGTTCCGGTATGTCAATGAATTCCTGTGACACGTGGCCGAGTGAGATATAAAATACACGGCCTTTGCCCCACATTCTTTTCCAGATGACCGGCATCACGCAGCCTTCAATCCAGGGACAATGCTCTCCACTGAAGGTGGTAGTCGCCAGGACTTCATTTGATGGGTCCACATGCATGTAATACTGTTCTGACTTCACATGGAAGTCGGTTATTCCAGCAACGATGGGATCATCGAGTTTTGTGATGTTGACGTCAAATTCAATTATATCGCCCGGATGCGCCACCCACTGTCCGCCTACCATAAATTGGTATTCAGTGTTGTTATGAAACGAGTCTGCGATTCCACCGTGCCAGCCCGCGATTCCGACACCGCTCTTGACTGCTTCGAGAAGGCCAGTCTCCTGTTCTTTGGTAATCTGGCCCATACTCCATACGG